>Ga0210409_10001566_pt1 | contig 29378 bp, 26 predicted proteins | sample IncBWH17MmetaG_FD_161649 | JGI IMG/M metagenome (GOLD analysis project Ga0210409, IMG submission 161649) | Forest soil microbial communities from Barre Woods Harvard Forest LTER site, Petersham, Massachusetts, United States - Inc-BW-H-17-M | ecosystem: Environmental > Terrestrial > Soil >...
CGAAGCTGATGACAAAGATTATGAAGATGAGGTTGAGAGGACAGTCTCCGAGGGCCTTGGCCGCTCCTACTGCTAATCGCCTTGTCCGGAACCAATGACCTAAGCGGAAATGAATTCGGAATACCAAAAAGATTTAGAGCTGGAAATCGACCGAGAGTTGAAACAGCTGTCGGAGTTGGAGGCTCCCGCAACCCTTTCCCGGCGCGTGATGCTGGCTATTACGGAGCGCCAGGCGCTACGCTGGTACAACCAGCCTTGGCAAAACTGGCCGACGGGTTTGCGCATCGCCGCCCTGGTCTTGTTATCGAGCCTGTTCGGCGGTTTGTGCGTCGCCAGTTGGCAACTCTCGCGAGCTGCGGGAATGTCGGCAACGATGCAGGAAATCGGCGGCCTGTTTTCCGGCCTCACCACTCTCTGGAACATCATCAACGTGCTGTTAGGCGCCATTGTCCTGGTCGCCAAACACCTGGGCACGGGATTCATTATCAGCTGCGCGCTGATCGTTGGGCTTGGCTATGCCTTGTGCCTCGGCTTAGGCACCGCCTGCGTGCGTCTGGCTTTTGCACGGAAATGAAGAAACCAATTATGAAATCAGTAAAGCGAACTCTCTTTGTGGCCGGGCTCATTGGGGCAGCCGGGCTGCTGTGCGCCTCTCTCTCGCTCGGCCAGGGGGAACCGACTCCGGTGGCGCCGCCGACGCCAGCCGCGGAGGAACAACCCCCGGCCAAACCTATTTCTCCAGAAGTCGAAAAGGCTCTCACCGAGGACACCAACAAGACCGCAGTGATTGCGAATGACGCCGAGGAGGAGAACCGTGGCTGGCGCGGAGAGGACAATGGGGGGTGGGGCCCGCCGATGGTTGTCATTGGGCGTGACGCCGAACTCAAAGCCGGTGAATCGGTCGAAGCCTTTGTCGTCATTGGCGGTTCGGGCATAGTCCACGGCCGCGTGCGTCAAGCCGCTGTGGCTATCTTCGGCGATTTGGATATCGACGGACAAGTGGGCGATGCCGCGGTGGCCGTGCTGGGCAACATCACCACCCATAAAGGAGCCAGAGTTCGCGGGGACGCAGTGGCCGTGGGTGGGCGCGTTGAAGTGGCCCAGGGGGCAAGGGTTCATAGTCGGCAGGGGATAGAGTTTCCGGACGTCCAATGGCTGCGCAAATGGTTTGTGCAATGCGTGCTGCTCCTGCGGCCGCTGTCGCTCAAGGTCTCCTGGGTCTGGTTTGTCGCCGGGATCTTTTTGCTGTTCTATATTCTGATCGCCGCGCTGTTTCCTCGCCCCGTGCGAGCCTGCGTCGGTGAACTGACCGAGCGGCCGGCAACCACGTTTTGCCTGGGGCTGCTCACGATACTTTTGTTGCCTTTGGCCTTGGCCATCCTGGGCGTGACGGGCGTCGGTCTGTTGGTCGTGCCTTTTGTCCTGGCGGCGGTTTTATTCGGCGCGCTGATCGGACGCGTGGCTATACTGGAATGGATTGGCTGGAGACTGGCGCAGCAATTTGGCGCCCAAAATTTCAACAGCCCCCTTACCGGTCTGTTGCTGGGAGCCCTCCTGGTTGCCGTCCTTTACCTGGTGCCCTTCCTGGGATTATTGACCTTTGCCATCATTAGCCTTTGGAGCCTGGGCGGCGCAGTGACCGCCGCCTTCGGGAGCTTGCGGCGCGAAATGCCTGAAAAAGCAAAACCGGCTCAACTGCCGGGTCCGACCCCAGACTCGCCCCCCGCCATGGCTGCCGCGTCCCTGGCCGGCTTCGCGGTTCAAACCGGAATGCCGGACGCGGCAGGCGCCGCCGTGCCTGCGACTCCTCAAATCACGCCGCAGAATCCATCCATTCCACCCACGCTCCCGAGCGCCCCGCCGATAGTTCCGGAGACGCTGACCTATCCAAAAGCCAGCTTCTGGGAGCGCCTCGCCGCATCATTTCTCGATATCATTCTGGTCAGCATCGGCTGCGCTATCGTCCATCCCATCTGGCCGCTCGTTGCGCTGGCCTATTTCTCCGCCTTGTGGGCCTGGAGAGGAACAACGGTTGGCGGCATCGTGGTTGGATTGAAAGTCGTGCGCGTCGATGGCAAACCGTTGACCTTCCCGGTTGCCTTAGTCCGGAGCCTGGCGGCGGCCTTTTCCATTGTAGTGCTGTTCCTGGGCTACCTCTGGATCGCCTGGGATTCTGAGAAACAAGGATGGCATGACAAAATTGCCGGAACGGTGGTCTTGCGGTTGCCCCGAGGGACGCCGTTGGTGTGACCACAAACAACTGGATCGAGCGGGATTGCAAATTGCCAATTGAAAATTTTCAATTGGCAATTTGCAATCTCCCCGCCTCGCTAAATAAATCCTTTTGATTAGTTCCTTCGGATTAGGGTTTTGGACTTCCACTGACTCCCGCCTCGCCGGCCAGAACTCAATTAGCGTTGATATTTAAAATGTTAACTGCTATAAGTTAAATGTCCTAAGTGCAGGAGGCCCTGCAAGGCGGAGCATCCGCGTTTCCTGGACCAGGCGATATCGTGTGGCACCAACGCAAGGCGGCCATTAAGTCGAAACCGGCGGCAGGCCCGCAACCTGGTTTCGTTCAAGCAGAAAGCCTATACCCTCATCCCGCGCTCTGGCTGGCGAGTTCAATAGACAACCAACCCGCAGGCTGGTCATGAGGAAGCCCCTCTTTGCGTTGTGCCTATCCTGCGCCTGCTCCGTCGCGGTCGGGCAGGGGTTGGTCAACTTTTTCAATAACCCGATGACGTTAATCAGTGGCGCCAACGGCGCCCCTAGCGCACCTGCCGGGTCATACTACTTCGCCCTGCTGACCGCGCCGGTTGGCACTACGGATCCTCGAGAGTTCAAGTTTACAGGTTGCTATGCGACCAACCAGACGGCGGCCGGACGTATTAATGGCGGATGGGGCGTATCCGTTCCTGAGTGGCCTGCCGGGACTGCAAAAGCCTTCCTCGTCTGCGGTTGGCCAGCCAGCGTGGGGCACGATTGGAATCAAAATTGGCTCGTGGGGCCTGGAGGTGCGCAATTGGGCGTGTCCATGATCGCCAGCGGCATCGCCGGGGGCTTTAGTGCCGGGGGCATGGCGCCCCCTCTGAATCTCTTCGGCTCTACCACGATTAACTCTGGTTTCATGGTTTGGAGTTGCCTGGGGCCCTACTGGGAAGGATTTAGTATGTTGCCCGGGAGCCAAACAGTCGTTGTCGGCGCCCAAGCGTCGTTTGCGGTGGGAGCTGTCGCTTGCCCGCTCCCATGGTACCAGTGGTACTTCAATGGCGCAGGAATAAACGTAAGCCTGGTTGGTCCAGGGGAGAATTTGCATGCCATCGATGACCGGCAGGCTGACCGGGGCTGAAGTAATATTGCTGACAGTCGCCGCCAACCACAGACATTCTAATGTGCGATTAGAAGGATTAGAAACCTCGAGTGACGATTTCGGGTTTGACCGTTGCGCCGCCATGTCGCAGGCTGGGGCCCGTAGCGCAGCAACTGATCTCCGGGCTAATTTGCATTTACGCGGATTTGCAGCAGAGTACCTTCCGGAGTCGTTCAGCAGGCACAAGCATATTATGGGTTCATTAAAGAAACGTCGAAAAGCGAAGATTAATAAACATAAAAGGCGCAAGAAGCTGCGCGCCCATCGTCATAAGAAACGCACCTGGCAGAAGTAAGCCGGCCCTGTTTGGGATCGGTGTTGAGCCAGTTTCGCGCCGCCTGCTGATGGGAAGTGGGGAGGTGGTTTGATTACATGTTGAGTCGTAGCCGGTTTTGGGGCGCCGTTCTTTTGAGCGGCGCCTTTGCTGCGGGATGTCAATCTCGGCCCGCCCCTGTGGCGGGCCGTCAGGCCGACTCGTCTTCGTTAACCCCGGCCAAAGCCGGGGTTGACCGCCCGGCGGAGAAGGTTGCCCAGGCCCATGCGCATTACGCGGCCGCCATCATTCATGATATGAATGATGAGACGGAGGCTGCGCTCCAGGAGTATTTTGCAGCGGCTTCGGACGATCCTGAGGATGAGGGCTTGGTTCTGGAAGTCTCGCGCCGCTTGATCCAGAACAAGCAACCCGAAAAAGCGCTCGAATTGCTCAGCCGGGCTTCCGAAGTGCCCGAAGCCTCGGGCGAAATCTTTGCCCGGTTGGGGATAGTGTATGGCCAGCTGGGCAAGCTCCCGCAGGCCATTGCCGCCGGCCGCACGGCCGTGAAGCGTTCACCAAACTCCTTGTCCGGTTACCAGAACCTTTTCGTCAATTACCTGCAAAACAAGCAGGATCAGGAAGCCCAGAAAGTTCTCGACGACGCCTCCAAACAGCCCAACGCCGATGCCGAGTTCCTGATCGGGCTCTCGGAACTTTGCTTGAGCTATAGCGTGCAAGCACCGTCCCAAAGGGAAAAATTCAACGCCAAGGCAATCACCGTTCTGGACCGGGCTGAGAAACTCAATCCCAGCGGCGCTTCGTTGCGGCTGAAACTGGCTGAGGCCTACAATTCCGCGGGCAATAGCGAAAAGGCGGCTGCCCTCTATCTGGATTTGCTGAAAAAGCTGCCTGACCTGCCACTGATCCGCGAGCGCATCCATGCCAAGCTCGCCGGGATTTATCTTCGCGGCAGTGACCACAAACTGGCAGTCGAACAACTCCAGGCCATTATCCGCGAAGACCCGACCAATCCGGAGGCTTACTATTATCTCGGCTATATCGCCTATACCGACAAAAAGCCGGCGGAGGCTGCCGATTATTTCGGCAAGACGATCCTCCTCAATCCCGATTTTCCGGATCCGTACTATGAACTGGCGCTTTCCCAGCTTAGCCTGGAGAAGCCGGACGATGCTCAGGAGACGTTGGAGAAGGCGCGCAAAAGATTTCCGCAGAACTATACCTTGGAACTGTGCACCGGCTTGACTTATTGGCAAAAGAAGGACTACAAGCGGGCGGCGGAGCATTACACGGCGGCGGAAATCATTGCTCAGGCGACCGACCCGCAGAAGTTGGATGATCAGTTTTACTTCCGGCTCGGCGCCACCTACGAACGTCTGGGCGATTATCCCCAGGCGGAGAAGTACTTTAACAAATGCCTCCAATTAGACCCCAATTCCGCCGAAGCGCAGAATTATCTCGGCTACATGTGGGCCGAGCATGACCAAAAGCTCGACCAGGCGCGCGAGTTGATCCAGAAGGCTGTCAAGGCGGAACCCAGGAACGCCGCCTATCTCGACAGCCTGAGCTGGGTTCTCTTTAAGCTCCACCAACCCAAGGAAGCTCTGGATTACGCGCTCAAAGCCGTCGAGCTGTCCGAGCCTGACGCCACTTTGTTCGATCACCTGGGAGACATTTACGCCGCCTTGGCCCAGCCGCAAAAGGCGCGGGAGGCCTGGACTAAATCCCTGGCCGTCGAGCCCAATGAAGCAGTCCGCAAAAAGCTCGAAACCAATCCTGACAAATGAGATACGAGACTCATTATACCCGCCAGGAGGCGCGCGCTTTGCTGCCAAAAGTCCGAAAGTGGCTGAAACAACTTGTTCGGCTGCGCAATGATCTCGAGAAATATGACAAGCAGCTGGCCAGCCTCCTGGCGCCGGGTCGTGACGTCGGCGGCGAGACTGTCAATGCGTGGGTTAGGGCCCTGGCCGATCTTAAATCTGTGCTGATGGAATTTCACCGCCGGGACATCCAAATCAAAGACCTGGAGCGCGGCCTGATCGATTTTCCGGCTATCCTCGGAGACAAGGAAGTGTTTCTTTGTTGGGAGCAGGAAGAGGACGACATCGAATTCTGGCATGATTTGGATTCCGGCTACGCCGGCCGCGAAAAGCTATCCGGCGACGAGCTTTAGTACTCCTCAATAGAGCAGCCGATCATAGATCGGATACACATCCACTCGCCCTCCCTGGAAATACGCGTTGGGTGGGAGCGTAAACGTCCGGGTGTTTCGATCAAAGGTGATGATGGTAGATTTCTCCGGTTCATTGGGATCATAAGTGTCAAACAAGATGGCGTTTGGCGTCGACTGGGCGTCGAACATCAGCACCGCGTGGTTGATCGATAACTGAGGAAAGCGAACCAGGTGGACCACGGCCACCCCATTGCGCTGCAGTCCCTCCTGGAGCTCCTCCGCTACTTGTTCCTGCTGGTGCCGGCTGAAAGGAAAAATCATGCGCCAGTTGCCGCGCTGGAAATAGCACCGCCAGGCGCCGCCGCATTCGGCCTGGAGCAGAGCCTCGTGGTCCCGGCTGAAGGAGTGTAAGTCGGCGTAACCCGGAAACACGATTTTACGCTCTTGCGGCAAAGGATGGCGCAGGCTGGTGGATACCAGCTTGCGGACGAGCCGGCGGTAGCTGGATTCATCGGCCTTGGGTAATGCCGGATCGAAGACGGCATTCTCAAAGAACTGGCAGGCCGAGTGGGAGACGACAAAGCAATGCTGGGAATAAGAGGGCCTGGGTTCCCGGCGTCGGGTCGTCCACTTGCCGTTTTCGTCGTAACGATATTCCCAAACCAACCCGTTGGCGTAAGCAAAGGTATCTCTCTCAAAATCGAAATGGCGGGTGCCGGCGCTCGCTCTTTCAGGCGAGGTGGCGCACCCAGTGAGCCACGCCAGCAAAAAGCAAAACACAAGGGCGATCGAATAGCCGCCGAGCAGGGCATTCCCATTTTTTGAGGAAACCTCCTGGTTCTTGTTCCGTCTTTCACCGGCGGCTAGGTTGCCAATGGCGCTGTTTTTCGTCATTACTGCTTGCGATCCAGCCTAGCCCTGGGGTAGGTAACTGGCAATGCTCTACGACCGTTGGTGTCGCATGGCGCGGGCCCATCCTGATCAGCCAGCTCTTTTTGAGGCCACCGCCAGGCGCACTTGGACCTTTGGCGAATTGTTTACCGCGGCGCAAACGGGCCCGGAACACACTGAGCCGGTTTCCTTTCCCCAGGGTGGTTCGGCGGATTTCATCGTAGGCGTTTTGCGTGCCTGGCGATCCGGTCAGGTGCTTTGTCCGTTGGAACTTGGCCAGGCTCCGCCCGCAATTCCCTGCGATTTGCCCTCCGGCATCGTTCACTTGAAGATGACCTCCGCGACGACCGGCAAATCGCGCCTGGTGGCCTTTACGGCTGGCCAACTCATGGCCGATGCCGACAACATTGTTCAGACGATGGGATTGCGGCCGGACTGGCCAAATCTGGGAGTCATTTCGCTGGCTCATTCCTACGGGTTTTCCAACCTGGTACTGCCATTAATCTTGCACGCCGTGCCCCTGATCCTGGTGGGTTCGGCTTTGCCGGAAGCACTGCGCCATGCCGCTGGCACTCGGGGCGCTGTGACCTTGGCCGCTGTGCCCGCCCTGTGGCAAACCTGGCACCAGGCCGACGCCATCCCCCTGAACGTGCGGCTTGCGATTTCCGCCGGCGCGCCTTTGCCGCTGGCTTTGGAACAGGCGGTCTTCGCCAGGCGCAGTTTAAAGATTCACAATTTCTACGGGAGCAGCGAGTGCGGTGGTATTGCGTACGATGCGTCGGCGGTCCCCCGCGAGGACAGTTCCTGTGTGGGCATTCCGTTGCGGAATGTATCGGTCGGGACCGGCGAGGATGGTTGCATCGAAGTGCGCGGCGACGCTGTCGCTCAAACTTATTGGCCGGAGCCGGGGCCCGAATTGTGCGCGGGCGTATTTCGCTCCAGCGACGTCGGAGAGGTGCGGGCCGGGTTGGTGTATCTGCACGGCCGGGCAGGGGACCAGATCAATGTGGCCGGTCGTAAAGTTCTGCCGGAGACTATCGAAGCAGTGCTGGCCAATCACCCGCAAGTGCGCGCTTGCCTGGCCTTTGGCGTGCCTAGCAGCGACCCTCAGCGCGGCGAAAGCATCGTGGCCTGCGTTGCCGCCAACTCCCCTCTGGCCGGCGACGCCCTCAAACAGTTTGCCATGGCCAACCTGCCTGCCTGGCAGGTGCCGCGGGAATGGTGGTTTGTTGAAACCCTGGAAGCTAACGGCCGCGGCAAACTCTCGCGCACCGAACGGCGCAAGCTCTACTTGGAAACAGTTCGGAATGCATCGCCGCTCAAAGTCAGCTCTCCTCGAAGCACCACTTGATCATTCACCCAGGCCGTCGCTGTTGCCTGGACCAGATTGCCCATCCGTCCGCTCACGCTGGCTTCCAGCCGGATGGTTTCTCCCGGCCTGGCGCTGCCCGTCAATTTGATGCCACGCAACCCGGTCAGCTTGAGTCCACTCAGTGGTCCAACCTGCGGGTCCGACTGGGCCACCACCCCCGCAAGCTGAGCCGCCGCTTCTACCAGCAGCACGCCTGGGAAAAGCGGTTGTCCCGGAAAATGCCCGCGCAAAAATGGCTCCGTTCCACGCACCTGGTACTCCCCAACTCCGCTCCTGCCCGGCTCCAGGGTCAGGAGCCGGTCCAGGAACCGAAACTCCGGTCCGTGTGGAAGTTTGGCCAGTGCGTCGGCTAACGGATTATTCATCACACTTGCAGTTATTCTTTCAATCGTTCAAGAGGCTCGTAATCTAGCGAGGCGGCGCCTCAGACCATTAGAGATTGAAAATTGAAAATTGAAGATTTTCAATTGGCAATTTGCAATCCCGGTCGATCCAGTTGTTTGTGGTCGAGCGAAACTTGATTTGTCCATAACCTGTTTTGAGATTCAATGACCTTAGCCCATTTTGATCAGGGGCTCGCGGGAGCTCGTCCCTCCGGGGTCTGTTGGTTGCGGCATCGCTGGCGTTGTGCGGGTGCAGACGAGGTTTGTTGATCCGGCCACACCGGCACAAAATGGTACCACTGGTCAAGGTGTTGCCGGATAATCGGCTCGAAGGTGCGGACGATCTGCTGTGTGAGTTGCTGACGCGCGGTCCGATCGCGCAACGACGCGCGGTCATAGGCTATAGGCGGCAGCATGTGAGCGGCGTAACCATTTCCTTCCCAAGGGATGTAAACAGGCAACAAAGCACAGCCGGAAGCCCGAGCCAACTCCGCCGCCGCAATCGAAGCGGCAAACGGCCGGCCGAACAGCTCGACAGTGACCGCGCTGGCCGGCGGCGGCCGGTCAATGAGTAAGGCGACGCAGGCGCCAGTTTCCAGGCGTTTGATGATTTCAACAAACGCGAGCGGATCGTTGCCCACGACAAGCGTCTCGATTTGCCAGCGCGCCCGCGAAGCCTGGCGCAGTTGTGTAAAGCGTTTGCCCGGCTCAGCCAACGTGAGCACCTGCAGTGATACGCCCCGACTGGTCAGCATGGGCCCGCCGAACTCCCAATTGCCCAGATGCGGCGTCAGCAACAACAGCCCCTTCTTCTGAGCCTGCGCCGCCACAAAGTGTTCCCAGCCCGTAGCGCGGTCGAATAAGGCGGCGATGTCCAGTCCGGTTTCGTAACGCCACAGATCGATGACCTTGCGGGCAAACTGGTGAAACAAAGCCTTGGCGGTCCTTCTGGCAAGTTCAGCATCCCCGCCCAGAGCCGGAGCCACGTTTTGAATCACCACCGCGCGGCGGTGTCGGGCCAGCAACCAATACACATTCGCAAAGACGCGGCCCAAGCCCATGATACTTCGGAGCGGAACGACTTTGACCAGGCCCAGGCCGAGCCGCCAGTAATCCGCCCGATAAAACGACGAAGGAGAAGAGGGCAGGGGACCAGCAGTCGTTGGATCCTGCTCGTGGCGGGCGGGCGGTGCGGAGGCCAAACGCTGCCACCAAACCGGCAACACAAAAATGGCAATGAGCATGTTGCTGCCGACACCCACCGCGCAAATCTGGCCCAGACTTGCCATGCCGGCATTGCTGGACAGACCCAAGGAACCGAAGCCGGCAATGGCGGTGCCCCCACACAGCAATAGCGCGCGGCCCACCGACCGATAGGCCGCGTCCAAATCTCCCTGGTGTCGCCGCAGCGCCAACTGCATAAAGATGCTGTAGTCCACTCCCGTGCCCAGAACCAGCGGGATGGCCATTAAATTGAGCAGGTTCCACGACCACCCGGCCAAGCGCATCACACTCAGCAAACACAGCCCGCTTACGCCCAGGACACCCATGCTCAGCAGGATTTCCCGGCCCCCGCGGAAAGCGAGGAATAGCGAAAGCAACACCAGCGTTGCCATCGGAACCAATAACTTCCAGAGATTTGCTTTAACCCTGCCAAAAATGGAACTCCCAAGCAGTTCCCAACCCGACAGCCAGACTCCTTCGGCAGGCATTGCAGCCTGCAGTTGTTTCAGCGTCTCCGGATTGCTGCCGGGTTTGGCGGTGATCATCCCCAGTGCGAAACAGTTGGTGGGTGAGTGGCTGGCAATCTTCTCGAAAATCCATTGGCTCATTGGGTTGGTCGGCCAAAATACGCCGGTCGATTGGGCGGCGGATTGCCAGGTCCTCAGAATGCCCTCGGTCAAAACCATCGCGCGTTCAGCGAACCCGTTGGTCAGAGCGGTCTCGCGCAGCAGCGGCCATTCGGCGGAAAGCTGTAGCGCAATCGCCCGGTTCGATTCCTGGAAGGCCGGTTGCGGCCACAGTGCGGTTGGCAAAGTAGATCCCGCGATTAAGCCGTTGGAAATGCACTGATTCAGCCCTCTTTGGGCTTGGTTCAGGCGCTCTCCGGTTTCCTCGACGGTCTTGCCCGCAACAATGAGCCATAGCGGCTCGCGCTTTTGGTTCAGTTGAGCTTGGAGGGCTTCAACCGCGGCATAAGCGGGGCTGTTACGCGGCCGGAGGGCTGCGGCGGTCGGATCGATCCTAGGCAATCCCGAAAGCAAAGTGACCACCGTCAAGAGCACCACGCCAGCCGTAATGGAAAAGACTAATGCCGGGTTGTGCTGCGGTGACACGCTGTCCTTCGTCTTTTTGTCTATAGACCCTGGGAGCGCCGGCGTCTCGTCGGCGAGTCGGTGTTGCGACGTGGGTGCTGCGAGGTCTTGACTCGTGTTGAATGAAGGTTTGTTTCGCTCGGGAAAAAGAGGAGGCAAAAACTCGAAAATCATGATCAACGCCGCCAGCGCCACTCCCAATCCCACCAGGGTTCCGAGTTGAGCCAGCCCAGGCAAGCCGCCCAGGTTCAGCACCAGAAAGGCTGAGATCGTGGTCACCGCCGCCCAGAATATGCTGGGAGCAATCGCGTGACGGATTTGTGGAATACTCAGGTTCGGATGAGAAAGTGCTTCCTGATAATGGACGACGGCATAGTCGACCGCCAATCCCAGGAGAATCGCGGCAAAACCCATGCTCACTACGTTAATTGCCCCGAAGATCAGCCCACCGATTGCGAGGGTGCAGCCCAGGATCAGCGTTAGCAATACCAAGAGCCAAAGCATCGGTTTGACGCGGCGATGGGCCAGCCAGAACAGCACCGCAATAATGGCGGCCGTGCCCAGAACGGATTTCGTCATGTCCCGTTCCATGCTGGTGGCGATTTCCGCCACGAAGGCCGGCCGTCCTGTGTAGCCAAGGACTGGCCGATTCCGACTGCTGCCTTGGGCGACTTGTTGTCCACATATTCCCTTGATGGCGGCAAGCCATTGCGCGCACTCGCGGTAGGTCCGCAATTGCCCATGTGCTTGCACAAAAATCACGCGGAACAAGCCTTCGGGCGAACTGAATATCTCCTGGCCCTGGCCAAAGGCGGGCGCCGCCGCGGCGGTCTGCTCGGGCAACCGCGTCAGTCCATAAGGATCATAACTCAAACGCCCTATTTCCTGGGGTGACATGGAGGTCGCCAGTTCCTCCCGTGAAGCGGCGAGCAGAGACACGAGCCTGTCGGGGGCAAGGCGGTTGGTTAACTCCGCAAAAAGCGCCGTGGGCTGATTCAACCAGAGATAGCCAATAAGCTCTGCTGCTTGTTCGGGATGTTCTTCCCAGGGCGGTTGCCAGGTTAAGGCGCTGACAAGATTCGTAGCCTGGCCAAGTGCCTGTGCGATGCTGCGAGCTGCCGCTTCGGTTTCTGCTGCGCTTGGCGATTGAACCGTGACAATCAGTTCGCGCGCGTTGGAAAAGCATTCCTGAAATAGTTTGAGACCCTTAACGGGCCCCAGCTCAGGGGGCAGCAGATCGAAGACCTCGACGTCAAACCGCAAACGGGTTACGCCAATAGCCACCGGGATTAGCAGCAGCAACCAAAGCCAGCGTCCAGGATGCTTGAGAACGGGATGGGCCAGCGGGCCTCGCGCACCATCGGCAGTGTTCATGGCCAACTGTGTTGATTAAGATTCCGCAAGACGGTTTTCTGGTCCGGGTGAGAAGGTTTGGCAACCGGACGCATTTAACGCAATTAATCCTGAAAGAAAATATATTTTTAGAAACTTGCCTAGCACGCCGGCCTCCCGGATCGATCCCCCGCGTGGGGAGGCCGGGTTGCCAGTGGCGCTCTGGAAAAATTTTTGAACATCATTGCGTTAAAATAATCCAAAATTCTCGAAGCTGCTTGGCAGAAGTGTACAAGAATGCGGTGACAAACTCAACAGTTTGAAAATCCAGTTTACAAACAATGCGAAACTGGATAATTAGACTATTTGCTTCTTCCTGAAACGAAGCACTTTTATGATTAAGGTTCAGAATTTAGTCAAAATTTTCGGCACCAAACACGCCGTCGACGGTGTCTCTTTCTCCGTTGACCGTGGCGAGGTGCTAGGCTTTTTGGGCCCCAATGGCGCCGGCAAGTCCACCACTATGCGGATGATCACAGGCTTTATCCCCCCTTCGGCGGGGACAATTTCGGTGGGGGGATTTGACGTCGTCGACCAGGCCATTCCAGCCCGGCGCCTAATCGGCTATTTGCCTGAGAACGCTCCTGCCTACACCGACATGACCGTCCACGGATTCCTCACGTTCGCCGCCGAGATTCGCGGTTTGCGCGGCGAAGCCAGAAAGAAGGCGGTGAGCCGGGTCGTGGAGATGTGCTTTCTCGAAGCGGTCCTTCATCAGAGCGTGGAGACTTTGTCCAAAGGCTACCGCCATCGCACCTGCTTTGCCCAGTCGATCATTCACGATCCCGACGTGCTGGTGCTGGACGAACCGACCGATGGATTGGATCCCAACCAAAAACACGAGGTCCGCAGCTTGATCCGGAAAATGGGAGAAAAGAAAGCGATCATCTTCTCGACGCACATTCTCGAGGAGGTCGATGCGGTTTGTTCGCGCGCGATCATCATCGATCGCGGCAAGATTGTCGCCAATGGCACCCCGTACGAATTGCGGCAGAAATCCGATTGGGCCGGCGCGGTTACTTTGCGTGTCAGCGGCATCAATGGGGCGACTTTGAACCAAAAGCTTTCTCATCTGCCGTTCGTCAAACGGATGACGGTTCTGAAGGAGGACGCCACCAGCGTGACGGCGCGGGTCTTTCCCAAGTCGAGCATCAATGGCGCGCTGGCCGCCGGCATCGCGGACGCGGCGCAAGGCTGGCGCATCGAGGAATTGCACACTGAAGAAGGGCGGTTGGATGAAGTCTTCCGCAGCATCACCATGCCCGACACCGCACACCCCACTGCCGAAACGAAATGAACACATTGGCTAATATCAAGACCATCACCAAGCGCGAGCTGGGCGCGTACTTTACCTCGCCGCTCGCCTATATCTTCATCGTTATCTTTTTGCTCCTGTGCGGTTTCTTCACCTTTATGGTGGGGGGCTTTTTCGAACGGGGCGAGGCCTCGCTGGGGCGGCCTTTCTTCGATTGGCATCCCTGGTTTTACTTGTTCCTTGTGCCGGCGGTTGGCATGCGGCTTTGGGCCGAAGAGCGGCGGGTGGGAACCATCGAGCTGTTGCTGACCATGCCCATCACCACCTGGCAGGCGATTGTCGGTAAGTTCCTGGCGTCCTGGCTATTCCTGGGCCTGGCTTTGTTTCTGACCTTTCCCATTGTCATTACCGTCAATTATCTCGGCTCGCCCGATAACGGCGTGATCCTCTCGGGCTACATTGGAAGTTGGCTGATGGCCGGGGCTTATCTGGCGATCAGTTGCATCACCTCCGCCATGACTCGCAACCAGGTAGTGAGTTTCATTATTTCGGTGGTCATTTGTTTGTTTTTCATCCTCGCCGGTTTTCCGCCCGTCATTCGGCTGGTGGAAGGTTGGGCGGGGTCCTGGCTGGTCGACGCCATTGCCTCTTTTAGCGTAATTACGCATTTCGATGGGTTCCAAAAGGGCGTGCTCGATTCCCGCGACGTGCTGTTTTTCCTGTCGCTGATTGGCTTCTCGCTCTTCACTACCAGCGTCGTTCTGCGCGGCCACCGCGCCGGTTAAGTCTTTCAAGGAGTCCGAAATGAATAAAAAAGTTGTTGAGACAATTCTCTACTCCATGGGCGGCGTCGTCGCGATGGCGATCATTTTGATTGCCGTCAATGTACTCGCCGGGGCTTTCAAGGAGCGGATCGACCTGACCAAGGAAAAGGCCTTCACCCTTTCCACCGGCACCCGCGCGATTCTCCACAAACTGGATACACCCGTCAAAATCCGGTTTTATTGCACGCAAGGCGAGCCTTCCGCGGAAACGGTGTTCCTGCGGAATTACGCCAAGCACGTCGAGGATTTGCTCGCCGAGTACCAGCAGATCGCCAAAGGCAAGCTGACCATCGAAAAGTATGATCCGCAGCCCGATTCGGATGCGGAAGACTCCGCCCGGCTCGACGGCGTCGAAGGACAGATGTTGCGCAATGGCGAAAAGTTCTACCTGGGACTGGCCGTGGTCCAGTTGGACCAAAAGCAGGCAATCCCTTTCCTGGACCCCAATCGCGAGCGCCTGCTTGAGTATGATTTGTCCCGCGCCATCACGCAGGTCGGCACACCCGATAAGCCGGTGATTGGCATCATGAGCCCCATGCCGGTTTTCGGCATGCCCTCTAATCCCATGATGGCGCGGATGGGCCAGCAGGGACAACAGCCTTGGGTCATTGTCAATGAGCTGCGCAACGATTTCAATGTCCAGCGCGTCGCTATGGAGGTCGACAAGATCGACGACAACATCAAACTTCTGATGGTCATTCATCCGCGCGACATCACGGATAAGGCGCAGTACGCCATCGATCAGTTCGTTATGCGCGGCGGCAAGCTCATCGCTTTCCTCGACCCCCTGCCGATGACTGACACCCGGGAGCAAAACGAGATGCTCGGCAGCATGCCCAATAGCGGGTCGTCCCTGGACAAACTCTTGAAGGCCTGGGGGCTTTCCTTCGACACCAGTAAGGTCGTCGCCGATATGAACTTCAAAATGCAGTTGCAAGGCCGTAACGGCCAACCACAGGACGCGCCCGCGGTCATGGCTGTCACAGGCGCGGGCCTGAACAACGAGGATATCGTCACCAGCCAAATCGATAACGTTTGGCTGCCTTATGCCGGTGCGTTCATCGGCACGCCCGTTCCGGGTCTTAAGGAGACTGTTCTGCTCAAAAGCACACAAGATTCACAGCTGGTCGATGGTTTTATGGCGCACCTTTCGGGCGAGAACGTTATGAAAGAGTTCAAGCCCTCCGGGACCCAGTACGCCCTGGCTATTCGGTTGACCGGCAAATTCAAGACCGCCTTCCCTAACGGCCCGCCGGAGGACAAAAAAGAGGACGAAAAGAAAGACGCGGCGAATGCTGACAAAAAGGCCGATGAGAAAAAGCCCGCCGACTCCCTGAAAGAGACCGAGAAGGACAATACCGTCATCCTGGTCGGCGATGCCGACATGCTTTACGATCGAGTGGCTCTGCAGCCAATCAATACCCTTTTCGGCACGGCTTATTCGCCGGCCAACGGCAACCTGAGTTTTGCTCAAAACGCCATCGAGCAGCTCACGGGCGACAGCAACCTCATTGGAGTCCGCAGTCGCGCCACGATTGCCCGGCCCTTCACCCGGGTGAAGGCAATGGAAGCGGCGGCCAACGAAAGGTTCCAGAGCGAGATTAAGCGCCTGGAAGACAGCGCCTCCGAGGCGCAGCGCAAAATCAACGAGATGCAGCAACGAAAGACCGATAAGGATCAACGGTTCATCCTTTCGCCCGAGCAAACCGCCGAACTGGCAAAACTGCGGAGCGACGAAGCCGAGACGCGCAAACACCTTAAACAGGTTCAAAAGGATCTGCGCAAGGAGGTCGTCTCGCTCCAGACCACGGTAAAATGGATGAACATCATGGCCGTGCCGCTCGCTGTCATGACGTCGGGCATTGTTATCGCTTTTGTCAAACGTAGAAAGACCTCCGCGAAATGAATCGCAACCAATTCTCTCTTCTTCTGTTTCTGGTGGTGGTCCTGGGGATTGCCGGACTCATCGTCTACAACAAGCAAAACGACGTCGGCAAATCGGGCGATCCCACGATCGGCCGCAAACTGCTCCCGAATCTACCGATCAATAATGTCGCCCTCATTTCGCTTCGGCAGAGCACCAACGAACTGGATCTGGCCAAAAAGGACGGGACCTGGCGCGTGCGGGAGCGCAAGGATTATCCGGCCAACTATTCCCAGATCAGTGATTTCCTGATCAAGGCCGCCGACCTGAAAATTGTGCAGAGCGACAAGGTCGGACCCTCCCAGCTGGGCCGGCTGGAATTGAATCCCGGGCAGGGCACCAATGCTGCTCTGGAGGTGACTTTCAAGGATCAGAATGATAAGCAGCTCCAGTCGCTGCTCCTGGGCAAGAAGCACATGCAGCAATCCAAAACGCCCTCTCCCTACGGAGACATGGGGGAGAATGGCTGGCCGGACGGCCGCTATGTCAAGGTGGGAGCTAGCTCCGATACGGTGGCCGTAATTTCCGATCCCCTCTCCAACATCGAGCCCAAGCCCGACCAATGGCTCAGCAAGGATTTCTTCAAAGTCGAAAAAGTGCGCTCGGTCGCGGTCGCTTTCGTCGAATCTACAAATTCCTGGAAGCTCAACCGGGAAACCGAAACCGGCGAATGGAAGCTGGCCGATGCCAAGCCCACCGAGCAACTCGACTCCTCCAAGACCTCCAGTGTTTCCAACCCGCTAAGCTCGCCGTCCTTCACCGACGTTGATACCACGTCTAAACCCGAGCAGCTCGGATTGGACAAACCGACCGTGGTAACTCTGGATACCTTCGACAACTTCACTTACACGCTCAAAGTAGGAACCAAGACCAACGATAATTACCCTTTGCTGGTCTCTGTCGCCGCCCAGTTCCCCAAAGAGCGCACTCCGGCCAAGGACGAAAAGCCCGCAGACAAGGACAAACTGGACAAACAATTCAAAGAAGATCAAAAGAAGCTTGAGGATAAGCTCGCCCAAGAGCAGGCATTCCAGAATTGGACGTATTTGGTCTCGAGCTGGACCCTTGACCCGCTGCTGAAGGCCCGCACCCAACTTCTGGTCGAGAAGAAAGAAGAGCCAAAGAAGCAGGACAGCAAGAAGGAAGATAAGCCCACTGCTGGGGCAACAGAGGTTCCCAAGCCCGACGAAACAACTTCTGCCGAAAAGTAGCGCGGACTTGCCGGCATAACAACTTGCCTCAACGAGTTTTAGACGCTCGCTACTGATGGCACGGGCGGTGCTAATGGTGGTTTCCGAATGCAGTCTTCGACACATTTCGGGCACCCCGTGGCATCAGGCTTGCGAAAATTGGGCACTCCTGTGCCAGATTTGTCTCATTGTCATGTCGGTGTACTGGCCGCTATGCAGCCGTCCCGGCTCAGTACCGTCTTTGGTGCACCCGTTTCCAGTATGGGCGTTCAGGCATTTCGCCTCTATGAGCTCGCTTAACCCTTCGCTTCACTACAATGAACCGGCTGTCCAAGCTGAGGGGGCACCCATCGACTTCGACTTGCTGCTTCGAGTGAGCATGGAAGAACTGTTGCACAACACCAAAACCCACCAGGATGGCTGGCTCTTTGGCAAAGAAGAGCAGTGGAACCTCGACCCAGGCCAGGGGGAATTGGTGTTGAGTTTTCCCGGGCGCATGGTCATCGCTCCCGCCCAGATCATTGGCACTTACGATGCGCAATCGACGCTCTGGTCCTGGAGTTGGTCCAATGCCTCGGCGCCTGAGAACTTGACGGCCCACGCTTTGCAATTGAGGGAATTTGGAGAACAAAACGGCATTCCCCGGCTCACTACGGCCGAATGGGCCGGGCAGGAGTCTGATTGCTGGTACATGGCCGCTCTGGCCTGCCGACTCTGCGGATTCCAGGGCGCCTATCGCGGCCCCGCTGAAAATGTGTATTCCTTCATCACCTTCGGCGAGGTAAAGCTCAATCCTCCGCTTGAAGACCGGGACGAGTTGGTAAAGAACTTTGCCCTCGAATCCGCTGGTGAATTTCGCGCTTGTGCCGAAAGCTTCGAGGAGCAACGCCGCGCCTGCTGCCGGTACTTTCGGCGGGGAGCTATGGTTGATCTTTCCCAATCGGACTTGATCGACTTGTTGGCGTTGGGCTCTCCTTGTGTCCTCGAAACCGCCGGCTATCCCCCCGAAGCGGCCGAGCGTGTGATGGAAATAATCGGAGGCATCTCCGACGAAGAAATTCAGAATTCGTAGCGAGGTGGCGCCTTTATTCCAGCGCGCATGTGTTCAACCGCGAATGCACGCGAAGAAAGACGAAATGGAATGCTTGTCGTCTCTACATTCCCTCCCGCCAAGCCTCTTTTGATCATTAAATGCTGATCTTTAATTTTGTCGGAGCTTCTACGGAAGCCAAGGATTGCCAATACGAGAAAGAGGAAAACCGGGAAAATCGGTGCGAGAAAGGTGGGCAAATCGAGCAGGAATTTCGCCTTTGAGAGAAAAATCGGTGTGGCATATTTCCTGCCTTTATCATGCGCGGTGATGGTTCACTGGGTCCTCACCGCTGAGTAAGTTTTGATATGAAATTCGTCAAAGTATCGGGCGATGTACTGAACCGTTTGTTCTGTCTGGGCTTAGGTATCTTCCTGCTGTATCCGTTGTCGGTGCAAGCTGCGCTCGAACAAAGCTTCGACGTGCTCCAAATCGGGACAACGACGTACCGAAACGTGACTGTAACGACCAAGAGCAAGAATTACGTTTTCCTTCTTCATTCCCAGGGAATGACCAACATCAAGGTCAGCGACCTATCAGCCGATGAACGGACAAAGCTTGGGTATGAAATCGCACCATCCCCACAAACCAATACCAACATTGCTGCTGCCTGGGCTCGTCAAACTCTGACCAAGATCGAGGTGCCCCAGGTTAAGCAACTGGAGACTGGTCTGGCCAGATGGGTCCAAAGCCTCCCGGCCTCAGAATTAGCATTGCCTCCCATGACTGGAAACACTCTGCTGATTCTGGGCGCCGGGCTATTGGGGCTGTACCTCCTGCACTGTTACTGCTGCATGTTGATTTGCCGCAAATCGGGCGCGGAGCCGGGAGTGCTGGTATGGTTGCCGTTGCTGCAATTGCTGCCCCTGCTCAAAGCCGCAAGGATGTCGCCGTTCTGGTTCCTGGCCTTCCTGGTTCCTGGCCTTAACCTGCTGGCCCAGGTTCTCTGGTGCATCAAGATTACTCAAGCCAGGGGAAAGTCATTCTGGGTGGCGTTCCTGCTAATCTTTCCACTTTCAAGTCCGTTCGCGGCTTTATATCTGGCCTTCTCTGGCAGTGGGTCCGCGAGAAAGGAGCGTCGTCGGATCGAGATTATGACTTTGGAGGCGGCCTAACCCAGCGCTAGCCCTGTCCTAGCCCAACGTTAGCCCAGATATTTCCCAGATATTTCATAGCCACCAAGCTCTCGACACTGGCGCTCTCATTAACACCCCGCTTCAGCGGGGTGTGACGTGCCGGCAAGACCTCAGAAACCGTTTCAACGGTTTCTCGCGTGCTGGGAAAACCGTTGAAATTGAAACGGTTTCTGATCCTGTTCGGACGCCAAACACCCTGCTGAAGCAGGGTGTTAATGAGAAACGGCGGCCGTGGAGGTTTAGCCGCTATGCCGGCGAACTTTGTTGAGTCGCCTTAGTTGTGCTTTCCGCGCCATTATCCGCAAACGAGATTCTCGGAACCAGCGGCCAGCGGGCTTGCAGCCGAATCAGCAGAAAGAAAAGTTTGCGCCGCCATTCAATTCCCCAGCCGCCCTCCAGTTCGCCGGCCAGGATCGCCACCATGGCCGAAGGCAGATTGAATTTGGGGCGGGGCTCCATGAACAGCTCCATAAAGGGTTGAGTGTAGTAGCCCTCCACCATTTCCCAATAAAACCGCATGGCGCGGAAAATTTGCTTTTCGTAACCGCGGAAGCGGCGCTCGCCATCGTCACCCGCTTTGAGCGAATTCATTACGGCTTGCGCCGCAAATTTCCCCGAATACATCGCCAAGTACACGCCGGCTGAAAAGATCGGGTCCATAAATCCCGCCGCATCGCCGACTCTCAGCAAACGCGGGCCAACCAAACGCTTGTTATAGTAGGAAAAATCGGTGGTCGTTTGGATGGTGTTGAGCAATCTGGCCTTTTCCATGCGCTGGCGCATCGCCGCGCTGGACCGCCAAACCCGCTCAAAAACCACTGCCGGGCTTTGCCTGGCGGTTGAAAATTCCTGCTGATCCATCACGCAGCCCACACTAATCCTGGTCTCCGAAAGGGGAATGATCCAAAACCATTTGTTTTCCAAGCGGATGATTACCGTGTCACCTCGCGGGGTGCCTTCATCCAAAACCACATTCTCGAAGTGACCGAAAATGGCGAGCTTCTTGAGGTTTGGGTGAATTATCCGCAGGCCTTGCTGGTTGCCGGTGAAATTGCCGCGGCCGCTGGCGTCGATCAGGAAAGCGGCGGAGAATTTGTTTTTGACCCCTCTTTCATCGCGTGCTTCCAAGGTGACCCGGCCGTCCTCGGTGGCGAAATTGGTCACTGTCCAGCCCTCGCGCACCTCCGCGCCGCACTTGCGGGCATGCTTGAGCAACAGATCGTCGAAAGTGGCCCGTTCAACCTGAAAGGCGGCCGTCTCACGAGTGTAACATCCGTTGCTGAACACCAGCTTTAGGGATTTGCTTGCGTTGCCCAGGTGGAATTGCGCGCCGAGCTTCTTGAGGAACCCGGCCGCTTCGAGGGTCGATAACACACCCATCTCTTCAAAGAGCTTGCGATTATAGGGCAGCAGGGATTCGCCAATGTGAAAGCGTGGGAAATGTTCTTTCTCGAGCACCAGCACGCGCTTGCCGGCACGAGCCAGGAAGCTCGCCGCGGCGCTGCCGCCCGGGCCACCCCCAATGACCAGGGCATCATAAGTTATCTCCGGCATGTTATTAAGAAACCATAACCAGAGACATTGGCAAGGAACCTTTCGAACCGCGCGGGTTGAAGTGTCACTTATAGACTGCTCAAAATCTGCAAAGAGGAAGGCAATAGAGGGTGAGCACAATTTGCGCCGAAGATGAATGCTTAACCCGTGGATAAGGACAACAGACTGAACAACAGATTTTGCTGGCCGACGAAGGACCGAGCTAGAGCCGAATCCCCCTCCCAGGCTCCTCGTACATCTTCCGTCCTTACGGCCAGCGTTTTTTTCCTCCACAGTCCTGTCTCTGGTCCTCGTCGCTCGTTTCTGTTCAGCAGCTTCGCGCCGTTTTCACGGACGTCGTGGAGCATGGATGGGCTGGGCGGAACTGTAGCGCACGAGGTTTGTTGTGGTTACTGCAAGATCGGGTTACCAGGGCAACCTCCTTCCTTCCGCAAAACGGCAACTAAGTCCCGCGGCCATCTCCAGGTTCCCACGGTGGCCGGCACGGACCGCCCGATTTGGCGGAAGGGCGGGGTTGCCCTGGATTGCAGCCCAGCGCGAACCTCTTTCGTGTCGGCGTCCGCGAGTCCGGAGCAGGATCTTGCGGAGCCGGATTGGCGAATCATAGGCGCACAAGACGTGAGCGAGCCATTTTGTTGTCCCAGCTCGCTTTAGAGCGTGTTTGAAAAACCCCGGTGCCGCCGTCATCCTCCTGCTCCTCCTCTCCCTCTAAACACCCAAAAACATCAAGCAGAACGAAGAAGAGGATGAGCTAGAGAACGACAGCAGCACCCAGTCCCAACTTTAGCCTTCAGCCTTCAGCCTTTCTTCCTTTCCCACCTGTCCGAGTGCAGCAGGCCCCATTCGCTGGTCAGCCTATCCTGTAGAGTAAATCCATGCTCTTGAACTGCAACTGCGTTGTTACGGCTTAGGAGTAAGCTTAACAAACCGCAAATTAATAGCCTTCCAGCTGGCGGCGTCTTTCGGACGAATATTAATTACTTGCCCGCCCGCGTTGGGGAGTTCCAACTGGCCAAGGTCAATGACCTTGAACGCACCCCAATCGCCACTGGCAGGCAGCCCCGCAGTCACTTGGTTTGCGCCCGCTTCGATTAATAACTGCGCTCCATCGTTGATGGTGGCTACCGAAGCGCTGACACTATAATTGCCCGGCTTCTGCACGCGAACTTTCCACGACGCCCATTCGCCTGCATTATCCCAAAAAGCCAGGTTCATTTGGCCATCCCGTTCTTCCGTGTTGAGTTTGTCCCCGTGGATTTCCGCTGAATCGGCCGGCAGGACCAACTCCCCGTTAGCATCGGGTTCCACCTCGCTGGTCTCCTCGGCCGCCGGCGCCGGCTTCAATCCCGCGCCATTGATCCGCAGCGCGCAGGTATAGGGTGAGGGTTTCTGACCCGGCAAGCTGACCATCAATCCCTGGGGAGTGCGCGACCAGCTCACCTTTTCTTTGGAGCCCAGCAAACTGACCTTCTTAATTTGGCCCTCGCCAGTACTGGCCAACGACCTCACCAGCAGTTTGCCGTCCTCCGGCCAGCCCAAAGCGATAGCATAAAGGGTATTGCCTTTGGTGGTAAAACGAATGTCTTTGGCGGTGTATTTAAAATCCTCGTGAAAGTGGCCACCTTTGGTGCGGACCGCCCCTTCGCCGTAAACCAGCCAGGGCCGGCTCCCATAAATCGCCTCCCCGTGGATGGCCACCCAATCGGCCAGATCGTGCAACATTTGTTCAACCTCCGGATCCAGCGAACCATCCGGTCGCTGCACCACGTTGAGCAGCAGGTTGCCGTTCTTGCTCACGATATCCACCAGCATGTGAATCGTCCAACTGACCGGGCGGAACTTCCAGTTGCGGTTGTAAAACCAGTCCCCAATCGAGGTATCCGTTTGCCACGGATAGGGATTAATCCCGGGCATCACCCCGCGTTCCAGGTCCTCGACCCAACGGCCTTCCGACTTCTGTTTGCACGTGTAGATCACTTGGACGTTGCCGCCGTGCCGCTTCGGGTCCGCATTATATAAATGCGCAATCATGCTGCGCCCCACTTCATTACCAAACGGCACACCTCCGTCGCTATAGAGCAGGTCAGGGTGATAGTTGTCCACCAGCTCTTTAATCTCGTTGAACCACATCTGTTGCCAGCGCGGATTGGTGCTGTACCACCCCGTGTCGCCAGGCTCGGCCGGAAAGTGATAGAGATCCTGGTACTTTGGATCCGCTCCGTCATAGAGAACACCGGCCAGAGGACCGGTTTTGTCGGATTTATGACTGTCCTGAAACCAGGTGAAGCTCGCGCCCAAATGTTCTGAGACACCGAACCGAAGCCCGTTCTTCAAGGCGGCCTTTTGCCAGGTGCCTACGACATCGCGGTGTGGGCCCATGTTCACCGCATTCCAACGGTGCAGCTTCGAGTTCCAAAGGAAAAAGTTGTCGTGGTGCGATCCCATACTCACAAAATATTTCGCGCCGGCGCGTTTGTACAGGGCCATCAACCGATCCGGATCCCACTTTTCCGCCTTCCAAAGCGGGATAATGTCCTTGTAGCCATTGGTCGAGGGGTGCCCGAAGTGTTCGAGATGGTCCTTATATTGCGCGTGGCCCTGTTGATACATTTGCCGCGCGTACCAGTCGCCGTCCATCGGCACGGCTTGCGGGCCCCAGTGCGCCCAAATCCCGAACTTCGCGTCGCGAAACCATTCCGGACAATGATAATTGGTCAGCGATTCCATCGTCGGCTGGAACGGCCCGGGTGTGATGGGCAGCGAAAGGATCGTTTGTGCAGACCCGCACTGGGTGGCGCCGGCAATGACAAACAGGAACGAAAGAAACAATCGTGGGCTGCATTTCATAGAGGGGGATTATGGTTAAGGGTCGTAGGGGGATAGGTTGATGATAATTTGTAGTTAGAACCGCGAATCGCGTGCATGGTGCACATGCTCAAAACCCTCGCAGCGTCGTGCTTGAGCGTTGCGGCAGCCCGGGAGCGGGAACGCGTTTGAGCACCAGGTAGTCAATACCCATCCTGGCGCAGTACTCCCGTTTGCCTCCACGGTCTCCGTCTTCGTTGACCGCATAGATCGCCGGACTGAGCTTCCGGATCTCCGGGTCGGCGTCCAACCAGCCTTCCCCGGTGGACACCAGCGCTCCGGTCACAAAACGAATCGAGCCAACCATATAGCAGCGTTCTTCCTGCGCAAGCAAAGGATGTCCCTCGCCTTTGAGCAAGCGGATATTTGCATCGTGACCAACGATCACGTAGAGCTCGCCGTAACTGCTGACTTCCTCAACAAACCGCACATGACCCGAATGCAGCCAGTCGTAGCAGCCGGTGACGACCACTCTTTTCCGGCTTGACGGGGCAGGGGCGGGGGCATCTTCCTGCTCCGGAAAATTCTGAAGCAGCTTCGCCGGCAACACTTGGTAGTCCAATCCGTGCTCAGAACAAAAATCACGCCGTCGCTGGTTGGCATCATTCTCATCGTCCACCCAGACGGCCGGTTTGCCCAGGCCAACCATCGGCAAGGCATCCGAGGCAACCGGTCCGCTCAACGGGATAACCTCGCTGACGAACCGCAAGGCGCGCAGAAAGTAAAGGCGCTCGGGCAATGGAAATTTCGGGTCCGCGCCGGTATGGGCCCGGACCGCTTCGTCCGGCCATAAGAGAGCCACAACCCGCCCCAGCTTGGATGCCTCGTCCAACAAGCGCACGCCCCGAGAGCGCAAATCGTCGAAAGCCCCAAAAACGGCAACAGTTCTGGGCATAGGCTAATTTAATGGGGATCGTTGGGGCAACCGCTAGAGCGCCGGGAAAGACGTATCTGCACCCTAAAACCACCGGGCACCGCTTTCTGCGACACCACCATCAGATAGCCTCCCCCGCAACCGGAATACATCGCCCCGGGATACTCGCGTTGATACGCGCTCAAGATCGCCTTGAGGTCCACCTTAACGGCCGGGTGCCTGACAGTATGTGGAAGAATGTTTTCCCAACAAACCATGCATTGATTCATGGAGTCGCCCAACTGTCGGATATCCATCCGCCGGATGGCTTCGAAGCATTCCTTTCCCGTCCGCCCCAAGCGGCCTATCCATTTCGAATCAAGATTCTTTTTACCCAACGGATTATACCCTTCGGGTCGTGGCTCGATCGGCAGCAGATAGAGCACATTCTCCAGCCACGCCGCAACGTTTCGTTTGTTCAGAGATTCCATTCTCGCCGGAAAGACTCCGCCGTTGCTCGCAAAGTCATAATCCAGCCTGCTAATTCCCGGGTAAATCAAACCAATCATGTCCTGCGACCCGCTCGGCTGCGTTTTCCCGTGATTCTCGGCTTCGTAAAGCTCCCGTACTAATTGAGTCGCTGGCCGCCCCGGAAGCCGCCCCTTCCAAAGCCTCATGGCCACCGCGCGCGTGCCGCTGGCGCAACCCGCGCGATCCATCACCCGAAATGTTGGTTCCAGTCCGACCACCACCATCGATCCGGGCGGATCGGGGTTATGGCGCGAGACGAAAGGCTGATCGATCCAGCCCCCGGCGAGCGCCAGGCGGTTCGGAATTCGACCAATGACCTTGGAAATGGAACTCTGGAAGCTCAAAGCCGTTTCCAAATCTCTTTAGCCGGACCCGCCCTGTTCCGCAACAGATTTCCCTTCCATCATTCCGTCCCAGCACCCTCTCCGCCGCAGCACCCAATCTCAAATTTGAAATTTGAAATCTCAAATCCGGAACATTTAAAAGGTGTCCTTTTATCCCCCTTTCCACAGCGCCGAGGTTACCGATGCCCTGACTACGCCGGTCCTGACCGCGCCCGCATCTAAACTTCAGCCTTCAGCCTTTAGCCTTCATCCTTTGCTTCCCTCTCCTCCTCATTCGCGTTCCTTCGCGTCCATTCACGGTTAAAACCCCTTGAAGTCCCGTCCGTCCATTCGCGTTTAACTTTTTTTTCAAATACCTATTGCTTCCGCGTTTCCCTTTGCTATATTCCCCGCTCCGTTTGACCCGGGCGGGCGACGGACAGCATAACCTGCGGAACCGATAACTGACTACCCATCTGGGTGCAGGATTGATGGCTCCGCTCTCCAAGCAGCTGACTTGGGACACGTTATCGATTGATTTTATGCCAGTAAAGACATTCAGGCCGTTGACGCCCTCGACGCGATATATCGCGTATGCGGACTACAGCGATATTACCAAGACCACGCCCGAAAAGAGCCTGGTCCAGACCCGCAAACGTACCGGTGGGCGTAACCATTACGGCCGGGTTACTGCTCGTGGGATCGGTGGGGGCAACAAACAAAAACTCCGCCTGGTCGACTTCAAACGCCAAAAACACGGAGTCGAAGCCACCGTCGCAGCCATCGAATACGACCCGCGCCGCACAGCCCGGTTGGCGTTGCTGCAATATCCCGACGGCGAAAAAACCTACATCGTCGCTCCGAGCGGTCTGCAAGTCGGCGCCAAGCTCATGAGCGGCCCGACCGCTCCGCCGGAAGTTGGCAATAGTCTGCCCCTGCGCGCCGTCCCCGTTGGTTTGCCGATCCACAATATCGAGCTTACCCCCGGTCGCGGCGCCCAAATGGTTCGCAGCGCCGGGGGCGCCGCCACCCTGATGTCGCGCGATGAAGGCTACGCTCAAATCCGACTGCCTTCCGGCGAAATCCGCAAGATCAACGAAAACTGCTACGCCACCATCGGCCAGGTCGGCAACACCGAGCACGAAAACGTCGTTTTAGGAAAAGCGGGCCGTTCTCGCCATCGCGGTATTCGCCCCATCAACCGTGGAGTTTCCCGTAATCCGGTCGACCACCCCAATGGTGGTGGCGCAGGTAAATCCAAGTCGGGCGGCGGTTGGCAGCAATTAACCTCTCCGTGGGGACTTCTGGCCAAAGGCTACCGCACCCGGCACAAGAAGAAATACTCAAACCGTTTCATCCTGGTCCGCCGCGACGGCCGGCCAATGAAAAACGTATGAACCGAAACTGGAATAATAGAGTGCTGGAGAACTGGAATGTTGGGTTTTCATCCAACTGCCCCACCCGCCCCGCATCACTCCATTTCTCCATCACTCCAACTCTCCAATTTTTGCATTTCTAGTTATGGGAAGATCGATTAAAAAAGGTCCCTTCATCGACGGCCACCTGCTGGAGAAAATCCAAAAGGCCAAAGACGCCAAATCCAAGGCCCCCATCAAGACCTGGTCGCGCCGCTCCATGATCACTCCCGATTTCGTGGGCCTGACCTTTAACGTCCACAACGGCAAAATCTTTAACCCGGTGTTTGTCACCGAGAACATGGTCGGCCATCGGCTCGGCGAATTCTCCCTGACCCGCACTTTCAAAAAGCACGGCGCCCATACGGCCAAGGCCGAGGCCAAGTAATTTGACTCTATGCAAGTCCAAGCCATCACCAAGAACGTGCGCATGTCGGCGCAGAAAATGCGCGAGGTCGTGCGGCAGATCCAGGGCTTGCCGGCCGCCCACGCCCAGGCCGCTCTGGCCTTCACCCCGCGCAAAGGGGCCCGTCTCGTCGCCAAGACCCTCAAGTCTGCCATTGCCAATGCCGAGGACCTCAAAACCAACAATAAAGCCTTTACCGGCCTCAATACCGACGCGCTTATCGTCAAGGAAGCCCTGGCGCAAACCGCCTCCACGATCCGTCGCTTCACTCCCAAAGCCCGCGGTTCCGCCGGTCCCATCCTCAAGCGCAGTTGCCACATCAAAATCGTCCTCTCCGATGAATAATTCGCTTTCTCAACCTCAGACACTTGTGAATTTGTTTCGAATTTCAAATCTCCGCTTTCAGCGTTTCAGCGTTTCAGCGTTTCAGCGTTTCTCCTAAATTATGGGACAGAAAACCAATCCTATCGGCCTGCGCGTCGCGGTCAACCGCGATTGGCGCTCCAAGTGGTTCGCCGCCAAGAAGGAATTCGGCAAGCTCCTCACCGAGGACCGCGAAATCCGAGGCCTGCTCAAGAAGAAGCTTGAGTCCGCCTCGGTGCCCAAGATCCTCATCGAACGCGCGGCCAACCGCTGCCGCATCACTATTTTGACCGCCCGCCCGGGTATCGTCATTGGGCGCAAAGGCGCCGAAATCGACAAGCTCAAGGAAGAACTCAGCCGGATGACCGGCAAAGAGATCTATGTCGATATCGTCGAGATCAAGCATCCCGAAATCGATGCCCAGCTTGTCGCCGAGAATGTCGCCCTCCAGCTGGAGCGCCGCGTGTCTTTCCGCCGCGCCATGAAGAAGGCCCTGCAGACCGCCAAGGACTTCGGCGCCGAGGGCATCAAGATCCGCTGCGCCGGCCGCCTGGGCGGCGCCGAACTCGCCCGCGTTGAGCAATACCATTGGGGACGCGTCCCGCTCCACACCTTGCGCGCCGAAATTGATTATGGCTTTGCCGAAGCCAACACTGTCTATGGCAAGCTCGGCATCAAATGCTGGGTCTGCAAAGGTGAAACCAAGAGCCAGAAAGCTCAGCCGCCGCCGCAAGCTCAGCCCGAGCCGGTCGCCAGTTCAAATTGATTTGAGTAGAAGGAATTGCTTATGCCCTTGATGCCTGAAAGAGTTAAGTACCGCAAGATGCACCGCGGTAACCGCGCTGGCCTGGCCACACGGGGGCACACCGTCGCCTTTGGCGAGTATGGCTTAATGTCTCTCGAGCGCTGCTGGCTCGATACCAAGCAAATCGAAGCCGCCCGTGTCGCCATCGCCCGCAATATGAAGCGCCACGGCAAGATGTGGATCCGTGTCTTCCCGCAAAAATCCTTTACCAAAAAGCCGCTGGAAACCCGTATGGGCAAGGGCAAAGGCCCCCTCGAGTCCTGGGTCGCCGTCATCCGCCCCGCTAACGTTCTCTTCGAGGTCGATGGCGTTACCGAAGCCGTGGCTCGTGAATCTTTGCGGCTCGCCGCCACCAAACTGCCCATTAGAACCAGATTTATTTCCCGTCACCGCGCAGGTTGATATGAAGAAAACACAGCGAAAAGAAATCCAGGAAAAGACCCTCGAAGAGTTGATGGCCGACGGCCGCAACTTGCGCCAGGAGGTTTTTAACCTGCGCCGCCAGCAAGCCAGTGCCCAACTCGAAAAGCCTGCGCGCTTGCGCACCCTCCGCCGCGACATCGCCCGCATTGAAACCCGTATCTCCGCCCTTCGCAACAAGGCGGCATAACTTTCCTATGGCTGAAACGATTACTCCCTCAACGGCTCCGGCTCAATTACCCGCCCCC
>Ga0210409_10001567_pt1 | contig 29376 bp, 52 predicted proteins | sample IncBWH17MmetaG_FD_161649 | JGI IMG/M metagenome (GOLD analysis project Ga0210409, IMG submission 161649) | Forest soil microbial communities from Barre Woods Harvard Forest LTER site, Petersham, Massachusetts, United States - Inc-BW-H-17-M | ecosystem: Environmental > Terrestrial > Soil >...
TCGAGCGCCGTCGAGTCTGCTTCAGTAGCACACGTACTGGGCGGGTACCCACTGCTGCACGTAGGTGTAGCGGCCCCAGGCGTCCACATAGGGCTGATTCACCGAGTACCCGGGCTGCCAGTAGCAGGCAGGCGCGTAGGCGTAGGACGGGTAGGGGTAAGCATACGGGTATGGGTAGTACGCAGGACCCGGAGAGTACGGGTACGGCGCAGCGAAGATGTCCACACTAACGAACGGACCACCGTGTGACCGGTGCCCACCAGCCAGAGCAGGGACGGGCCCGGCGCCCACGGCCAGGATCGCCAACGCGAGGATCAGTTTGCGCGCCATACGGCACCCCCTAGCTCCCACGCTCACCGTCAACCCTTCAGACGGTCCAACTGGCCGATTCATGCCTCGGTTCCCAAACCCGAATTAGAAGCCTCCCAGAGGGCGGCCCGGGGCCATTGAGCCGGGTATGCCGGCTCGCGCCGGTGCCGGAATCATCCGCGGGACGGGTAGGCCGTCCGAGGCTTGCGCGAAAAATACCGGCGGGGCGACCATAGATCCATGCGGGAGAAACGGGACGGATTGCGCCTTTCGGTTGTCGTCGCCACTGCCCTGCCGTTCTTCACTCTCCATGATCCTCGATGAGGCCTGGCGCGATCTCGACCGCATGGCCGCCGCCCTGGATCAGCGCGCGGCGGAGCTCAGCGCGGACAGTGCGGAGCGCGCGGTCCTCGAGCTGGTGACGGGCGGCAAAGCGTGCCCCAGATTCCCTACATGTGTTGGTTAACCTAAGGGTGTGCTGAGCGGCTCCGATCGATGTACGCCACGTACTTCGGCCTTAAGGAAGCGCCGTTCCGCCTGACGCCTGACCCCGCCTATCTCTATATGAGTGACCGTCATCGGGAGGCGCTCGCCCATCTCCTCTACGGCCTCAGCGAGGGCGGGGGGTTCGTCCAGCTCACGGGAGACGTCGGAACAGGCAAGACCACGCTCTGCCGGGCGCTCCTTGCCCAGCTCCCGCTCCAGGTCGACGTGGCGCTGATCCTCAACCCCCGGCTCACGATCTCCGAGTTCCTGGCGTCGGTGTGCGACGAGCTCAAGATCCCCTATTCGCGCGACACCACGAGCCCGAAGGTATTCGTCGACGCGCTCGACCGCTACCTCCTGGACGCCCACGCGCGCGGCCGGCGGACGGTGCTTCTCATTGATGAGGCGCAGAGCCTCTCCGTCGAGGTGCTCGAGCAGGTCCGGCTGCTGACCAATCTCGAGACGACCAGCGAGAAGCTCCTGAAGATTATCCTCATTGGGCAGCCCGAGTTGGTGCCACTCCTGGCACGCGATGACCTGCGCCAGCTCGCCCAGCGGATCACGGCCCGGTATCACCTGGAGCCCTTCACCGAACCCGACACGCACGCCTACGTTCGCCACCGCCTGCAGGTCGCTGGCGGGCGCCGCGGCCTCTTCAGCGAGGCGGCCATCCGCCGAATTCACGCCGAAGCGCGGGGGATCCCGCGCCTCATCAACATCATTTGCGATCGCGCCCTGCTGGGCGCCTATGCCCAAGACAAGAGCCGCATCGAGCCCGGCATGGTGGCGCACGCCGCGACCGAGATCCGCGGACGGGGCACCCGGACAGGCTGCGTCCCATCCTGGCGGTGGGTGACGGCGGCGGCCTTCGCGACGGCCGTAGTCGTTGGAGGCATGGCGCTCGCCCCGGAGCACCTCGCACGGCGCACAGGCTCCCGGTTGCTGTCGGCCATGAGCATCGCCGGCTCGATTCCGCACATGGCGACGGTTCCCGCGAGTCGTGAACAGGACGTCACGCCTCCGGTTGCGGTGGGCGGCCCGCTACCGACGCTCGTGCAAGTACTCGCCGACCCGGCGATCCGCACCGACGAGGCCTCGGCGTTCACCGCACTCTATGCGCAGTGGGGACTTGACCAACCCGCGGCGAAGGGCCGGCAGTTGTGTGACGGCGGCCGGGACGACGGCCTCCGCTGCCTAGCCAGGACCGGAAGCTGGACCAAACTCCGGCGCTACGACCTGCCGGCTGTCCTCGAGCTGGCGTCGCCGACCCAGGAGCGGCACTACGCGCTGGTGACTACCTTCGGCGGACAGACCGCGAACCTCGAGATTGGAGGACGTCCCTTCACCGTCCCGCTGAGTGAGATCGATCCGTTGTGGGACGGCATGTTCATCCTCGTATGGCGGCCGCCGGCGCTGACCAAGGTGCCGATTACCCCGGGGATGCGCGCCAAGGACGTCGAGTGGCTGCGCGACCGCCTTGCGGCTGTCGATGGCCTTGCTGACGGCGCGACGGACCGGCGTCTCTACGACAGCGCGCTCACGAAGCGGGTGATTGGCTTTCAGCGGAGCCGCGTCCTGGACCCGGATGGTCTCGTGGGCGAAGAGACGCTGGTCCAGTTGATGGTCGCCGCCCACGAGCCTGGCGTGCCCGGGCTGTCGCGGCAGAGACCGTAGAGGCATATTGTCGTACATCCTCGACGCCCTCAAACGAGCCGAGCGTGACCGTCATCTGACGCATGTCCCCACGCTCGCGACCGTCCACGCCTCCGCACATCCCACACGTCCACGCTGGCCCTGGATCGGCGGCAGCGTACTCTTCGTCAACGCGATGGTCGTCATGCTGCTCCTCCATTCGGCGCCGGTCGCCGGCCCCACAAGTACGATCTCCCTCGCCCCGCGGGCGGCAGCACCACCAACGGCGGAGGTTCATAACTATGCCCAGTCCCCAGCGACCGAGCGCCACATCCCCCCTGAGCCGCGGGCGTCACGGTCGACGGCGGGCACCCCCGTGCGGCCTAGTGCGGAGTCGAGATCGATGAGCGAGCAGAGCGCCCAGTCGACAGCACCGCCACCGACTCCCACACCAAGTGATGCCACCGCCCCTCGCTCCGCGCCCCCCGCGCCCCAGAATACCTTCGCCGCGCTGAAGCTCGAGATGGTGGTGAACGCGGACGACCCAGCTGAGCGCGCGGTCTACATTAGCGGCCGCCGGTACATGACAGGGCAGAGCCTTGCGCGCGGCGCGATCATCGAGAGTATCGCCCCTGATGCTGTCGTGTTGCGCTGGGCGGGGCAACGGTATCTGCTGCGCTGGGAGCACCCACCCACGCTTCTCGAGCGGTAGCGTGGCAAACGACCGACGCCCGGCCGGATAGCCCTCCAGTGGGGGCGTCTTTTAACGGGTGTTCGCGGACAGAAGGACCGCCACAACACACGCGACGACAAGCACAGCGGCGGCTGCGGCCCCGAGCCACCAGTCATTGAGCCAGCAGACGAGTCCCACCAGGGCGGCGAGAATACCGAGAGACCGGGTGAAGCTAGTCCAACTCATCACGTCGGACGATCGACCGAGAGGCTACTCGATCACCTGATCCGCCCGCTGCAGGAGCGACGGCGGGATCGTCAGGCCGAACGGCTTACGCATAGGGTTGGCCCAGATCAAATCGTGCTCGGGATCTACTCCGCCTGCGACGTCGACGATCCCCGACGAAGACCAAGCATACGCCCAAGAGCAGGCCGCAGATGCTGAGGGCGACAGCGCGAAGATCCACGGCGTGCGCTCCCCCTGCAACGATCGAGATGAGGCCCGCGATCGGTAGCGCCAGACTGTGAAAGCCCATCGCCATCGCCGAAAGTCCCACCATCTCGCTTAGGTGGTTGGCCATCGAGAGGAGACTCGCGGCTAGGAGCGCTGTCACCACTCCGATAACTAGCACTGCCGGCTCATGCATGGCGTCGGGTATTGCGGGGTTGACAGCTGTGTCGATGAGCAGAATCCAGAACGCTCCGCACACCGAGCCCGCGACGAGCGTCACGAGCATCTTCACTAGCTTCCGCCGGCGCCGTCGCGAGGACACGAATACTAGGACCCCGGTGCAGAGAAGGAACACCACCACGGCGCTGAGTGCGAGAACCACTGCAACGAAACGAGTATCCGTCTCGATTGAGCCGGCGCCTGTGGCGAGGAGGCCGCCAGTCAAGCTACCGAGGAAAGAGCGTCGGTCCATCCCGGCGAACTTACACCAGCGGGCTAGCGTGTGGACTACGATTTGCCCTGCGGCTCCCAGCCCCGCTCACCTTCCCGATAGTGGGGCTGCTTCACCTTGAGCCACTTGAGCGTGCGCCGCACGCCCAGCTTCAGTCCGCGGGCTTGAGGGGATATTCGAGCGGGGGCCCTCCCGACCCCGCGTATGCCTCTTCGTTCGAGGTCGTGAAGGCCTCATCCACATCCGGGAGAAACGTTGCATTGAATCGGTTGGTGATTTGACTCAGGCCCACATTCAGGCAGATGTCGATGATCTGCGGTGTCGAGAAATGCTCGGCCAGCGCGCGGAAGGTCGACGCATCGATAGCCAGTCCCTTCGTCGAGCGCTGCGCATACCTGACCACCGCCGCCTCCGCGGGGCTATAGACGCCCTCGGGAAGGGGGTCGTCCGGGAGATGGCGCAGCTTCTCATAGGTGAGACCGATGCTCCGACCGAGCATCGTGTGATGGGGAACTCAGTAGTGGCAGCGATTGGCGACCGATGCTGTCGTGTAGGCGAGTTCGGTGAGCGCCGGCGTCAGGGTGTTGCGGTAGCGAATCGCTTTGACGAAGTCGATGAGCGCTCTTGCCTGCTGAGGATGGTTCGCCAACAACCGGAGAGCGTTGAAGACCTCCCCCATGGAGCTCTCGGCAGCGTGCAGGAATTCGCGAGCCTCTCGTGGGGTCGACGGGTCGTCTTCTCGCAGCTGAGGAATCCTGGCCATGGCGCTCCTCCTGTTCGGTTGCCCAGTTGGATCCCATCTAGAACAAGGTTCGATTTGGACCTAGTGTACTAGTCACCTCGGCATCGAGGCTCAGTGAAGTCGCGGCCGTTCCGGCGCACCAAGCGCACGCGGTGGAGGGGCTGGGCGATGAGTGTCGGGGCCATCGGCGTGATGTGGGGGAGCGGTCGTGCAACCATCGCCCTAAGTCTATCCGCGCCCGGGGCCGACCGGCCGCACCGTGTAAGGACAGGCCTTCGTGCCGGTGCTGGGGCGCGAACTACCGCGCAGATCTAGATCAGAGCAGTGTCAGATACCGAGAACCGCTCGCCCAGGTTCCGGGGCTTTGAGTCCTCGGGGAACGCAGCCGACCAGGAGAAGGCACCCGAGCGCAAGAGCTACTCTTCTGGCGGTCAGTGTATTCATCTCCTCCTCCTCCGCGCCGAGTGTGGTGGCAGGCACCCGGTGCCCTGAGTGTACCGCGCTAGATCAGCGGGAGCTGCGTCCCGCCCGGGGCGTCAGCCGGCGGCTCCTCGATCGTGAGGGTGTGCTCGGTGCCCGACGCACTCAGCTTGGGATGAAGCTTCGCCATGCTCTCCGCGGCCCACCGCGACCAGGCCTCCCGAGTCCAACTGCACGAGCAGGTCACCAGCCACCCGGGCTGTTCAGACATACTCAATCCCTAGGACAAGGGCTACGGCGCTGGTGCTGGGGGCGACGGCGGCGCCGTGGGGACCCAGACCCACTGCCACGGATCGGTGATCCCGTCACCGTGGAGCACGTACTTCCCCGTCGGGTAGACCACCTCCCGCTGGATCGGCTCCTGCGCTAGCGGCGGCGCAGGCTCGACGATGACCGGCGGCGGGTACATGTAGGGGTAGTCGTACGGATACGGATAGTAGTAGGGGTAATCGTACGGGTACCAGGGCCAGGGGGCAAACACGCCCACGCCGACGAAGGAGTGGAATCCTTGGTGCCTGAAGCCGCCGTGGTGGCCGTGGAATCCGCGCCCGCCATGGCCGCCGCCATGTCCCCCCGCGTGTGCCGGTGCGGCTACGGCCGCCAAGAGCGCCCCCGCGAGCAGCACGGCGCGAAGCATGGCAAGCCCAACGCTACTCGCTCCAGGTGAACGGTTCAATCCGCCGTAGCGCACTGCGCTCGCGTGTCCGGCCGCTACCGCCGCGTCGCCTCCCACCCGCGCTCGCCCTCACGGTACTTGGGCACCTTCACCTTGAGCCAATTGAGCGTGCCCCCGCCGACCTAGACTGAGGCCGGATCCTTCGCCACAAGCCCCTCGTAGCCTCTCGCGAGCACCTCCGCCCAAGGTCTTGTCGAGCCTGGGCGGCGTCGATCACGTCCTTCAGCTTCTTCAGGTCGGCCGCGGTCGGGAACGTAAGCGCGCAGTAGCCGACGGCCTTGCTGGACGTTCGCCCACTGACGGTGATCGTCCGCCCGCCCTCGGCGTTCTTCTCCTCGGCCTCGATCGCGTCGACCACGATGCGCACTCCCGCCATGTCATTCCTCCTCCTAGAGCTATGCCATCACTTCCCCTTCGGTCCACGCGGGTCCACGGTGTCGGGAAGGCACTTGTACACCCCGGTCCCGGCTGGCGCCTGCAGCCACGCTTCCGTCGGTGCAGTTCGCTTGACGGTCATCTTCACGTCCAGTTTGGCGTTCAATATCCGTTCTTCGCGTAGCCTCGTGTCGATCGCTTTGATGCACTGGCCCGCTGACGTATGGGCGGTGAAAAGCTTGAACGTCATGGCATGCGGGTCGTTGGCGGAGTGCCCGCGCCACAACACCCACGCGCACTCAGCGGAGACCGACGTGGCGAGCGCGAGGACGCAGCAGAGGGCGAGGAGGACGCGGCCGTAGATCGCGGCTCTCGAGAGTTGCCCCGCTTCTCTCGCTCGGCCTTCCACCGGTCGAACGGATCGAGCAGGTACCCTAGAACCCCAATTACGATAACCGTTCCCACCGACGTGGTCACCGTGATTGCCAGCACGCCCTCCATCTCGCCGATCAGGCGGACGCATTGCCAGACGTTCGCGGCGAATCCTATGCCGACGAGGACGGCGAACGCGATGAGACGCCAACGAAGTGGCTTCTGTTCCATCGCTCGCCTTCCGTCCCTTTCCTGTCCTCTGGCGCAGCTCACGGGCGGGCTGATTCAGACGCGAGGGAGGATCCGGCGAGCGCCACCCCACCGAGAATGAGAGCCATGCGTCGAACGAACGTCGTGGACGGCGAAACATCACCACAATGGCGATGGCGCAGTGGCGCGGGGCCGAGCAGGCCCAGCGCAAGGAGCCGCATGCCGGAGCGTGAGATCATGACGGCATGGGCGGATACTTCTCGTTCAACTCCGCAACCAAATCGTAGTAGAGCTGATTCGCCGAAATGTGATCCAGCACTTTCTGCCAACTCAACACTGCGGTGCCATCGGGCTTCGTCAGGCGAACCTCCACCCTCCAACCATCGATCTTTCTTCACTTCCCCTGGGGCGACCGTGTCCTTTTTCGGGCATGGATACCTCCTGGTTGCCCCCTCAACGTCGAAGGTGTTTTTCGCCGACTCATGCGCCGATTCGGCTTCGGCGGATGCCATGGGATAAGCCAACCGAGTCACCGCCGTGCGTCGTGCCACTGCCGATCGCGCCGCAACGGAACCGTCTGTGGCGGCCCGGCGAAAGAGCCCTGCCAAGGTGAGGCTCAGGTCGGCTGGGGCTTCGCTTAGCGGTCGTGCGAGGGGCACAAGGCACCCTTGACCGGGCAGCTCGGAGTTCCGGGCAGGCGCCAGCCCGCCGATGAACCTAGGACTAGGGGTGCGTCCTAGACGACAGGGGGAGCTCGGGTGTGCGTGGCCGGGAGGGTCCGGAGCGGCGGAACCCTCTCAGGTAGTGGCGGGGAAGCCTCAACGAGGGTGATGGACGGCGACGCATAGACCGTCCACATGGCAATGGCGCCGTGATGCAGTTGCAAATCGACCAGGGCATCGTCTGTCTCGTCGCCGTTGAAGTAGCCGCCGAGCCAGACTGGATCCGGGATCTCGGAGTACGCCAACGGTGAAACCGTGAACAAGACGGAGACCAGCAGGAGGGACAGCCAGCGTCTCAGGGCCATGTCCAGACTCTTATGACAAAGACGCGACAGGCAAGTCAACGAGAATCGTCAGCCCGGCGCCGCCGGTGTCCTCGGTCCACCGAGCAATGGTCCCGGATTGCGTATCATTTCCCTTTCGGCCCCCGCGGGTCCACGGTGTCGGGGAGGCAAGTAAACGTGTGGACAGAGAACTCTGATCCGAACCGCCACCACACTCGCGGCTTGCCTGCTAAATGGTCGACCGTGACCTCGCCTCTACCTCTGGGCGCGCTCTCTGACAGAACTTTGTCGGCGAATGCCTGTTCGCAAGTCTGCTTTGTCTCCGACGCCGATGCTGCCCACGTCGACGAGTTAGTGGAAGTCTCGGCGGTTTCCCAGAACACCCACGCGCACTCGGCGGAGGCCGAGGTGGCGAGCGCGAGCAGGCAGCAGAGCGCGGAGCCTACGATGCTGGCTTGGATGGCGGTGATCATGCGGGCTCGCCCTGATCGTCCGGCGGCACATCGAGCCCCTCGAGCTGGCCCTCGACCCAGGCCTTGAAGTCGCGCTCCACCTGGTCCCGCGCCTCGGCGGCGATCCCCGCGGTTCGTCGGCCGAAGTAATTCCAGGCTGGCGTATTCGTGTCGTCTCCCGGCGGGACATACCACAGCCCGGCCTCCACCCCGTGGAGCCCGCTCGCGATCGTGACGACGGTGTAGCGGTAGCCCTCGTGGGTGAACAGCGCCGCCGTGCGGGCCTCAGCCGACTGGCCAGACAACGATTCACTCCCCAGCCAGGCCGCGGAACCGGCCGAACCAGACGACGAGCAGGATCTCCATCCTGCCCTCCTCTACCGGGTACCGAACGCGAGACACAGAGCACTCGCTATCCCTCGTTGGGAATTGATCTGCCCAGCGCAAAATCGGCACGAGGCGTAAGTCCTGATGCAGTCGACCGTTGGCGTTTGGCACAGTTTCTGCGATGTAGTCGACCCCGATGCAGCTGCCAGAAAACCGGGAGAGTTGGATCAAGTTCGCGGTTAGCGAGACCGAACGCGCCGCCTTCGCCGAGGCCTCGAAAGGCCGACTGTACTTCACGGTGCCGCAGCTGCAGCCCGGCGCGATTGATGCCTGCGTGTGGCGAGTCGACCCCGACGGCGTCGTATTTCGCTTCGACGGGCCTGCCGTCGCGGCCCCGCCTCTGTCCGCCATCCCTCGCGAGCGGCAGGTTCATTTATCCGGATCCTGGATCTGGACGTGGGAGCGTCCGGCCTGCATGGCCGCGCGATGACGCCTAGCCTCCCGAAAGAGCAGAGGACACGGGCGGCGCCTCATCGCCTGGGCCGTCTTTGGATCCTGCGCGCTGGAACCTCAACCTACGACGTCATGTTCCGGCCCACTGGCAACGGCGTGTTTCACATCGCCACGGAGGACGGGCTCCGGGCGCTTCTCTGGGGCGCCACTATTCCGGAAGCCCGGATTGAAGAGGCGATCGCTGCACTGCGGACCAACCCGGAATATGAGATTTCCGACCTGACCTTGAGCGTGGACCGGTTGCAGAAGCTTGGCCTCTAAACGCAGTGCGGAGTCCAAGCAGATCGTGGCGCCTGTGCTACTGCTCTTCCTGGTCATTGTGCTTATGTTCTTGGCCATCGCGAGCGCCCTGCGCTAGCGCCGGCTCGCGCCAGGCAAAACAGCCGGGCCCGGGTGCCGCTTCCGCTGTCCCTGAAGTCGAAGCCCGCACGAAGGGCATTGTCGATATCTCTGTTCGGAAGTTCGGATGAGGCCAGCAACGAGCAGACCGCAGCCCAGCCCGACAATAGCCGAACCTACCAAGGCCTTCGGCCACGGGTTGACCTGGCGAGAAGCGAACACCACCACCATCAGGCCGATGCCGACCAGGAGCACGCCGAAGCCTCTGACGATCGCGAGACCGATCGGGAGCACCCGCATAGGGCCTCCTTCCCAGCCGCGCTGCCTTCTCCTCAGTCGGCGTGGCCACAGAGCTTAGCACAGGCGGATTGCCCCCAGCATGGCCGCGCGAGCGGGGAGCCCGACGTGTCCTTACTGGGCTACACTCCCACCCGATGGTCCCGCCCCGTCGGTACGCCCAGCCGGATACGGTCGAGTCGCCCTAGGGTGCCGACTCGCGCCCACCAGGCCAGTCTCCGCCTGGAGGAGGTGCCGCGTCCCTCGCTGGCCAAGCTCAGGCACCGGCAGAAGCTCGACGCCTAGGTCCGCCGGGCGCTCGGGCTGGTCCTCCGACGACGGCCCAAGCGCCCTCCCTGATTCGGCACCCGCCGCTCGGGGCGACTTGACACCCGACCCGCCCGCCGCGTAGGATGCGCTTCCGCCGTACGGGAGAAGAGAAAGGCAGGGCGCCCGATGAAGCACATCATCGAGCGGAAGTTGGCAGACTCATGTCGAATACGAAGTCGCGTTCGATGCGTTCCCGACAGTCCGCTTGCACGCGGTGTGCGCCGAGATCTGGGGTGCACTCGTCGCGCACGCGGGCCCGGCTGTGGCGGGAGGCGCGTGATGGTGAGGGTCTTGTGGGCTTAGGCGCGATCGTGGCGGCGGTCGAGGAGCTGTTGACTCGATCCCCGACGCTTTGCCTGGCTAATCTGGCGGTCCTAGAAGCATCCCGTTATCCAATGGCGCGTCGCGGTCACCTGTTCAGCACGATGCCGGAGTCGGATGACCCACTCCTTGATACCGTCCGCACCCGCCTCAGGAGTGGCACGCTGTTGCCGGTTGATCGCAAGTCCCGCACGGGGTGGGGCAGCGGCAAGCCCTGCGCCGTTTGCGACTTGCCGATCAACCGCACGGACATTGAGTACGAGGTCGCGGGTGGGCCGAGCGGCTCGGTCGGCGTGCATCTGCCCTGCTACCTCGTGTGGCGTCAGGAGTCTAAGACGCTGCGCTGGAGCGAAGGTGAGCGGCACCGGAGGACCACCGACGAACTGCTGGCCCAGTTGCGAGAATCTAAGACTGATCTCAGCCGATTCGTTAAAGCCATGCGACGGGACCAGCGACCGCATCTGGTCGTGTCGACCAACGCCGTGCGAGCGTGGCAGGAGCGTGAGCCACAGACCTGGGCGATGGTATGCGATTGGCTGGCCGAGCAAGGCAAGAGCGTTGTCCAAGTCTGAGGCATCGGCTCGTCTATCCGGTGATGACGCGCGCCGAGCGGGCTGGCCTTCGCCTTGAGGACGTGGCCCGTCCATCGCGGGCCAAGGCCGACCGCGGGCGCAGGCTCGATGCGATGGTGCGAAAGGCGCTCGGGATGGTGCTACAGCGGCGACGGCGGCAGCCGAAGGACCAGACGGCGCCCTCACTTTTCCTTCGGCCCGCGCGGGTCGTCGGTCTCGGGCAGGCACTGCCACAAGAGAGCCCGAGCCCTGCTCTGACCCATCAGAAACAGGTCTGTGGGAGAGCGGCGATCAATCATGAACCCGTTCTTCGGAGTCAGCACCTCTCGATAGTCGATAGCCTCGGTGCATTCGGTAGCCGTTGAGTAAGTCGTCTGCCTCACCCAGTCGCCCGCGCTCGGCCCGTAGAGCCGTGACCACAGGACCCACGTGCCCCGGCGTAGGCGGACGTGGCGGCGGCAAGCAGGCTGAGCAGGACGAGCAGGATACGCCGTCCGGTCATCGTGCGGGCAAATAGGCGGTGATCATCACTCGGGCCTCTCCGTCGTGCCCCGCGCGCCCTCGTGCCGGGAGTAGCCGACGATCGGCGCGGGCTTGGTCGGACACACGAGGCAGGTATCGAGGGAGATGAGCCAAATCCAGGAGCCCCGCGAGGGTCCATTCGAGTTGGCAAACTCGCGAGCTACCTGGTGCCCATGCGGTGGGTCGGTCATGTGATGAATCACCTTAGGCAACATCAACGTCCTCCGGCGGGCAGTCACCCCCTCGCAGCCCCCGTCGCCAGTCGTCCGACTCGAGCGGACGCGATCGGACCCCAGCCGGTGTCTCGCCGTGAAGGATGCTTTCCCCGCGGGGCGCAGACAGCGTGCCGGTTGCCTCAGGAGCAGACGCGCGCGACGACGATGCGCCACACGGCCTGGAATCCGTCTCGCCAGGATGCCTTCTTGCCTTCGGCATACCCTGCGGCCGTGATACCGCGCGAAGGTGCAACTGCTTGAGGACCGTGGACCGAAACACGCCGTTCGCCGCGGCGCCGGTCAGAGACAATGTCCACATCGGGCCGAGATCCGAAGAGGGCCCGCACCTGATCAAGCGACTTCATGTCGCCTCGTACGGCGATCACGAGGAGAAGTGACGCATAGCGCGGGAGTCTACATGAACGCGGCGAGCGCCGGGCCTACTTGACCGGCTCGTACGTGATGACTCCGGTCTGGTCATCACGAACCCACTTCATGTTACGACCTTCCAGCGTAATCACGCCCGTGCTGCCATCAGCATGCTTGAACCGAGCCTGACCATGCTCAATCTGAATGGCTCCAGCAAAAGGGACGTCCACGATTTTGCTCCCGACGCCCTGAATTCGCCGGAGCCCCAGATGTCCCATTCCCTTGTATGTGCCATCATCTCTGATGGTCAGGTCCGCTTCGAAGCTTTGAGCGTTCCGTGCGCCGTTCCCCTTCCACTGCCCGGCCAGTTGCTTGACCTCGGTGATCTCGTCACCCCTGACCAGAGGTGTCATTGTTAGCCAAACCGTTAGCCCTACGAGGAAAAGCGCGGCTCGCCTAAGAGCAAGACGTCGCGTCATTGTCACCTCCGTGGTTTGGTCCTGTTTTCGCGACCGCCCTGTCGACCCGATCGCGGCCACGCGGACTATTGCCACGACCACCGCCTCAAGAGAATCTGGGTTCGAGCAACGGCATGGCCACCGAGTAGTCGCCAGCCCAGGAGGGACAGGAGTACGACGACACCGATGACCGCAACGCCGACCCAGGCTAGCATTACCCAGGCCGACCGTAGCATAAAGAGGGCGCCGAGCAACTGGCACAAGAAGCCTGTGGCAAGCAATAGGAATCCGGCGACCGCGTCGGCCTGTTCGATCATATTTCGCCGCAGCATCGGCTCTGACGGAGGTATGCCGTGTTTCTAAGTTGCGTGTCCCACGCCCTGGACGGTCCGCGAATCATCGATGATGTTCTGCTCCGAGCGACGCAGGACACGCCACAGGAGAATCAGGGTTCCGGCGAGCCCGAAGATGCCCGAGAGCATCGAAAAGAGATAGTAGATCGGCACTTCCGGCAGTCTCTCACCGGAAGTTTATCAGGGGATCTCGCACCGAAGTGGTCATCGCTTCGACCGCCGACAGCCATCCAGCACGGCATCGCCCTCCGTCACATAGCACCGCTCCGCTTGGTCTTCCCGTAGAACTGCGCACCTGGCACATGGTAGATGCACCGCTCGCTCGAATAGGTCGTGAAGTGGCCCTTGATCGGGTGCGCGAGCGGACACTCCCAGGCGCTCTCGGGACCGGCTCGATGCCGCTCAGATGCGATCACAGACGCCCGGTCTCAACTCCATCGCATGGAACCTGTGGCATATTTCGAGAGCCGAGGATGTCGGTATCAACCGGCTTGTCGCTGACCGCGGGCAGGTCTTGGACGATGAGGGCTGGCTCGCGCGGCTTGGGATCGACATTCGTCACCAGGGGACTGGCCAGACGGCCGAAGAGGCTACGGCGACCACAACGTGCCTAAACCTTGAAGCACTCCGGGCGTATACGACCGCCGTCGAGCACCGCACGCTAGCCGTCGTCGAATCGCTTGAACCGGACCTGCTCGACGACACGCTCGATCCCGGGAGAACCCATCAAGTCCTCTTCGATGAGGGATTCGCCCATTCCAACGGCGCGTGGCTTGAGAAGGCGTACATGGGATGGCATCTGGGCAAGTGCCTGATCCATTTCAGCCTCACCCACAGCTACCAGCACGTTGGTGAGATAGGCGTGCTTGCAAGCCTACAAGGTCGATGTCTACGGGCAGTGAAGACGACTGCCCGAAGGGGCAGCCCCAAGAGGGCGGCTCATCTCCTTCGGGCGATTGCCTGGCGTGTCGGCAGCCCCCCGGTAGGCCCACCTTACAGCGGCCCGAGCCGCCCTCTAGCGGACCAAAGTCAGCGTGAACCTGGGCTCGGCGCGCAGAACGATACCGTAGGCATCGTTCCAAGTGTCTTGCGTCGGCGCTTCGAGCACGCGCCCGTAGGCGCCGCCGAGGCGTCGAGACCGGGCCGCTCCAAGATGCTTTTGATTTGTTCATCGTAGTCATTTCATCTCGAATATTCATCGGCTGGAGCGATGATCTTCATCGGATCAGCCTATATGTTCGTTACGTTCCTGTAACAACGGCGCCCTGCCACATGGTAGCGTCCCTCGTGTAGGTAGAGACACGTAGGAGCGCCGCGCGCGATGGCCCGCATCCTCGTCGTCGACCCTGAGCGCGACGTGCGTAGCCTCATCGCGGACCTGCTGGCCAGCGCTGGCCACGAGGTGCACTGCGCCGCCGACGGAGCCCGAGCGCTGGCTAGCCTCGACGAGTCGCCGGCCTTCGATCTCATCCTCAGCGACCTCAGCATGCCGGCCATCGAAGGGATCGGGCTCTACTGGGAGATCGCGCGCCGCTGGCCGCACCTTGTCTCGCGGCTCGTGTACGTCACGGGCACCATCGACGCCGACTCCTCCGAGTATCGCATCCTGCTCGATGAAGGGATTCCCCTCGTGCTCAAGCCGTTCCATGCTGAGCATCTGCTCGAGGTCGTCAGGTACGCGTTGGCGCGTCAGCGATGAGCACGACCATCAGCGGCCGGCTCATCGAGATCCGCGACGCCTACATCGTGCTGACGGGCCCGACGTACATCATGCTACCGCCCGGCATGAAGGGAGAGAACCTCGTCGTCGGTGAGCCGATCACGGTCACCATGACCTCGCAGGGTGGGCGGTGGACTGCCGAGCGCTTCGAGCGCGGTTTCGAAGGAGAGGCCCCGTGAACGACGACCAGGTCCGAGCGAAGCTGCGCGACGCGTTCCGCCGGTTCGCGCTGCCGCGCACGATGCCGGGCGTGTACCCCGTCCCCAAGCCGGAGGGCTTCGAGGCGATCACGATCAACGGCGGCCGGGGCCGGCTCTGCTCGGTCTGCGACAAGATCATCCCGGGCAACGCCGACGGCTCCTTCGAGTTCAAGCACACAGACGGGCGCGTGCTGACGTTTCGCGCGCACTGCGAGGAGCTTTGGCAGGAGGAGCGCCATGAGGTCCGACGGCCGTAGGACGACATGACCGAGGGGATGGTCCAGAGCCAGGTGCGCCAACACTTGCGTGACCAGCAGGGGCGCGCGCAGTGCGCGCGCTGTATGGCGGCGGCGCTCCACTTGGACTACGAGTCGGTCCGAGACGCGATGGACGACCTCGCGTCCCGGCAGCCCTTCTCGCGTGGCCCGTGCGCGTGCAGCGTGGTGGGCCTCAGCTACCGGTGGTTGAACAGGCCAAGCACGTAGCTTAGGAACATCGCCGACGCCGATGATCCGTCGGCGCGCAGGTCATGCGCTCTCGCATCTCGGCCACTCGGCCGCCCAGATGTCGTAGCACCGCCGATGCAGTCCCGCGTCCGGGAGATCGCGCTCGACCTCCACGTCGTCGGCCGCGATGGGTCGCTCGCACGCCACGCAGATCTGGCCGGTGCCGGGGCCGACCCGCTCGTGCGGCAAGTTCTCCTTCGGGAGCGTGCCGGCGAGGATCTTCTCGCGGATGCCGTACGCAGCTCGCCGTGACCACTCATCGTCGCCCTCGTTCTTGGAAGCCACGCAGCAGTGCGCGAGCCATCGGCTTGCTACTCGATCACCTGATCCGCCCGCTGCAGGAGCGACGGCGGGATCGTCAGGCCGAGCGCCTTGACAGTCCTCAGGTTGATGACGAACTCGAACTGCGTCGCCTGTTCTATGGGGAGATCGCCCGGTCTCACGCCCTTGAGAATCTTATCGACGTACACGGCAGCACGCCGGCAGAGAGCGGCCACGTTCGTGCCATACGCCATCAACCCCCCGACGTCGGCGAATTCACGAAAGCCATAGACCGCTGGTAGCCGGCTCTTGGCCGCGAGATCGACGATGCGGGTGCGAAAGTTCAGGGTCAGAGGGGCAGGGAACACGATGAGCGCTTGGGCATGGGCGGCGGCCATCGCTGCGAAAGCACCATCGAGTTGGTTCGGCTCCTCAATGCTCTGACGCTGGAGCTTCAGGCCGAGCTTGTAGGCCGCATCCTGAACCGCCTTCAGGAAGGACACATTCGATGGATTGGACGGATTCCACAGGACAGCCAGCCTTGAGAGCTAGGAAGGACCTGGGTCAACAGTTCCGGCCATTTCCCCGCGAGTTCCTCCCCTAGAGTGAGGGAGAGGCCCGTGACGTTTCTACCAGGCCGGGCCAGATTCGAGACCAGCCCCGTGCCAAGGGGGTCCACGGCGATGAAGACGATCGGAATGGTGTCGGGTTGCTCCTTCGCCGCCCGGATCGCCGGCGTACTGACGGTCACGAGCACATCGAGCTGCAATCGGATGAGCTCGGTGACTAGATCGTTGAAACGCTCGGCCCTTCCTTCCGCCCATCGAGCCTCGATGTTGACGTCCTTACCTTCGACGTAACAGTGTTCACGCATACCAAGGCGGAATGCATCGAGGAAGTGGCGGTTGACGGAAGCGGAACCTCCCTCAACGAAGCCGATCCGCCACACCTTCCCTTACTGCTGTGCCCCAGCGGCGAGCGGCGCGGCGAGGAGGCCGCCAGCCAAGGTTCCGAGGAACGAGCGACGGTCCATCACGGGCCTCCGCCCGGCCGCGTCGTCTAGGAGAGACGGAGCGGGGCGGCCAGCGGGTCGACCTTACACCAGCGGGCCGGCGGTCGAGACCACTATTTGAACACGTGGACCGAACTTGACGGAAAAACCACCACTCCCTAGGCTGGAAGCATGCGGCCACTCGGCGTCAATCGGGGCTTGGTCGGACAGGAGTCAGGGTAGAGAATCCCCGGTCCATGGAAACCATTCTGGTAGTGGATGACGAGACTACGGTGCGGGCGCTGGCGCGGGACATTCTGCTGGGCGCCGGCTACCGGGTGCTCGAGGCCGAGGACGGAGAAGAGGCGCTGCGCGTTGTCGAGGAACACCGGGGGACCATCCACGTGCTCCTCACCGATGTCGTGATGCCCGGCATCAACGGCAAAGAATTGGCCGACCGGCTGGCCGCCGTCCGCACGGACACCAAGACGATCTTCATGTCCGGTTGCGCCTCCGAGGTAGTCAGCGACGCCGGCGTCCTGATTCCGGTAGACGCTTTCGTGGCGAAACCATTCACGGTGGAGCGCCTGCTGAACAAGGTGCGCGAGCGAATCGAGTACTGCTCACCCTTTCCCCGCCCGCGCCTATATGCTAGACGTCCCGATCCGAGCGGCAGGGAAATTGGTCCTGCGCCGACGGCGACGCCCGACTAGGCCAGCCTAGAGGAGAGAAAAGCTGAGGGGGTGGCGGCCGATTGGACCCAAGTCGCAAAATGGTGCGCCGAGAGCGCGCGCGAAAGGGACCGGCTAGGTTTATATTGCCTGGCGCGCGAATACCAGTTCGGCATTGGGGTTGCTCAGGACCGCGCGCGGGCAATTCAGTATTTCGACCGGGCCGCCGCACAGGGCAACGATGATCAGTCGAAATTCTTCCACGAATGGCTCCGCAACCCCCGCCAACTGCATCGGAATGCGCAATGAATACGAGCGCGAGCACTTTTTCGGCGTGTGCGAGGAGCCGAGAGGCAAGACCGCTATGGACGGCCGCTTTGGTGAAGCCGAGAGGCTCAGTCCCAACGCTGCTGGATAGTCGAGCCGACGACGCACTCGGTGCCACCGCAGATCGCGGTGGCCGCGCCGAGGTTCAAGAGACTGCATGATGAGGTCACAGCTGATCCGGCGGGGATCTTCTTGGGAGAGGGGCTGTGTCGACAATGCTGATGCCTTTGAGCAGGTCGCGGGGTCGAAAATCGGTGCCAAATCGGTGCCCAACTGGGATAAAAACGGACGTGCTCGGTGCTACTGCGGCTCGGGCCAAAGCTCGAGTTGTTGCACGTTTAGCACATCCGAGTGATCCCGTTGGACCCGCTGATTGGTGCTCTCAATCAGCGGGTCCGGATGGGATCCCGCGTGCCATACGAGTGAGAGCGGATTCGATTCCTGGCGAAGGCAGCAAAGGCTCGTAGGATCCGATCTGGATTAGGGCGGCCGGCCTTTCTTTGCGCGTTGTTTCCGGCCAGATCCCGCAGCCTGAGCGCGGCTCTCAAGTAGCTGGCGGTACTCTTCTAGCTCCTGCTCCAGCCTGGCTATCGATTGGTCGAGCCGAACCTCATAGTTCCTTCGAAGTGGCTTTGGTAGTGGGGCAATCTTGGCCGCTTCTTGCCTGAGGAAGGCCAATAGACGCTTATGCGCTTCCGCGAGCTCGAGTGAAACCGACCGATCAGTGAGGGGCGGTGATTTCTCATCGGTGACTCCCCCAACCAGCCAGCCCACGGTGACGCCAGCCAGCTGAGCTATCTGCTGGAGAAGGCCAAGATTCGGGACTCTTCCCGCTTCGTATCGGGCAACCGAGATACGCGTGACTCCAAGCCGTCGCGCGAATTCATCCTGGGTCAGCCCGAGGCCAGCTCTCGCCTGGCGTATCCGCTCACCAACGTCCCCGGCTCCCATCGGTAGGGTCCGATCATCGATGAGAAGGCCTAGGCCCCGCCACTAATTCCGTGTGTATCTGTATTAGATACATTATTCTTGACAACTGGATCCAGATTGGATACACTAGGTCGAAGGTTATAGATCGAGAGCCAGAGGAGGCCGATGATGAGCAGCCTGAAGCGTTGGCGGCGGGTGGGGCAGGGCCAGTTTCACAAGTGGGAGCAGGCCGGAGAGGAATTTGAAGGCACCTGGCGGGGGGCGCATGACGGGCGGTATGGGCCCCTTGGGACCCTGGAGACCTCGGAGGGGTTGATCACGTTCCCCCTGCCCGCCGCGCTACTCGACCGACTCCGGCGGGTGGGCGAGGGCGCAGAGGTGTTGATTCAGTACACGGGCCTGCAAACCTCAAAGGCCGGTCGCGCCTTCAAGGGGTTCGACGTCTATGTCGCCGGCGACGGGGCACTGGCAGAGCCCGTGCACCACGCCGGGTCATCGCGGCAAGCGGAGTCACCCGTGGCTGACGGTGACCCTAAGGAGCTGTGAGATGGCCGCGACTGTGATAAGCGCACCGCCGCGCGTCGATCGGGCCCGCTTCTATACCATCGATGGGCAGCACTGGCCCTCGGTGACCACGATTCTGGACATCATTGCCAAGCCGGCCCTCGGGCCCTGGTACGCCAAGGAGGAGCGGCGCTATTTCGAGGCGGCGATGTTGGAGGTACTGAGCAAGCCCGGGGCACGCGATCCAGAGTACGTGCTCACGGCCGTTGCGGAGGCGGTCAGCGGGGTCAAGGCGGCCGACCGTGCCAAGCAGCAGGCGGCCAGCATCGGTACCGCGATGCACGCGGGGATCGAGTGGGCGTTGCGCACCCAGCTGGGGGACGACGCCGGCTCCGAACCCCGTCTGCCGGATGCCGCGGCCTGGGCGGTGGAGAGCTGGAAAGATTGGGCGAAGAGCGTGGCCCTCGAACCGCTGGCCATCGAGCGCACCGTCTATTGCGAGGTCTGCGGCTACGCCGGCACGCTCGATCTCTACGCGCGCGTCCACGGCGTGTTGACAGTGCTCGACTGGAAGAGTGGTAAGGCGATCTATCCGGAGGCTTTTCTCCAGAACGTCGCCTACCGCCACGCGGCCACGCGCCGGGGATATCCCTCGGCCCAGGGACTGATCGTCCGACTGCCCAAGTATCAAGATGACCCCGCCTGGGAGGCGATGCCGGTGCCCGAGGCCCTCACGGTGGAGGACTTCCGGGCGGCGCTGCGCCTTTGGCGCTGGCAGCGGCGAATGGCGGGCCAGCCCGAGGGTGACCGGCCGGCGCCCCGGTCCGGGATCCATCCAACTGAAAGAGCGGGTTCGCCACCACCACCTCGGCACATAGGGTAATCCCGGACGTACCGATCCCCCCCACATGGCACAGACGCCTGACCCGAACGAGGCCATCCAGCGCTTCCTGGGCCAATGGTCGCCGCTGACCCGGGCGGAGGCCCTGCACTTGGCGCTTCAGAGTCTCCGCGACCGGGTGGAGCCGGATCGGGTGCTGGCCTGTGAGCTCGCATGGGAGGTCCACGCCAAGGGTTACTGGAGTCAGGTCCGGAATGCCGATGGGACCACATACCCCACCGAGGAGGCCTATTTCCGGCACGTGCTGGGGCTTGCCTCGTGGCGGACCGCCTACAAACGGCTCGCGATCGGGCGGATGTTGGCGCGCTTCGAGGAGCCGGAGCGCTCGCTGCTGCGCTCAAGCCTCGCCCAGGTGGGCCTGGCCAAGGCCACGGTGGTGGCGCCCGCGATCGAGCGGTTCGAGGAGTGGCGAACCTGGCTGCAGTGCGCGAGTGAGCTGCCGACGGTGCTCCTGCAGGCGAAGGTGTCGGAGGCGCTCGATGCCCTCCCGCGGGGTCGAGAGCCGGCCCCGCCCGGGGAGCGCTTCCGACGGGACGTGCTGAGCGCCATGCCGGACATCGAGGCGATGGAGCTGGTCGAACGCTTCTTCCGCCTCGGCAAGCGCGTCGTGGGCTCGTCGAACCCGATCGCGATCTTCCTGGCGGGGTGCCGCGAGTGTCTCCCCGAGTGGGAGCTGCAGGCCGCTAAGCGCCCGCGGGGGGTCTCCGCAGCGTCAACTTCGCCGGTTTGCCCACGTGGGCAAAATTCGGTCTGACCACATGCGGCGCTCCAGCGTCCTTCGTACACGCGTCCGGGTCGGTCAAGCCTCGCGGCGCCGCATCCGGGCAGGTGGCCCGCTCGCCCTCGGCCGCCCGGCGGCGCCCCTCGAGACCTGGCGCGAAATCCGCGCGCAAGTGTTGGCCCGAGCCCAGTGGGCCTGCCAGGCCTGCCGAGTCCGCACCCGGCTCGAGGTCCACCACGTCGTCAAGCGCGCCCAGGGCGGCTCGGACTTCGACCTCGACCGGCTGGTCGCGCTCTGTCCCCCGTGCCATGCGCAAACGGATGCCCCGTACGGGCGGGGCCGGCTGGTGGTCACGGCGCTGGGGCAGGGTCGGTTCAGATTCCCCGTGGTCCGGGGGACCGACAAGTGGGCGATCCGCGGCTAGACGAACCCCGCCGCTGGGGCGCCTTCTGGATCCACCATGAGGCCGAGGAACTGCGCGTGCATCATCGGACGACCATCCCGGCCGGCGACGCGCGGGCCCTGGTGGTGACCCTCTTGGCCTCGGGACGCGTCCCGCCGCTGCAGGCTACCCTCTTCGACAGCGAATCCGCCGACGCGGGGCCTGGCCTAGAACGGTTCTGGGGCACGACCTGTCGATGCGACGCAGTCGTCTACCTGATTCTCTTCATCAATGAGCGATGTCTCGTGCTGGCCCTGTCGGGCTGAGCGCTCGCGCGCGCCGGTGCGAACGGACGCAATCGCCGCCACCACAACCGAACCAATGGAGGGGCGCAATGACAGATCGAGAGGTCGAGGCCATTTCGGACTTTCTGCGGCACTTCGGGAGCTTCGGCTGCCGGCAGATCTGTGTCCGACGGGCCGAGCCCAAGCCACGCACCCCAGAGGACGTGGGCCGCTTCGTCCTCGAGACCCTGGCCACCTGGGGGGCTGAAGGGCTCGATGCCGGGCGACTGTACAAAGTCGCCACGATCGCGATTCACTTCGAGGCCTACAAGCTGCCCGGCGTCATCTGTATGCCCGCGTGCTGCCGGCCGTGGGGCGAGGTAGAACCCGCATGCCCGCCAGGGCCGGGCCGCCCGCTGACGGGCGCGCAGCTCCAACAGGCGCTGCTCCGCGCGGTTCCGATCGGGTCCCTGCGGGGACCCGACGCCCCGCTCCCCGACGACCTGGATGAGGACTTGAAGCGCACGGGCTTGGCTCCGTAGTCCATACAGACGGACTTGTTGTGACGGGCAATGGGTTCTACCGATCGCTCGGCCCGTGAACCAGACGGTGGAGTGCCTGAGGAGGCGACCATGAACGAATCAGGGTTGGAGTTCACCGAGCAAGTCCTGCGACCCGCGGTGCACGAGAAGATTCTGCTCCGCGCGGCAGAGCTGGTCGCCCTGGGGTGGACGCGCGGGACAGCCGCCAGGGACGCTGAGGAACGGAAGGTCCGATCCACGGCGCCGCAGGCCACCGCGTGGTGCGTCGTGGGGGCCGTCGATCGGGCGTTGTACGAGCTGTGGGCCCTCGACGTCTACGCCCTGCTGGGCCTCGACGTCGACGCCTACGACACAGCGCCGTGCCCCTCGGAGCTGCTGCGCGCGCTCCGGCGGCCGCTCCAACGTGTGCTCGGCCGCCGCGACCTGGCGCACTGGAATGACCACGGCTGCCCCGGCCCCGCCGCGGCCGAGGAGCTGCTCCGGGAGGCGGCCGCGAGGGCGGCCCGGTCGTGAGACGGCTCACGACCATGTGGGGCGCGTTCCGCTCGATCGGACGCGCGGCGACCGCCCCGCGCAGCAGCGCACCAAACGCACGACCCGCGGGCGCCGGCGTCTACTCGGGCTGGATCGGGCCCGACGGGCGCGTCGAAGAGGCGCCGGGCACGGCGGTCCACGTCACGCTGCTTGCGCGGTTCGCGGAGACGACCAAGGACGGGTTCTTCGCTATGGGCGCCGTCCGGTACGTGGACGCGTCGGATCACGTCAGCCTTGAGCTCATGGGCCAGCACCCCGGCGCGCTCAGGAACGCGATCGAGGCTCTGACCCGCCGGTGGGCCCATCTGGCCGACGTGGACGTGGAGTTCCTGCCGACCTCGGAGGTCCTGCGGGCCTCAAGCGCCGAAGTCCGGCAGGCGCTGGGGCGGCGCCTCCAAGCAAGCCAAAGCGACGTCCGCACCCAGTCCCGCTAGAGCGCGATCCTCAATAGCCGCCGGTGATCCGCCTCCTTCGTCAATAAACCAGCGTGGTCCTCGAGAGCGCCCTTCGCCGAGATAGCTACCACAGAGACACAAGCGCGACGAGGGTCAGCGCCGTACCCACAATCGCCACGTCAACGGCCAAGACCGCACGAGCGACACGCTGGCGCTGGGAGTCACCATGCCGATTGGACTTTGGGTCCAGCATACTCATCGCCACGCGATGCCCGTGCTTTGACCCATCGAATCCTGCAACCGGGCCCGCTCGTCCGGGGTGGAGTGCCCCAGGACCACCCACATGAACAGCACCGTGGCAATCAGCACCAGCGTCAAGGTCTCGACGCCTCTCATCGCGCCCTCCCGTTGTCCCGCGTGCTAGGACCCTCGGTGTCCGCCTGCCGCGCCGGAGTCGCCCGCGTTGAACGCGCCGCGCCCGTCTCATCGGGTAGAGGGTTCTGCCGTAGCGGTCGTAGTGCATCGCTAGCGGCTCCCGACCCAGCGTCGCCGCGAGCGCATCCCCGGATCGCGACCCGTGAGGGCGAACCCGACAGAGCAACGCTCGATGGTGTAGGCCCGCGCGCGGAACATGTACGGCTCCTTTTCTTGTCAGCCATCCTGCCGAACGATGTCGATTGGAAGCAGCAAGCCGCGTTCGAAGCTGGGCCGTTCGATTTCATACGGGCTTACGCGGCAAGGACGGCGGACCAGCGGGAAGCAATTGCCGCGTATGGGTAACGGGTCCCCAATTCGGGGCGGGCCGTGATGCGAGCGAACTGCCGAAACCTTTCTTAACGGACCCCGAGGTGCGCGAACAGAGATGCGGCCGAGAGCGCCCATCACGAGAATCGCCACCGTCCCACGTGGGTAGCGAGTCCAGAGGCCTAAGAGTCGATACAGCACCTTCCACCTCCACACCGCGAACCCTCGTCCTCTTTTGATTGACGATCGATCTCGTAAATCTATGCAGGGCGACGGCCGGCGAAGCGAGGCCGGAATGAGCCCGCGCCCACTGGGGTCTCCGGACTCAACGACAGCGAGGACTCGACCGGCTGCGGCACTCGACCAGTTGGAATTGCCGTCCACGAGCCGGAGGGTGGAGCCGCGACGCCGGATTCGGGGCCCTGAGAACCAGGTCCGCTGCTGCCGGTGCACGGTGGGGGGGTGCGCATTCACGGCCTGGTGGCTGAGACCTCGGGGTGGGCTAGACATTCGTCGACAGTCATGTACTCTGCCCTCTCGCGCCGCCGTCGCGTGCCACGGCTCAGCGGGAGGCCTACCCGAGTAAAGGTCGAACGTAACCCCTACTCATATGGAGCGATGCATTCATGTCGAAGCCAGATCCCCAACCCATCAGTCCGCAGAAACTGGAAGCCAACCGCCGCAACGCCCAGAAGTCCACGGGCCCCCTGTCCGAGGAGGGCAAGAAGATTATTTCGATGAACGCGCTCCGCCATGGCTTGCTCGCGCGAGAAGTCGTGATCAAGCTCGGGGACTATCACGAGGATGAGACAGAGTTTCTGGAGTTACTCGATTCGGTGTGGAACCGGCGCCAGCCGGTCGGTGCCGAAGAGGAGTTCGAGGTCCAGACCATTGCGGCCTGTTACTGGTGGAAGGCTCGTTACGCCCGATGTCTGAACGCGATCACCCGGAAGCGGACGTTGGGTCTGCGACGCCGGGAGGCGCGGCGTCAAGACGACTACTTCGAGGAGGTGGATCGTTTCACCCGCTCGCTTCTCGAGCAGTCCGCGCGCGGCCTGAGCTACGTCATCGACGTCATGGAAGAGGTGAAGACCCAACTGTTGGATGAAAACCTGTATGGAGAGGCGAATAAGGGGTTGCCGAAGGACCTGCAGGAGGCGCTCAACTGGTTGGTCGATCGGTACCCCGAGGATTTCGCCCCGCTGCAGAACGACGCGTCCACAGAACCGACGATGCCGGGCGCCGCGCGGACTGTGGTCCTAGACCGCGCGTACTTTCAAAAGGTCACTGCGGCGATCGACCGGCAGCTGAGTCGGCTGGCCGGGTTGCGACGGGACGCGGCCCGCTTTGAGGAGCTGGAGCTCCTGGCGAAGATCGAGGGGGCGGCGCTTCCGACGAAGGGGCTGGACTGTGTAGCCCGGTATGCCGCGGCCAAGGACCGCGAGTTAGAAGGAGCCGAGGAGCGGCTGGACGCGCTCCAACAGCGTCGACGGGCATCGGGACGAATCGGGCCGGCTTCTGCGGGACGTAGTCCTTATGGGATCGACGCGGGGGCTTGAGGAGCGGTTTTTACGAAACGAACCCACCGACACTGAAAAAAGAGGAGGCATATCGGGAAGTTGCGGCGTTACGAGACGATGGTCGGTTTGGGGCAGAGCACCGCGCAGTGCTGGAGGAAGCGCTGGTGCAGGGCCCCCCAGCGTCATGACGTGGCCGGAGCCTAGGGCGGGCTCGGCAGCGCGTCAATGTTACGAAATGAAGACGATGTCCACGGACCTAACGTTGACACCGTGCCGCCCCAAGCCTAAGGTCCGGCCGGCAGCCCGATCCCTAACTGGGCCGGACTCGCGAGGGAGCCGCCGGCTCACCTCACGACGGGAGACGATTGATGGCCAACCAAGCCGCAGTGGTAGAACGGGTCCAGATGCGCTGAACTGGGGATGGCTGCTTGGGCTCGGCATCGTCCTGATCCTGGTCGAGACGTTCTCGGTGGCCGTCTCGGTCGTGGCCACGATCGCATCGGTGCTCCTCTTCGGCTGGCTCTTGCTGTTCACGGGCGCGATGGAAGCCGTGTTGGCCTTCCACCAATCGAAGTGGAGCGGAATCCTGCTGCACGTGGTGAGCGGGGTCCTCTCGGTGGTGGCCGGCTTCCTGCTGGTGACCAATCCGGCCGCCGGGGCCCCCGTCCTGACGCTGCTCATGGCCGGGTTCTTCAGATGTAGACGCCGAGCAGCAGTGTGACGACCCCGCTCAGGAGCAGCCAGCCCCGGTGCGGCAGGTGCATCACGATGGGGGTGACGATGCGGAAGAGGCCCCCGATCATGAGAGGGCAGCTGCCCGGAGCCGCGGTCTGGGTGATCGGGACGCTCGTCGGGATCGACATGATCTTCATCGGCTGGTCGTGGGTGATGCTGGCCCTGGCCGCGCGCCGTCGTGCCGCTTGACCCGACTCGTCGGACGTTATAGCCCTGCCGCACCGCGGGAGCCACCGCGTGGATGAGGGCGGTGAAGTGGGCGCAGCCCCGCTGGCGGCCGAAGCGCTCGTTGACCTCGCGGGTGAAGCCGCGCGCGATGGAGAGCCCGACCAGCTGCTGGAGCGGGGGCAGCGCCTCCGGGCAGATGGTGTACGGGTGCGACGCCATCTCGCTGCGCACCTCGGTGACCACCAGATCCGGGTGCCGCACCCGCAGCCCGAGCCGCATGTCGTGGATCACCGGGGGCGGGTCGGCGCCGAACCACTTCGGGTTGTCGGCCGGCCGCTCGTCGACCAGCGTCGCGGTGACGTCGAGCTCGTGGGGGCCGGCGTGCGCAATCTCCACGCGGATGGTGCGGACGTGAACCGGCCGGGACGTCGGGGCATCGCTCATCGGGGGGACGCGACCTCCTTGAGGGCTTCGATGATCTCGCTCTGGATGTGGCCGTTCGACGCGGTGATCGACGGGGCGGACAGATCGAGCGGGCCGCCGTGCACCGAGGTGACGCGCCCGCCCGCCTCCTCGATCAGGAGCGCGCCCGCGGCCACGTCCCAGGCGCCCAGCCGCTGCTCCCAGTAGCCGTCCAGGCGGCCCACGGCCACCGCGGCCAGACCGAGCACCGCGGAGCCGATCGAGCGCACGCTGCGGCAGCGGAACATGAGCGCGCGGTGCTCGGCGAGGTTGTCGCGGGGCGCGGCGCGGATGTCGTTGGGGTAGCTCGTGCCGAGCAGGCTCTCGGCCATGCGCGGGGTCGGCGAGACGCGGACCGGGGCGCCGTTCAGGGTGGCCCCGCGGCCGCGCTCGGCCACGAAGCACTCCTCGCGGCTCGGATCGTAGACGACGCCCACCGCGAGCGCGCCGTCCACCTCGAGGCCGATGGAGACGCCGTAGATCGGGAAGCCGTGCGCGTAGTTGGTGGTGCCGTCGAGCGGATCCACGATCCAGCGGTGGGCCGGCGCGCCGGGCAGCGCGCCGCTCTCCTCGGCGAGGATCGCGTGATCGGGGAATCGAGCGCGGATCGCCTCCACGATGATCGCCTCCGCCCCACGGTCCATCTCGGTGACCAGGTTGGTCGGGCTGTCCTTGTAGCTGACCGCGGGACGGCTCCCGAAGCGGGAGCGGAGGAAGGCGCCGGCCCGACGGGCCGCGTCGACCGCGACGTCGCGAAAGTCCTCGCTCACGAGCTTCGAGAATAGCACGGCCTCGCTTGACATCCCGGTCCGCCTCTCGCAGCATGGCGCGCATGCGCATCGTGGTGATGGGCTCGGGCGGCACTGGCGGCTTCTTCGGCGCGAAGCTCGCGCGCGCGGGCGAGGAGGTGACCTTCGTGGCGCGCGGGGCGCACTTGGCCGCCATCAACGCGAGCGGGCTGCAGATCCGCTCCGGCCCGGAAGGGGACTGGACGGTGCGGGCACCCGCGGTGGAGCGTCTCGACGGGCGGCCGCCCGCGGACCTGGTGCTCTTCTGCGTGAAGTCGTTCGACACCGAGGAGGCCGCGGCCCTGATCCGGCCGGTGGTGGGGCCGGAGACCGGGGTCCTCTCGATCCAGAACGGGGTCGACAACGAGGAAAAGCTCGCGCACGTGCTGGGGGCGGGCCACGTGCTGGGCGGCGCGGTGCGCGTGTTCGCGACCATCGAGGCTCCCGGCGTGATCCGGCACGTCTTCGGCGGCCACATGACCTTCGGGGAGATGGACGGGCGCGAGACCGCCCGCGCCCGCGCGTTCCTCGCCGCCTGCGGCAAGGCGCAGATCCCCACCGAGCTGGTGCCGGACGTGGGCCGGGCGCTGTGGGACAAGTACGTGTTCCTCACCACCCACGCGGGCATGACCGCGCTCACCCGCTGCCCGGCCGGCGTGCTGCGGGCGCTGCCGGAGGTCCGCGAGCTGTACCGGCGGATCGTGAGCGAGATCGTCGCGGTCGGCCGCGCGGCGGGCGCTCCGGTGGACGACGGCCAGCTCGATCAGGGCATGAAGTTCCTCGACGGGGTGGCGCCGAACGCGTACTCCTCGCTGCACCACGACCTGACCCACGGCAAGCGCCTCGAGCTCGAAGCCCTGCACGGCCACGTAGTGCGCCTCGCCGAGCGACACGGGGTGGCCGTGCCCACCGTCTTCGCGATCTACGCCGCGCTCCGGCCGTTCCGCGACGGCGCGCCCGCCGCTCCCACGAGCTAGCCGGGCCCGTCCGGCGGCGCCGCGCGCGCGCCGCTGATCTATACTGACCCGGTGTCCTCGTTCAAGCGCCTCCTGCCGTTTCTCCTCCGCTACCGCGTCCGCTACCTGGGCGGGGCGGCGTGCCTGCTGCTCGCCACCGTCTTCTCGGTCAGCATCCCGTGGACGGTCAAGCGCGCGGTCGATGCCCTCGAGCGGGACGGCGCCGCCGCCCACCTGGGCCCGTTCGTGCTCCTCATCCTGCTCCTGGCCGCGGGCCACGGCATGGCCCGGCTCGGCTCGCGCTTCTCGATGCTGGGCGCGGGGCAGTGGGTCGAGCACGATCTCCGCACCGCGCTCTACGCGCGCCTGCTCACCCTGCCGCCCGCGTTCTACCACGCGCACCGGACCGGCGACCTCATGTCGCGCGCCTCCAACGACATCTCGACCCTGCGCGCGCTCTCCGGCTTCGGCAGCGTGATGCTGATCGGCACCGCGTTCGCGTTCGCGGGCACCCTCGGCGCGATGTGGACGATCGACCCGTGGCTCACCCTGTTCGCGATGGCCCCGTTCCCCGGCCTGGTGGTGATCGCCAAGCGGTTCAACCACGACGTGGAGGCGCGCTCCACCGCGGTGCAGGAGCAGCTCGGCGCGCTCTCGGCCAAGGCCCAGGAGAACCTCACCGGCATGGCGGTGGTGCGGGCCTACACCATGGAGGAGCGGGAGATCGCCGAGTTCGCGGGGCTCAACGCGGAGTACCGGGCGCGCAACCTCGGCCTCGCCCGGATCCAGTCGGTGTCGTGGCCGCTCATGGGCCTCGTCTCCGGGGTCGGCGCCCTGATCGTCCTGTGGCTGGGCGGCAAGGCGGTCGTGGACGGCCGCATCTCCCTGGGCTCCTTCGTGGCCTTCAACGGCTACCTCGCCCAGCTCGCCTGGCCCACCATCGCGCTCGGCTGGACCCTCGCCAGCATCCAACGGGGGCTGGCCGCGATGCAGCGGGTTGTTGAAATTTTAGATTCGGCCGGGCATGAGAGCTTTGGCGGTTCGGCTGACGCGTCTTTCTTCATCAGCGGGGGCCCAGAAATGGCCCCCGCACTCCCCCAATCGGCTGACAACCGTCCCGGAGCCGCGGGCAACCGTTCCGAACCTGCGCTTTTGGCCAATGGCCCCGTGGAATTCAAGCACCTCACGTTCGCCTATGACGACCGGGGGCCGGCGCTGCGGGACG
>Ga0210409_10001568_pt1 | contig 29375 bp, 24 predicted proteins | sample IncBWH17MmetaG_FD_161649 | JGI IMG/M metagenome (GOLD analysis project Ga0210409, IMG submission 161649) | Forest soil microbial communities from Barre Woods Harvard Forest LTER site, Petersham, Massachusetts, United States - Inc-BW-H-17-M | ecosystem: Environmental > Terrestrial > Soil >...
AGTTTTGGCACTGCACCAGTTGATGGCCACGGATTTGAGGTTGGTGCTGGCGGTTTCGCGGATCAACAACGATTTAGAGCGCATCGGGGACCAGGCGGTGAACATCGCGCAGGCTTCGGTACGCATTTTGCGGCACCCGCGGGTGAAGCCGTATGTAGACTTGCCGCGCATGAGCGAAGTGGCGGAAGAGATGATGCGGGATTCGTTGAACGCGCTGGTGCGGCGGGATGTGGAGCTGGCACAAAAGGTGCTGTCCATGGACGACCAGGTGGACCACTTCCGCGATCAGATTTTCCGCGAATTACTGACGTATATGATGGGTGATTCGAGCGTGGTGTTTCCGGCATTTGAGCTAATTCTGGTGGCGAAGAATCTGGAGCGCATCGGCGACCATGCGACGAACATCGCGGAAGACGTCATCTACATGGTGCAGGGGCAGGACGTGCGGCACCCCACCGTCGACCGCCGCTAAGGCGGGTAGCCCGCAAACACTATTCGATCTTTACTGGTCCCATGGCGTCCCGCATGGCCTGAAACGCGTCTGTGTCTTTTTTCGCATTGTCCCAACGACTATCCGGGTACTGGCGCATGAGCTGGACGGTGAGGAAGCTTCCGCGCATCAGGCTTGAATCATGATCGGACCAAAGTCTGCTGGTGGTGCGCTGGCTATAGCGTTCGATGATCATGCGCGAAAACTTGGGAGCTTCGCGCGGGTCATATCCGTGCTCTATAACATTTTGCAATCCGAGCCGATCGGCCTGATTTTCGAGCTCGCGCTGGTGTCCATTCACGACGGAAGCAATACCGATTTCCGCCATGAACAGACCCGCATTTCCGATAAACGCGCCCGCCGCGACTCCGGCAATCATCAACCCAATCCGTTTGCCCCGGGTCTCTTCGACTTCGCGCCGATGGTGCACCTGTAGGACGTGAGCTATTTCGTGACTGAGGATGAATGCAAGCTGGGCTTCGTTATCAACAGCGCCAAGCAGCCCAGTATTGACGAGCAACGTTCCGTCAGGCAACGAAGCCGCATTGATGGTTGGATCTTCGACAACGAAAAAACGGAACTCCAGCGTGCGCGTGGTTCCTTTTATTCCTGATGGCAGCAGCGAGTCTCCCAAGTGCGACACGTACTCCTGAACGCTTGGCACCGCCAGCAGTTTCATCCTTCCTTGCACCTTCTTGCCTTGGCGGAACTCGACAACGCCGATTCCGGTCTGCGGATCTTTTCCCCGGACGACTTCCAGGTCATGCGGCATCTTGTAGGCGTCCGCTGGGGCTGGTGGCCCCAACTCCACGCGTTCGGCGGCGATGCGCCCATCACCGCGCCTCACCCCGGCATAGCTGACATGGAATCCAGCCAGAGTAGCGTCATTTGCCGAACCCCCGCTCCCAGAAGCGCCCAGATTGGGCGTGCTGGCCCGAGTCTTGGCAGAGTCCCACTCCCTGCGCGTTTGGGGACCGAGGTCCAGCCAATAGCCGTCGGCTTTTAGTCCGGCAGCTCGACCCGTGGCAATTTGTGCGGCCTCGGCAGGCTCTTCCTGCAAGTAGGCTGTGCCGTGCACTTGTTTTTCGGCGTCCCTGAGGTCCACAACGATCTTTTCCGCGAAAAACTTATGATGATCGAGCCATTGGCCTTCCGCCTCGATCAACATTCCCGGAACGAGATCGACGCGCGCTAGCGCATGCTCACCGGCGGCGTCCTGCCCTGTAATGCGGCTCGCGGTGGTGAGCTCCAGCCTGTCATCGAGGATGGCCACGGTCTGATCGTCTGGCCGCCCAGTAATATAACCGTGGAGCTTCACCTTCGAGCCTGCGGGGACAGTCGGTGCGCTCAGTGCGAAGGCAACCATGAGCAAAACGCTTACCGCCGAGTTCCGCAGCGAGGATCGCGTAGCATGCTTCATGGAGCACTCTTCAGAGGATGGGGAATCGCATGGATCAGGAGGCCGCCTTCGCTTCCGATTTCAGTGAATCCTTGAGCTGCTTTACGATATTCTTTGCAGCGAAGCGCGCCATAACTTTTTCATCCCATCGCGGAGAGACCTTCACGTGAACGTGGATAGCCGTCAGGTTTTGCTGATCGCTGCGGCGGGCTGCGTTTGCGTCCACTTTTAAACTGCGCATTCCGGCTCCGAATCCGATCAACGCATCCTTGACCACGCTGCCTTTTTTGAACTCTGTTATGGTCCCCACAATCACGAGCGACTTTGGCGCATCCGCCGTATCCACTACCTCATCTTCGCCGATGACTTGCCCAAAAAGCTTCGCTTTGGTGAGCTCCGCGCGTAGTTCGGCATAGAGATAATCAGAAAAAGCGGGTGAGAGCTCGACGCCCTCCGCGCGAGGGAAATGCTTGGCCTCGATGGATTTGTACTGCGGCTGCGGGTCCTTGGCCAATGCGGGCGCTGTCCAGATCAACAAAGTAGCTAGTGCGAGCAAAGTGACTTTCATCGTTTCTCCTTTAAATCACTGCTTGTATGTCAGGAAATCCGTTACCGTGGTTTCTCAGTCGCCGCGGGTGCCGCCCCGGCTGCGGCAGGCTGTGCGGGCGCTTCCGGAACGTCCGCGGGAACATCCAGCGCCGTAATGGCATCGCGCAACTTCACGCCGCGCAGCAGATTTCGCAAGGCATCGCCAAAAGCGTTCTCGATGTCTTCCTGCACGTTTTTCTGAATGTTCTTTTTGCGAACCGCGACGCCGGCGATCGACGTTCCCGACGCGCTGATCTGCTGCGACTTCTTTGTCTTCGGGTTTTTTAACGCCACGGCAAATTCCACTTTCCCGAAGAAATCCGCGAAGCTGTCGCTCAATCCGAAATGGAAAAGATAGACGGTGAGCAGGAAGTCCGCCGAATCACGATCCTTGGCAAGCATATCGGCGGACTTCAAGCAGGTTTCCAGGCCCGCGCGCGTGATTTCCGTCGGCGTACGGTCCAGAAAGATTCCGCCACGCGGCTTAAAAACCATCATGGGCTGCGCGCTGCCGGAACGATCAACCACGTCGACCAGGAAAAACTTGAGCGGACGAGAGAATGTCTGCGGCTTGACCGCTTCGGCAAGCTGCACGTGTATCGTATTCTCAGGGGTGGGCTTTGGGTCCTCCGCTCGCGCATTAGCAGCCAATAGGCTGCAGATGATCAGAACACACCATTTCATGGAGCCGCCTCGACCGAAAGACATGATTTTCTCCGCCAAATGAGGTTGCAAGAAAAACTATCCTCGCCACTCGACATTTGCAATCCACCGGAAGTTTTCCCGTGCGTGATCGTTACTATCGGAATGTATGCCGTCCTTGGCAAGCGACATGGAGCGACAAATTTCGCATAGAGAGAAATGTCGCGCTTTGGCGTTGCGCTCTTTGGTGTTGAGCTTTTGGCGTGAGATTGACCCCGGGTCAACTCGAGGGGGAAAACCTACGGTCGATGCGTCCGCGGGCGCCACACCAGGAGAGAAACGGCGGCTAAGAAGCTCACAATGAAGAGGATGCCGCCAATCGTACGATCCCCCGTTCGCGCGAAATGCATTGCGACGCGCGACATTCCAACGGGCACTGGGATAATCACCTGGCCGTAATCTTCCGCTTGTCCAGGCTCGATTCGGGAGCCATTTACTTCGACCTGCCAGGCGGGGTAATTCAGCACGCGTAGCGCTACTCGCGCGGGTTTGGCCGATTCGACGCGTACGATTTTGCGCTCTGGCGTCCAGCGTTCAATGACAACCGTTGGAGGAGTTGCCGTAGATTTGGCGGCTTGGCGTCCGGCGTCTTCGTCCGGCGGGAGAGTCTGCGCGATAGGCGCCTTTAGCGGGAGGTTGTAGTGATCGTCGCCGACAGGATCGTACTCGTCGGTTCCGTCGAAACCTTCGCCGCTGGCGATGGTGGCGCGCAGAGTCGGGAATTCCTCGTCGTCCCACCAGGTGTGCTGTACGAGAAAAACCGCAGTGCTGGTATTTAGCGCAACAACGGCAATGACGCAGAGCCAGCGAAACCTCCGGCTAGAAAATGCGACTGCTAGAAAATAAAGGAACGGAATGGTGATAATGGACATCCAGCGCCAAGGGAATTGCACGAAGCGCAATTTCGGCAGCAGTTGCCAGAAGATATGCGAAGGACGCAGCATGAGGGCTGTGGCCACAACCGCCAGAAGCAGCAACGCGCTCCAAATCTCGCGGCGATTGCGACCTGCCGTTGATTTGGAATCGCCAAAGTCCCTGCGTGCGGCAATGGCGGCGATGCCGGTGAACGCGATGATGGTAACAGCGATTGTCGAGGCGATGTAGTTGAAAAGGGTGTGCTCGGGATCGCGGGTGGCCGCGTATAGAAAGTTCTCGGAAGGAAGGAGTCCGGTGGAAAGGGCTTGCGCGATGTTGACCCAGCGCTGTTCGTAGGCGGCAGGGACGATATAGAACGCCGCAAGGCCGAAACCGAGTGCCAATCCGGCCAAGCCACGGAGCAATGGCATCCAGGACCTCCGCGTCAGGGCCGTCCACGCGAACAACAACGTCGTGGAATAGGTGGCCATTACGCCGGCTGGCGCGTTGGAGAGCCAAACCGCGGCGAAAACGACGGAGAAGAAGACTAGCGTCTGCAACCACGGCGCGCGTCGAGCTTCTACGATGTCCGCAAGTTGCAGAGTGGCGAGAAAGAGTAAAGGAAAGAATGCAGAGGCCAGCAGCTCCGCGTAGTCGCTGCGGAAATAAATTATGAGCAGTGCGTTGGGATTTGCGGTGTAACAAAGGGCCGCGAACAGAGCGGCGCCGCGGGGAAGAAGACGGCGGGCAAAAGCGAATGCCGCCAGACCGGCGAACGTTTGCACCAGGACGATGAAGCCGATCGGCACATAATCCCATGGAATTACCAGACTAAGCGCGGGAGCCAGGAGCCAGGAGAGGGGCGGATAGAAAATGAAGCGCGGCTCGCCAAAGCCATGATTGGCCCATTCCGCCCAGCGCGGATAGAGGATGCCCTGCTTCCATTGCGAGGCGACGTCGAGCCAGGAGGTCGCGTGGAATTCGAAATCGTGTCCTGAGGCGACTCCGCGCCAGAAAAAGGGCGCGACGATCAACAGCGAAATGCAAAAAGAAAGACAAAATGCGAGCGGCCAGCCTCCAGAGGAAGGAGGGGCGACGGGGTTGTCACGATGCTCCGCGGGCGAATTCATTCCAGGTAAAGCAACTCGTGGTCAGCGCTGTTGTCCGCTCCGGTCATTTCGATAGATGACGCCTTCTTTCATGACGAAAAATACTTTTTCGGTTTGACGGATATTTTCCATGGGGTTGCCGGGGACGGCGACGATGTCCGCGAGCTTGCCGGCGTCGAGCGTGCCGATTTTGTCCTGCAGGCCGAGGAGCTCGGCGTCGGCGAGAGCGGCGGAGCGCAGCGCGTCGATTGGTTTCATACCTAGATCGACCATCAAGTGAAACTCTTCGGCGTTTCGGCCATGTTGATAGACAGCGGCGTCGGTGCCGAAACCGATTTTGACGCCTTTGGCCAAGGCGTGTTGGAACATTTGAGAGCGCGAGGCTAACGCAGCCCGCGTTTTCGCAACAATGGCGGGAGGCAAATACATGCCTTTGTCGATCTTTTCGCCCAGACTTTCGCCCGCGATGAGCGTCGGGACGAGGTAGGTGCCGCGTTGCTTCATAAGGTCGAGAGTGTCGTCTTGCATAAAAGAACCGTGCTCGATGGAATCAATGCCCGCGAGAATCGCGCGCTTGGCGCCTTCGTTGCCATGTGCGTGCGCGGCGGTTTTGCGGCGAAGCGCGTGGGCTTCATCGACGATGGCGTTCAATTCATCTTGGGTGAGTTGCGGCGTGTCGACATCGTCGGTGAGCGAGAGGACGCCGCCGGTGGCACAGACTTTTATCATGTCGGCGCCGTATTTGTGGTCGAGACGCACGGCGAAACGAGCCTGATCCGGTCCGTTGATCACGCCGTCCAGGGGATCACTCTCCTTCCCGAAGAGTCCTTGCCGGAAACCGCCTCCGTGGTCGCAGTGGCCGCCGGTGGAACCCAGCGCATGCACGGTGACGAGCATGCGTGGCCCGGGGACAACACCGTCGCGAATGGCGTTACGTAATCCGACGTCAAGGAAGTTACTGGAGCCGACGTCCCGCACGGTGGTGAAGCCGGCCATCAACGTTACGCGCGCGTTCGCGCTCGCGTCTAAAGCTTGTTCGGCAATGGTCTTTTGCAGCCCATCAATCAAGTTCTGTTTCCAGTCGTCCGAATACATCATGGTGAGGTGTGTGTGCGCGTCAATGAAGCCGGGGAGAAGCGTGGCGTCTCCGAGGTCTATTGTTTCGGCGCCAGCGGGAATGGGAGCCTTGGCGCCGACGCCGCTGATTTTTCCGTCCGTGATGACGACCAGGCCGGGGGTCGAGAGGGTGTTGCTCTTGCCGTCGAACATCCGCGCGGCTTTTAACACATGGGTTTTGCTTGTCTTTGCAGCCTGCGCGTAGGAGGACAGCAGCGGTACAACCAGCAAAGCGACAAGGAGCCACCATTTGCGCATGATTCTCTCCTGTTGCGATCAATGTTGCTTAATTTCCATACCTACCTCGAACGCACGACAATAGCTTGCTCGTGGAAAATGTCAAGGATTGCCTGGACCCTTAGCGCCGCGAATAGCCTGTTTTTTCCACGCAGGCGGAAACAAACGCGCACCCAACGGCGTCTCAATAGCCATGAAACTGCATGTCCTCGTGCCTGTGTTGATGTGGATTGTTGCTCTGGCCGCGGCCGCGCAGCGGCCGGCACCTGGCGCTAAGCCGCCGGCCTTGCCCGTGATCGCCACGGGGCAATACGACAATGCGCGAACCGGGGCCAATTTACTGGAAACAGTCCTCACCCCGCAAAATGTCAACGTCGCGCAGTTCGGTCGCATCGGATTTCTTCCCGTTGATGGCGACGTCTATGCGCAACCTCTGTACATACCGCGACTCGATATTCCCGGCAAAGGCGTGCACAACGTCGTATTCATTGCCACGGAGCGCGATAGCGTTTACGCTTTCGACGCCGATGCCGGCTCGAGCGAGCCGCTCTGGCAAGTGAGTTTTCTCGACGCGAAGAAGAACGTCTCTCCCGTTGCCGCGCGCGACGTGCAGTGTCCCTTCCTTCAGCCGGATATCGGCATTACTTCCACGCCGGTGATTGATCTGCCCAGCAAGACGCTGTATGCCCTTGCTCGTACCCGCGAGGCGGAAAATGGCAACTGGGTGTTCCGCCAGAAGTTGCACGCCCTTGACGTCGGCACGGGCGCCGAGAGAAAGGGTTCGCCAGTCACTATTCGCGCGACCTTTCAAGGTGACAAATCTTTGTTCTCCAAGGGATTAAGCGAGTTCGACCCGCTGCGCGAAAATCAGCGGGCTGCCCTGCTCCTGGCAAACGGCAATGTCTTCATCACCTGGGCTTCTTCATGCGATGTCGGACCTTACTACGGCTGGGTCATGTCTTACGACGCCAACACACTGAAGCAAACCGGTGTTCTCAATGTCGCTCCTGGCGCAAAGGAGAGCGGCATCTGGCAGGCGGACGCCGGTCCCGCCGCCGATGCCAACGGCAACATTTACCTCATCACCGGCAACGGTAGGTTCACGGCGGCATCGGGCGGCCACGATTACGGCGATTCCGTTCTAAAAATTGCACTGACAGCCGACGGACTTGCCATACGCGACTATTTCACGCCCGCCGATCAGGAGCATCTCAACGATACGGACGGCGACTTCGGTTCCGGAAGCCCGGTTCTTCTGCCGGATCAGCCTGCGCCGCATTCCCATCTTCTGCTCGCCGCCGGGAAATCCGCAAAGCTATACGAACTCGATCGCGACAACCTCGGACATTTTCACCGAGGTGATGACAGTAATGCCGTGCAAGTCGTTCCCGCCGGGGCGCAATCCTTTGGCGCTCCCGCGTACTGGAGTGGGCATGTCTTTTATTTCCTTATGAACGATTATTTGCGCGATTACGCTCTGCAGAACGGCCGGCTATCCACGCAGCCCGTGGCCAAGAGCACTACAAATATCAACGATCCAGGGACGCCCGCCGTTTCCGCGAATGGCGCCAAAAACGGTATCGTCTGGATTCTCTCCACGAAAGTGTGGAATGGTTCGGACCAGCCCGCGATTCTCTTCGCTTACGACGCTACGAACGTCTCCCATGAACTGTACAACTCCACGCAAAATCCCGAGCGCGACCGGGCCGGCAACGCGCTGCGTTTTACAATTCCCACAATAGCCAACGGCCGCGTCTATGTCCCCACAAAACGTCGAATTGATGTATACGGATTGCTTTCTATACCGAAGACCAAGGCCAAATGAAGCCGGGAAGTCATCGCACTCCATTAGAAGCGAAAGGCGAAGCCGCCAGTGAAGTTCACACGCTGCAGGTAATTGGACACGTTCTGCTGAAAACAATTTCCAAAGGCGTCGCACTGAACGGCCAGCGTTTTGTTCGCCCGCGAAGGCAGCCACCGCAAATCTCCGCGCAACGAAAAACGCCGGCTCACTTGGTATTTTGCTCCGCCGCCCAAATTGAAAGCGAGCAGTGTGCGGTTTGGATTATTTCCGTCATTCGACTCGTGCGAAAAACCAATGCCGGCCGCGATAAACGGCCGCAACTTCCTCTCACTGTTCTTCAGCATGTACAGAAAGCCAAATGAAAATTGGTCAAAATCGGAGTTGAACGCTTTGGAGTAAGTGCCGGTGGTAGCGTCGCGCTCGCTGAAACTTGTGTTGTTCCGGCTCCACATCAATTCCGCTTGCGAATTCTCGGTCAGCGAATAGTCGATAAATGTGCCATAGCTCCGCCCTGCGTCCACCCGCAGCCTATCGATCGTGAAGGAATTAGTCACCGGATAGGAGCCACCGGTTTCATAACCCACAAAAGGCGCCACTTCCCATTTCGAGATGTCGCGCCACTGCCCGAAGGCCGGCGAAATCCCGACGAAGCACAACAGGAATGTGAGCAAAAACGGCAAGCGGTATCGCATGGTTCCTCCGAGCAATTGGCGAGACTTTCTCGAGCAACTATGACTGGCCCACAAAATTGCATTGCCCGAATCCAAGAAATTCGTCCCCTGACTCTCAGACTAAGATGCAGGAAGGGGCTCTTGGAGTTTCAACTTCCGCTTTTTGCGGTTACTCTTCGCACGGAGCCCGCCGGCGTGGTGATTGCCGCGAGATAACCAGCGACATGCGGCATCTTCTGTATGCGGAGAAAACGCAGGCGTGCTAAAATTTCTCGTTGCCTATGGGCCTGTAGCTCAGGTGGCTAGAGCGCGCCCCTGATAAGGGCGAGGTCGGTGGTTCAAGTCCACCCAGGCCCACCATTCCATTCAGCGACTCAGCAGCGAGGCTGGAGTCTGGAGTTGGAACCTCCAGCAGACCTTGGTGCGCACCCACTTCAAAAATTCCGCCCGCAGGTGTGTCGAGTAGTGACTAGCGCTTTTCCGCAGACACTGGATCCAAGAATGGCTTAGCGAGTGCGTCCTGAGAAGACGCGCCCTCTACGATTTCGACAGAAGACCCGTTGCGAACCGGCCGTTTCGGGAGGGCGTCGACAAGGCGTTGCGTGTACTCGTGTCGCGGCGAATCGAGGATCTGTTGGGGTGACCCGGATTCAACGATTTGACCTTCATATAAGATCGCTACCCGGTGACACAAACTAGCCAGCGACAAGAGATCATGGGAGATATACAAAATAGCCATATTGAGTTCACGATTGAGACGCGCCAGAAGCCTCAGAATTTCAGCCTGCGTTATGGTGTCAAGGGCGCTGGTCGGTTCATCAGCGATGAGCAAGGAAGGCCGGTGCAGTATGGCCATTGCGATGATCACCCGTTGAGCTTGACCCAAACTCAGCTGCGAAGGCTTGCGTTTCAAGAAATCCTTATCATTCGGCAAACGAACGCTCGTCAATGCGGCTCGGATCGCTTCGAGGCAAACTGCCGCCGACCCGTTCGCATGCGAATGCCAAGCCTCTTTCAACTGCGTACCGATGCGAAGAACCGGATTGAGCGAGGTTAATGGGCTCTGCAAAACAATACTTACATCCCGCCCACGCAAGGCCCGTAACTCCCTGTCTCTCTTCGACAGAAGGTCCTGACCTCTGAAACTTATTTGGCCTCGAACAGAGCCCCCCTTTAAAGGAAGCAGGCCGAGAACAGCGAGTGCAATAGTGCTTTTCCCGGAACCGCTCTCTCCGACAAGACCAAGGATCTCGCCCGGGTCGACATCTAAAGAAATATTGCGCAGCACTCCGGATTTGCCCGGATAGTCGACTGAAATCCGAACTTGAAGCAGCGGTGAACTTGCGGTCACTTCCGCGCTCCAAATTCTCCGCTCGGCTTGAACCGTAAAACATCTATGTTCCAAAACGCCGGAGGATTTAGAACCGCCGGCGCGGCGCCGATAATGCTCGTCGAAACTGCGGCTAGCACGTCTCGGTTAACCAGGTAAATAAACGGCTGCTGCTCATAGATAATTTGTTGGACGCGATCGAAACTTTCCTTGCGCTTTATGTCTGTGAGCGCTGTGGCCTGAGCACGCATCAATTTGTCGACCTCCGCTTCCCACGCCGTTGCTGGAGTCTTTTGGCCCGGATTCCATTGATGGTTTTCACCGGAACTCAACCACACGGTCATCTGGCCATTGGGATCAAGATCGGTGTTGACGAGGCCCAACAAACAGGCTTCGTAGTCGAACGTGCGCGTCATTCGCTCGATCAATGACGGAAAATCCAAGGTTACGACATTCATCTTGATGCCGACGTGCGATAAATCGTCCTGGAGCATCGCGGCGATTTTCTCGCGAACGGCATTACCTGAATTTGTGACCAGGGTGAACTCCACGCGGTTTCCAAGCTGGTCTCGTAATTCATTATTTGAATAGCGGAAACCGGCCTGGGTCAATAGCGAGAGAGCGCCCCGCGGGTCGTGTTTGGGAGCGGGTAATGCGGAATTAAACCAAAAACGGTTTGCGGGCGAGACTGGCCCATAGGCAGGCTTCGCGTAACCACCGAATACGATGCGGCAGATGTCGTCGCGATCGATTGCGGCGGAAATCGCTTTGCGAAATTGAGCGGAGCGAAACCAGGCCTTCTTGTATTCGGGCAGCGGCGCGGTGGTTACTTGATTGAACCAAATATGGTCTGCGTCCAGGCCGGCGCCGGCATTACGCGCCACGTTGGCGTCCTCTTTTTGCAGACGAACATAGGATTCGGAATCGAGGCGGTTGATCAATTGCAATTCGCCGCGCCGGAAGCGAAGCAATTCGATGTCCCTGTTTCGTTGGATATCCAAGTGCAACCCGTCCAGATACGGGAGCGGATGCCCTTGCACATCATGTTTCCAGTAATTGGGGTTGCGTTTCAGCTCAACGTAAGAGCCGGCCTTGTACTCTGAAACATAGAAAGGACCCAGCACCGCCATCTCCTTTTCGAGCGAGTGCGCCGATAAAATTGCGACTTGGTCTAGGAGCTGCTCCAAACCGGCCACGCGCGCTGGAAATGTGATCACCACCTCGGTAGCAGATGGCGTTTGCACATCAGTGGCGCCTTCACCCGAACGAAATGCGTCACCCGTCGCTGAGTGAACTTGCGGATCCATGAGCATTTTGATCGTGTAAGCGACGTCTTCGGAGGTGAAAGGAGCGCCGTCAGAGAAGTAGAGCCCCTTGCGAAGGTGCAGAGTGATTTTGCGGCCGTCTTTCGATATGCGCCATGAAGTCGCGAGGGCGGGTTCCCGGGCTTGGGTCTGGCGATTCAAACGAATGAGAACGCCGCCGGTCAAGTAGCGAATATTTTCGGAAGCCTCGTCATCGACCAGGATGGGATTGAAAGTCTTGGGCTCGCCGTGGAGGCAGAAGTGAAGGACGCCGCCGGATTGTGCGCGTGTCACCGGCGCGATGAGAAAAATGGCGAGAACAAATAGATGCCTAAGCGTGCGCAGCATCAGCCGAGTTCCTCCTGAGACGGCAAGATGACTTGGAAACAGATCACCACTATCGTGAGCATGGCCAGCGGAGCGAGCCGGCCTGGGTTCAAGCTGACCGCGGAAAAGTCCTCGAGTCCCCGGAGCAGATTGCCCCACGAGGGAATGGGCTCGCTTACGCCCAAGCCCAGCATACTGAGAGTGGCCTCGGTCAAAATGAAAATGGGGATAGACACCCAGAACTGCGCAAGCAAGACCGGCCGGAGATTAGGGAAAATCTGGCGGAAAATCATGCGCGTCGGTCCGCAGCCGGTGGAGCAAGCTAGGAGCAAGAAATCGGAGTTGCGAATTTCGCGCGTCGCCGCGCACACCACGCGCAGAGACGCGGGCCAACCGAGCAACCCGAGGATCAGAAATGTGGCAATTACGGAAAGAAGCGGGGCCAGGTCCAATGGCAACATGGCACGTAGCGCAATTAACACGAAGAGTAGTGGCGCGGCCATCGACAAATCCGCGATACCGAGAATTGCTCGTTCCGACCATCCGCCGAGAAGTCCCGCAGTCCCTCCAAGGACTCCGGCAATGAGCGTGGACAGCAAAGCCGCCGCAGGAGCAAGAAGCAGCGACACTCGCGTGCCATAAACCAGACGCGAGAAAAGATCCCGGCCAAGGCCGTCTGTGCCCAGCAAGTGGATGGCGGAAGGGGCAGCGTTGGGGAGCTCGCGGAACTGGTGGGCGTACGAATAAGGAGTGACAACTCCCGCCGCGATCGCAAGCAAGACAATCGCGCACAGCAAAAACGCAGCGACCCTCCGCAGGGCTTTTCGCACGCTCATATTTGCCTCGCGATGAGCCTGGAGGAGTAGTCTGCTAAAGAGTTGCACGCGACAGTAATTAAGGTTACGACCAAAGTCAGATTCATGATGAGCGGAAGGTCGCGATTAATGGCGGCAAACCAAGCGAGCTGGCCGATTCCGGCGGAGTCGCTCAAGGCTTCGATCGGGACTGCAGTGCCGAAACCCAAGCTGGTCGAAGTACCCAGAAGCGCAACGAGTGTGGCCATCGAGGGAGCGAGCATGTGGCGCAGGAAGATGCGGGACCTCGCAATTCCCCTGGCCTTGGCGGCGAGAACGTGCGGCTGCCCGGAGGCGTGAGACAACAAGTTGTGAATGAAGCGGAACACCTTCGGGAACAGCACCACCGCAATGGCGAGAAAAACCGGCGCGCGAAGATAGACGAAGAGTAGGGCGACAATGGCTGCGGGCAGGGAAAGCAAGAACCCGCTGACTAATGTGCAAGAGAGGTCGAAAAGCCACCCACCCACCAGCCACCTAAGAGCGGCCAGCGAAAAGGCCGCCGACCATGCGATGAAAACGGCCAGCGACACCGATCGCAGGGTGACCTGAAATCGTTCCGCCAAGAGTTGTGCAATGGGTCGGTGGAGCGATTCGGAATTGCCAAAATCACCGTGAACCGCGGCGCGCAGGTATTCACCGTAGTATCGAAACAGATTGGAGTTTTGCTGATGCTGGCTGCGCATCCATTCCACGCTGCCCTGGCTCAGTCGCGGATCCAACTCGCGTTCATCCGTGCCAAATCCTGGCGAATAGCGTACCAAAGTCGCGGCGAGGAAGCCCCCGATGAGCGTGAGGAGCGCCAACGCGAGGAGTCGACGCAATAGGGTTGCGAACCATTTGGTCGTCTGGGAGAGGTTCATGAGTGCCGAACACCTATCAACTGTTCTCAATTCCTGCCTTTAGCCGGCAATCGGTCCGATTCTTCAACCTGCTTGTAGTGCAACTCCTTGGAGAGATACATCCTCTGGTCGGCTTCTGCCAGGAGTTCCTCAACCGTCGAGCCGTCGCCGGGATGAAGAGCGCAACCGATGCTCAGACTCACGACACTGCTTCCGCACGCGGCTTGAGCTGCTGCTTCTACAGCGTGCTCCAGTCGTCCTTTCAAATCCGCGATACCGTCGGTTGTGCACTCAGGAAGCACAAACACGAACTCATCGCCGCCCAATCGACCGACTTGATCGTATTCTCGGCAGGCGGTTTTCAAGTTTTGCGCCACTTCCTTTAGGAGCTTGTTGCCAATGAGGTGGCCAAAATTGTCATTCACCTTCTTAAACCCGTTCAGATCGCACATCAAGACAGCCAGGGGTTTGCCGCCACGCACGGAGCGCGAAAGCTCTCGTTCCAACTGCACGCAAATAGACCGTGCATTGGGGAGCCCGGTCAGGAAATCGGTGCTGGCCGTATCTTCCGCGTGTTCGAATTGGAGCGCGTTTTCCACCGAAAGTCCGAGCTTGGAGCTGGCGGCGAGCAGCAAGCGCAGATGGTCGTTCGTAAAGCCCTGTTTCTCACGAAGGTACAAGGTCAACACGCCAGCGACCTTTTCGCGCCCTTGCAGCGGGATGGAAAGAGCGGACTGAAGAATGCAAATCCGCCTGGGATCTCCAAGGTACTTTGTCTCCGATGCGGGATTGCCATTTAAAATGGGTTTCTTGTTTTGCGCCACCCAACCAGAGATGCCTTGTCCCAGAGGGATTTGCAGCGAAACAAATAGTTCGTAATCAATTCCGTGGGCATACTTGGGCACGAGCTTGTTGTCCTGGCAGATGAAGAAAACGATCGAATCGTGCGGGATCATTTCTTTCAGCCGAACTGCGACTACGGAGAGCGTCTCGCGTAGGCTAAGGGAGTTGCCAAGCGTCTGCGCCAATTCAAAGAGCAATTGTGCCTCTTGTCGTGCCGACACGATCGATGCAAGGAACGACGTGGCGCGGACTTCCGCGGGATTGGGTAACTCGGCGAACCCGGCCGAGGGCACGACTTGCCGCCCCGCCTTGGCCACGTGATCGTCGTAGCGTGGCGACTCAACCGCGTTCCTCACCACCGACTCAAGCTCCTCATAGCGCCTTTCAATGCATTCGACCACGCGCGCGTCATAACTCCGGCCACTTTCAGACCGCAAATGTTTCATTGCCTCTTCAGGCGACAATGCGCGACGGTAAGGGCGTTCCGACGTTAGTGCATCAAAACAATCCACCACCGAAAGAATGCGGGCGCCAATGGGGATCTCCTGCCCCTGCAGGCCGTCGGGATAACCGCTGCCATCCCATTTTTCATGGTGAGAGCGCACGATGGGCACGACTGGGTAGGGGAATTGCACGCGATTCAGGATTTCCGATCCAACCGCGGGATGGATCTCCATCTTTTCGAATTCTTCTGGGGTGAGACGTCCGGGTTTGGAAAGGATATGCTCGGGTACCGCTAGTTTGCCGATGTCATGGAGCAAGGAGGCGGCGCGAATGGCATTCAGCTCGGATTCGTTCAGACCAAGGTCTTTCCCGATCTGCACAGCATACGTCTGGACTCTTTTCAGGTGGTCATGCGTCGTGTGATCCTTGGCCTCGATGGCAAGAGAAAGCGCTTCAATAGTGCGCAGGTGCAGAGCCGCTATCTCTTCCGTATGCTTCTTTTCCCCTTCCAGGCGATCCAGGTAGGTGCGATAGGATCGATAAATCCAGTAGACGATCGGGAGCACGAGAATGGCGGCTTGCCAGCTAAACAGTCGATTGATGACGCTCACGCCACCAGCGATGAGTGCTCCCAGCAAGTAGTAGGGAAATGACCAGAGATAACATTCTTTCCATACGCGAATGGGGTTCCTGCGTTCGGTAATCGCTATAACGCCTGATACAGACATTGTATTTACGGCGAAATAGGTCGTGGAAGCGGCAGCCAACAGCAGCGGCCATTTGAGGCCGAGGCGAGCAGCGTAGAAGCTATGGAAAATAGCGTTTGCTGCAGTGATTGAAATCGCCAAGTTAGCGAAGTTGAATAGAACCTGGATCAGTCTCGGCCGAGGCTTGGCCCCCCAGATAGACTGAATAAGGCCTCCCAGACAGCCCATCAACAACGTTTCTGGATAGGAAAGGTCCAGAATGCCGACCAGGATGAAGAGGAAATTTGCAGACATGGTCGCCTGAATCCCTGGGAGGCGAACTTTGAAAAGCGAGGCTCCCAAGGCGACCACCATGAAGCAGACGAAGCGCACCCAATCGGCGGATTGCCAATGCAAGAGAGCGTAGGGCAAAAGCGGGCAACCGATCACCAATTGCACGAAGATGAACGCAAGCGCGGGCCAGCCGAGAAACTCCCCGTCTTTGCCAGGGATACTCCAGATTTTCTTCCAGTTCGTCATTGCCGTGCTTGCTTGGTCATTTGAAACCGGACCCCTCCGCGCTTGACTAAGCGAAGATTGACGCTTGGCACGACCAAACGAACAGTCTTCGGTTGAGATGAGCCCGACCGCGCCTGCCACTCGGTTTAAGCGGCAGATTTACCCAATAGCTTGGAATTCCTGACGGTGTTTGGAAATGGTACTCAAGGAAGGATTTGTCCCAAAAGCAACCCCTCTGGAAGGAAATGGCGGAGACCCCAAAATAGCTCGCGAGATCCTGCCCTGGCGTACCTGTCCCTGCCGTCAAAAACTGGCGGCACTTCCGTACTAGTGCGCCCCCACCCCTGTACCATCGACGCAATTTGACCCTGGCCTAAAACTGTCCCTGACGGAAACATCAGATTCTTCTAATCAGTGTCCCTGGGCCCGCGTTCAGTTAGAGGAGACCGTTCGACATGAGCACTTCAAAGGGTCACAACGTCGGCGAAGGTGGCTTCCTTAAGACAACCACGTGGGGGGCGCTGATCGCCTTGTCACTTGTGGCAGTCACTTGGGGTGTCTCTGGCCGTTCTCCATTAGGTCAAGACAATGAGAATGGTAATCGCGCCGCCTCCGCGCGTTCCGTTGAGAACTCCGCGACGATTTCAGCGAAGAATGCTTCTAAGCACGAATCTTTCTTCAGCGAAGCGCTAAAGCACGCCTCCAAGCTCAACCCTTTTACCGTTTCCAAGACAGCAGACAAGAATGTGGTGCTATCGGCGCAAGCGCAGTTTCCTGTTGGCGAACCGCTGTCAAGCGCAAACGGCCTCAAGCCCATCTCTCATCTCGCAGACGACAGCCAAACACCTACCCTTGGAGCCCAAGAGTCTGATGAAGCCAAGGCAGCCGCCCTCGCGCGTAAAATCTCCCCTGATCTCAAGAGCGTAAAGCCGGAAGCTTCGGTGGACGTCATCGTTCAATTCCGCCAGCCTCCGACGGCCGCCGACTTGATGGGCGAGGACGTCAACAAAAAGGCTGAGCTGCCGCTGGTGAAGGCCGAGCTCGTATCCGTAAAAGGCGCGAATCTCTCCAGCCTCGCCTCCCATGCCAACGTTGCATATATCTCCCCCGATCGGGGAGTGAAGCGCACCCTGGACCACGTCGTTACCGCCATCAACGCGGATATCGCGTACTCCCATGGTTGGAACGGCACGGGAGTCGGAGTTGCCCTCATCGATAGCGGCGTCGGCAGCCCGGATGACTTGAATTCGGATGGCAATGTCCAGCCCTCGCGTGTCGTCTACAGCCAAAGCTTCGTTACCGGCGATACCAGCACGGCGGATGGCTACGGGCACGGCACGCACGTCGCTGGAATTATCGCTGGCAATGCCTATGATTCAACATCGGGATACAAAGGCGTCTATCGGGGTGTTGCTCCGGAGGCGCAAATCATCAACCTTCGCGCGCTGGACAGCACTGGCTCCGGAACCGATAGTACTGTCATTGCGGCCATTCAGCAGGCTATCGCTCTTCAGAGTACGTACAACATTCGGGTCATCAATCTCTCGTTAGGCCGCACTGTGTACGAGAGCTATACGATTGATCCTCTTTGCCAGGCTGTGGAAGCCGCGTGGAATGCCGGCATCGTAGTGGTGGTAGCCGCAGGCAACTCCGGACGCGACACTACTTTGGGTACATATGGCTACGCCACGATTGGCGCGCCCGCAAATGACCCGTACGTGATCACCGTGGGCGCTTCGGACCTTCACAACACTGGCTCGCAGGCGGCGCAGACGGTTGCGAGCTACAGCTCTAAGGGGCCGACGTTGCTTGACCACGTGGTTAAGCCCGACCTGGTGGCTCCGGGCAACCGCGTGGTGTCGCTACTCGCGGCGAACACGACCCTGCCGAATTCCTATCCAATATATGAAGTCTTTCCTTGCGACAGTTCGGACACGATCTGTGGCAGTCAATACGGCCCTGCGAAATATATGCGCCTGAGCGGCACGAGCATGGCGACGCCGGTGGTCAGCGGCTCGGTCGCGCTGCTCTTGCAGCAGAATCCGCAGCTCACGCCCGACCAGGTAAAAGCTCGCCTGATGAAGACCGCTTGGAAGGGATACAGGCAGTATTACAACGCATACGATACCCACAATCATACCTACAACCTGCAGCACGACATCTTTGCCGTCGGCTCGGGCTACTTGGATATCGCCGCCGCTCTCTCCAACACGGACTTGGCGCCTGCTACTAACGGAAGCGCAAAATCTCCGGTGGCTGCGTGGGATTCGGTTACGAATTCCGTGTACATCCTGCCCGACCCCGCCAGCATTTGGAATACATCCGTGGTGTGGGGTAACTCCGTGGTCTGGGGCAATAGCGTTCTATCCGGCATGCGTGTTACCGGCGAATCCGTGGTGTGGGGCAACTCCGTAGTCTGGGGCAACTCACTCAATAGCGCATATAGCGTCGTATGGGGCAACTCCGTGGTCTGGGGAAATAGCATCATTCAGACCCTAAGCGACGGAGACGACGGGGATTTGGATCAGTAACCTGGAAGCGGCAGAGTCCTTGACGAAAGGAACATTCATGTCAAGTGTCGCGAAGTGGTACATCGCTCTGGTAACGGCCTCCGGAACCGTGATCTTGTTCCTGGCGGCAAGATGGTGGTCCTCGGCAAACCTCAAACAGTTTGCCGTCTTAGTGGGCCTCACCTTCTTCGCCTCCACATTGAAGGTCCGCATTCCCGGGATGACCGGAACCATATCCCCCAACTTCGCCTTCCTCCTGATCGCCATGACCTTCTTCGCCTTCTCGCAGACCATCGCAGCGGCGCTCGCCGCTGCGATCGTCCAGTCGTTTTGGAAACCCCAAAACCGGCCCCGCATGGTCCAGGTTCTATTCAATGCCGCAGCGCTGGTCTTGAGCAGCGCCTTTGCATTCGGCGTTTCCCATCTTATTGTTCGTCCGGTGGACGGCACTGCCGCGATTTCACTCGCTCTCCTCGCCGGCACTCTCTACTTTTCCGCGAATACCGGTCTGGTTTCGATTGTCGTGGGTCTCGCCGAGCAACAACCCGTAAGAGACGTCTGCCAACGTTGTTACGAATGGGTGTTCCCCTATTTCGTATTCGGAATCGTCGTAACCGGACTGATTAGCGGCTCGTTCTCAACGGCAAACATGTGGCGGAGTTCGCTTCAGATTGTCCCAGCCATGGTATTGGCCTACTTGTATTTTCTAGGCCGCTCGAAAAAGCAGGCCGCTCGCACATGGGCCAGCTAAGAAGAAGAGCTCGCCCTTTCCGTACGGTAACCTTCGGGCGCATTGTTTCGCGCTGGTCCTCAGTCCGTCCAGACTACATCACTCATTTTTCATTACACATTGCGAGAGATTCAACCCCACTGAGGTTTATCGCTATTGTATAAAACCCACATTGGGAGTGGGACCGCCTTCGGGCATTTCCTTGATGCTCCCGAATTGCGCCTCGTAGCGCGCGATATTCTCCCCCAGCGCCCGGAAAATGCGCTTGGCGTGACCCGGGCTGACAATCATGCTCTTGAGCAGCTTGCCCTGCTGGCCGTTCGGAAAAATATAGATAAAGTTCAGCGTGAATTCCTCGAGATTGTGATGAATCATCACCAGATTGCTGTACTCGCCCTGTAGCTCCTTCTCGTCCGCCTTGATCTGCACCTGGCCCTGTTCCGGCCGCTGTTCTTCCATCGCTGTGACCCTCTCTTTTCGCTTCGTTGCGCTTCTTGAAGGTATCACAGCGCCGAAAACCATGCCGGCGGTCCTGCCGGTGGCGAATACCGTACTGGTTGTATGGCAGGAAAATACTACCGTCGTTCCATTGACACTCGCGGGTATTAAGTATAGTTTATGGCTTGTGTTTAACAAGGTTAACTTGTTTTAGTTTTGCTTCGGCCATGACCCCAATCGTACCGAGTGAAGTCGAAAAGGAAACCGCCGTCGCACCTGAGGTTCCCGCAAGCTACCCGGCCGGAACCTCTCGCCCCCAGGTCGCGAGCTTGCCGTCTTTGCCGGAGGCGCACCGTTCGGTGCCGTTTCGTTCCGGCGCTTCCTGGTTCCGCAAACTCTTGGCCTTTGCCGGCCCCGGCTATCTCGTCGCTGTCGGCTACATGGATCCCGGAAATTGGGCCACGGACATCCAAGGCGGATCGAAATTTGGATACACACTGCTGAGCGTCGTGGTGATCAGCAGTTTGATGGCGATGTTCCTGCAAGCGCTCTCGGCCAAGCTGGGTATCGCCACCGGGCGCGATTTGGCGCAGGCTTGCCGGGAGCACTACTCGCGCCGCATCTCCTTGGTGCTGTGGGTCCTGTGCGAAATCGCGATCGCGGCCTGCGACCTCGCCGAGGTTCTGGGTTCGGCGGTGGCGCTGAAGCTGCTGTTTGGCTTGCCGCTGCTCGCCGGCGTCCTCATCACCGCGCTCGACGTGCTGATCGTGTTGGCGCTGCAAGGGCGCGGCTTCCGCCTGATCGAAGCCTTCGTCGTGACGCTCATCGCCACCATCGCGGCTTGCTTCGCCTACGAAATTTTCTTCGCGCAACCTCTGTGGCGCGAAGCCGCGCGAGGACTGATTCCGCACGCCGAGATTTTCAGAAATCGCGAGATGCTATACATAGCTATCGGTATCCTCGGCGCCACGGTGATGCCGCACAATCTGTATTTGCATTCCAGCATCGTGCAGACACGCGCGTTCGGCATTTCGCCAGGCGATCGTCGCGAAGCGCTCCACTACGCCGTCTTTGACTCCACCCTGGCCCTGGCCTTCGCCCTTTTTGTGAACGCTGCGATCCTCATCCTGGGCGCAGCAGCATTTCACACCCGCGGACTTCATAATGTCGCGGAGATCTCCGAGGCCTACAAGTTGTTGAGTCCGGTGCTCGGGGTCAGCCTGGCCAGCACCGTTTTCGCGTGCGCGCTCCTCGCCTCCGGGCAAAACTCCACGCTGACCGGAACCCTAGCCGGCCAAATCGTGATGGAAGGATTCCTGAATATTCGCCTGAAGCCCTGGGTCCGCCGGCTGATTACGCGCTCGCTGGCGATTACTCCCGCCGTGATCGTGATTGGCTTTGCGGGCGAAGGTAAAGTCACGGCGCTCATTGTTTTGAGCCAAGTGGTTCTCAGTTTTCAATTGCCGTTTGCCATTATCCCGTTGATTCAGTTCACTGGCGACGGCACGAAAATGGGCGCGCTGGTGAACTCGCGGTTGACGCAGGTCGTAGCTTGGGTGGTTGCGGCAGCGATCCTTTTCTTCAATGGCGAGCTTCTCTGGTTCATCTTCCGCGGCTAGTGCTGTCCTGATTTCCGCCCACTTTTGCCAGCATTCCGTCCGTGTGCGAAAATTCTCTCCCTAGGATGGCAACTCCAGCGAAACGGAAGCGCACCCTACCGAAGGCGATGTTCCTTCTGGTTCTCGTTGTCATTGCCGCTGCCATCCTCTATTCTGCTATCAATAACGCTCCGTGGTCCTGGCCGGTCCCGGAAGAAGTCAGGCAACTGAAAAATCCCTTGCAGCCCGCGGCTCCAGCGTTGAAATCCGCAAGAGAAGTGTATGCGGACAAATGCGCGCACTGTCACGGCGACACCGGAAAAGGCGATGGCCGAGACGCCAGCCGGTACAACCCGTCGCCTACCAATTTCACTGACACAAAGCGCATGAGCAGCACAGCAGACGGCGAGCTCTTTTACAAAATCAGCGAAGGCAAAAAGCCTATGCCGGTCTTCAAGAATAAACTAACTGAAGATCAGCGCTGGCAACTCGTCCTCCTGATCCGCTCGTTCGCCGGATCAGCAACACCAGCGACCAACAAAACCGTCAAATGAGCACGGGCGCAGGACTGCTGCGCCTCAGCTCGCCGCGATGTAAACCGCTTGGCTCTTTCGAAAGCCTCACTGTTTCGTGGGGTCGTGCAGGGTTTCGCTCTTGACCGAACTGGGCTCGGCCAAGAATTTCGCAACGGTCGGGCCCGCCGAGATGCACTCCAGACTAATGTGGCCGCAGGGCGAATCGAGAGTGATTACCGGCGCGGCGATGGCTGCTGCAAATTGCTCGGCTGGTATTGGGTTCACAAGATGATCCTGCGGCGAGACCACCACCAGCAGTTTCGCTCGCACCTTTTTCGTCAACTCCGGCAACGTTACGCCGAACTCGCCGGGAATATCGAGCGAAATAATCGCTTCGCGCTGACGGATTTGATCGGTGGCTAAGCCTCCGTCGCCCACCGCATGCTTTTTCAGTTCTGCAAGATACGCATCGAACTCTTTCGGACTTGTGTGCGCGACCCGGTAAGCCGGCGAGGTGAGATTCATCTGCCCGATTTCCTCGGAAACGGCAAAGCCCAGGCTTAACGGTCCGACCGGACTGCCGTGATTCCACGCAGGGTCCATCTCGATGGCATCGATCTGCGCGGTCCAAAGGAGCTTGTCGAACGCAGTGGATTGCGGCGAGCCAAACATCGGGATCGCGAGATCCATGAAAGCGGGATAATTCACGATCCATTCAAACGTTTGCATGCCGCCCATGGAAATGCCCATCACCGCGCGAAGATGCGAGAGATGCAACACTTCCGTAGCCAGCCGATGTTCCGCTTCGACCATGTCTCGGATGCTGAAAGAGGGAAAGCGCATCAGCGGCTGCTTCTTGCTGTTCGAGGGCGAAGTCGACACTCCATTGCCGACGGCATCGACCAGCACCACAAAATATTTAGAAGTGTCGACCACCTTCCCTGGTCCGAGAAACTGCAAGAGGTCATCGGATTTGCCGCCCAGCCAACTCGGCCAGAGAATGGCATTCGATTTTTGGGCGTTGAGCTTGCCCAGCGTCCGATAGCCGAGACGAAAATCGGAAATGACGCTACCGTTGCGCAGCTTGAAATCGCCCAGCTCGGCGAATTGTTGCTCTCCTTCGGCCTGCGCCGTTTGCGCATTGACCCCGGCTGATGGATAAGCAAGTAAGACGGCTGTGATACAGAACGCGAGTCGAAAATTGGTTTTCATGCCGTGGATTCTACTCGATTGTCGCGAAAGATCGCGGAAGCTGCTGTCGCCCTGGACCTGCTCGCGATCGTTTTCAACTGAGCTTTGATATTTCCACGCGCACGTCTCGCCCTTCCCCCTTGCCGCGTTGCCTAAGCCACGCTCCGAAGCTCTCGGCAAACCGCTCCGGAGTGACCCGAAAGCTCACTTCCACCAGCCCATCTTCCAGGGGCAAAGTGTCGTCGAACTCCGCCGCGTTCGTGAAGTTGCGCATACAGAATTGATCCAGCCATTCCAGGGGAGAGGCCCGGCGCTCTACCCCGATCACCAATTCCACTCTAAATTTCTGCGCGTACACTTCGCCATCATAGCACTCTAACTCGGCCCCTCTGGCGGAGTGGGGCGTCCCGGCAACGTGACACTCCATCCCACGAGTGGACATCTTCGGCTCATTCCGAATGTTCTCGCGTCTGCACTAAAGACTTTAGCAACAATAACTTACACTGGACATCCACGACGGTAAGAAAATTGCTCCCTCGCGCCACGGGTGAGTGTCCCTCTTCATCGCCTGGCGAGTGGCGCCGTCAAGGAGGCCGTTCCATGAAGAAAATCGAATGGATTCGAGAAGCTCTTTCCGCCTGGCCCAGCCCCGAGCATCTCAATCAACGAGAAGCGGCGGGATGGCGGATAGTTGCCGTCGAGTGGGAGCGCGAGGTGCAAGCCGAACCTGCCGCTGCATCTACGGCGCTAGCGCAAGGCGAGGAGATTCCCTACGGTACCCGCATCGCCAACGATTGCTTGCACCTTGAAGAGAATCCCACCGAAATGCAGGTTCTCAATCACCTCGCGGAAATGGTCGTACAGGACCATTCCTACAAGCGCATGGCCGATTCCCTGAATGAGCGTGCCTTCCACACTCGCGACGGAAAGCCGTGGACCGCGTTGGCCGTCTTCAAACTGACGCCCCGCTTGATCGAAGTCGCGCCGCGCATTCTCTCCGGCGCTGAATGGGAAAATCGCAAGCGCCAGCTGTCCCGCGTCGCCTGGAACTCCTAGCAGGCTCGGAAGCTTGGACCCCTGTCGACTCCTCGAGCACTCTCACGAGCGAGTTGTTTCTCGGTTACGCCTGCTCTAGGATTCCCCCAACTTGCGCAGCCGCCGACCCGTAACATACACTGTTAGTGTCGATTGCATACCGCCCTGCCAGCCTGGCTTGAATTTCCCGCCTCACGCCGTCCGGTTGGCTCCGCCGCATGCGGGTAGCTGCGGCTCAACCAGCGGTCACTCGTTAATCGGCAAGAGCTGCAAGCGCTAACTGCGACGCACGCTGTCCTTCTCGCAGAAGGAGCATCGTGGGGACTCCACTTGAAAATTGGGTTGATGAAGCCGCCCGGCTTACCAAGCCGGACCGCGTTGTGTATTGCGACGGTTCGGAGGGCGAAAACAAACGCGTTCTCGCGGAAATGCTGCGCGAGGGCGATTCCGAAACGCTAAACGAAAAGACGTACCCAAACTGCTATCTGCATCGCAGCAGTCCGAACGACGTGGCGCGTACCGAGCACCTCACCTTTATCTGCACGCCGGAAAAGGACGACGCCGGCCCCACCAACAACTGGATGGATCCAGGCGCGGCGAAGCATAAGATCGGCGCGCTCTTTAATGGCGCCATGCGCGGACGCACGATGTACGTCGTGCCGTACATCATGGGTCCGGTGGACTCACCCATCAGCAAAGCGGGCGTGGAAGTCACGGACAGCCCGTACGTGGTCGCCAACATGCGCATTATGTCGCGCATGGGCAAGGTGGCCCTCGAGCACATCGGCTCGTCTTCCAATTTCGTTCCCGGGCTGCACTCGATCGGAGACTTGGATCCGATGCGGCGGTACATCGCGCATTTTCCCGAGGAGAAACTGATTTGGAGCGTGGGCTCCGGCTACGGTGGGAATGCGCTGCTCGGCAAAAAATGCTTTGCGCTGCGCATCGCCAGTTACATGGCGCGCGAGCAAGGCTGGATGGCCGAGCATATGCTCATCCTCGGTCTCGAATCGCCAGATGGCAAAGTTACTTACATGGGTGCGGCTTTCCCCAGCGCTTGCGGCAAAACGAATTTGGCGATGATGGTTTCCGCACTCGAGGACCAGGGCTACCGCGTGTGGACGGTCGGCGACGACATCGCGTGGATGAAGATTGCGGATGACGGATACCTGCACGCCATCAATCCGGAAGCCGGCTTTTTCGGCGTCGCACCAGGAACCGGCATGCTCACGAATCCCAACGTGATGGGCGCCCTGCACAAAAACACGATTTTCACCAACACGGCTATGAGCGCAGACCGGGAGCCTTGGTGGGAAGGCATCGGCTCTGCGCCGCCTCCTGGCCTGATCAATTGGAAGAACGAAAAATGGGACACGTCGAAAGGACCCGCGGCGCATCCCAATGCGCGCTATACGGTTCCGGCGCGGCAGTCGCCCTCCATTTCACCGAAATGGGAAGCGCCTGAGGGCGTGCCCATCTCCGCATTTATCTTTGGCGGGCGCCGCGCGCGGGTCGCGCCCCTTGTGTACGAATCGTTCGATTGGCAGCACGGCGTCTTCGTGGGAGCAACAATGGCCAGCGAAACGACGGCTGCCGCGACGGGCAATGTCGGCGTAGTGCGGCGCGACCCGATGGCCATGCTGCCCTTCTGCGGTTACAACATGGCCGACTATTTCAGTCACTGGCTGGAAATGGGGAAACGCATCCCGCATCTGCCCAAGATTTTCCACGTTAATTGGTTTCGCCGAGGCGCGGACGGCAGATTTCTGTGGCCCGGGTACGGAGAAAATGTCCGCGTACTGAAATGGATTTTGGAACGGGTCGAGGGCCGTGGCGGCGCGGAAGAAACCCCCGTGGGATTCGTGCCCTCGCGCAACGCGCTTACTCTCGATGGCCTGCAAATTTCTCCCGAAGCGCTCGAAGAACTTTTGCGCGTGAACCCCGAAGACTGGGAGGACGATCTCGCCGACAGCAGAGAATTCTTCGGCAAATTCGGGAAGCGCCTACCCGGCGAACTCCTCGAAGAACACGAAAAGCTCTCGCGCCGACTGAGCACAGAAGGCGCCTCCCTGGCGCACTCCGGGTAAATCACGACAAATCACAGAATGGATTGAATTTCCGTGTCTATTGCGACGTGCGTGGCGGGAAACCCGTTAATGGAAAACGGCGCGCCGGTCTCTTGCGAGAAATGAAAGAAGCGTGAGATGTGATAGTCCTCCTCGTAGCTGGAGAAGAGGCGCTCGGTTTCCTCGGGGCCTAGAGCAAAGCCAGAAAGCGCGACGGGAATGCCGAATTTTAGTGCGACGGAAAGATAGCGATCGACCAGTTCACGCAACGGCATCATTGGTACGCGGCGAGTTGCTTCGGAAGACATAGCATCATCGGCGGCTGGAAATTTCCCGGACGAGTGTACACCGGAAACCGCGCCGCACTACTGCGCGAAAAGCGCTGATCCGTTTGGCGAGGCTGCTCGTATTCGATAAGATGGTGGCTCAACTCAAGGCCACACGGAGGAAAAGAACATGGCGATCGCAGTGGGACAAACAGCGCCGGATTTTGCGCTGCAGAACCAGGACAAAAAGGAAGTGAAGCTTTCCGATTTCGCGGGCAAGAAAAACGTGGTGCTGGTGTGGTATCCGTTGGACTGGAGCCCGACCTGCACCAACGAGCACGCCTGCTTCGTCAACGACATGCGCTCGTTCGATCAGCTCGACGCGGAAGTGCTTGGCGTTAGCGTCGATAGCATCTGGTCGCACAAAGCTTACGCCGAAAAGATGGGAATCAAGTATTCATTGCTGGCTGATTTTCATCCTAAAGGCGCGATGAGCGAGAAATACGGAATGTATCTGGCTGACAAAGGAATCACCGGCCGCGCCATCGCCATCGTGAATAAGCAGGGCAAAGTGGCTTGGTTCAAAAACTACGATATCCCTGTGGTTCCCGACGTGAAGGAAGTCGCTTCCGCACTTGGCCAAGTAAAAGCCGCCACGGCTTAATTGCCCGAACACGGCCACAGCATTCAGGCGGCGGAATCGCGCTTCTCGCCACCCAGGGCCGCACGGATTTCCGGGAGTGCGGCTTCCACAGCGGCTTGACCGACGGCGACGAGATCGTTGGTGCGGGTGAAGTCGTCCCAGACGAAAGGCTTGACGTCGGGCTCGATGATTACATCGGCTTGCTGACGCCAGGCGATGTCACCGTGGCGCTGAATGATGTTGAAAGAGCGGCTGATTACGTCCGCAACCGTACGGGGATCCTCCAGGTTGCCCGCCTCAAGATAAATGGCGATGACGATGTCTGCGCCGAGAAGCAGCGCGCCTTCTACGGGAACGGGGGAAGTGAGAAAACCATCGACGAGCGTCCGCCCCTCAAATTGGATGGGAACGAAAAGCCCCGGATATGCACAGGAGCCTCGCAGCGCTGGAGCGATTAGCCCGCGCGTGTAGTAAACGGAGACGCCGGCGTTGATGTCGGTGGCGGCAATGGCCAAGGGCGTCTTAAGCTCCTCAAATGTCTTCGCGTGGGTAAATCGCGTGAGATACGTTTCCATGCGCTGATTGGTGGCCAGGCCCAGCCAGGATGGCGTCCAGCGGCCAAAATCCGCGAAGGTGGTGGTGGTGGCGATGCGCTGCATGGCGTCCAGCGGAACACCGGCGCAGTAACATGCACCGATGAGCGCGCCGACACTGGTGCCGGCGACGCAGTCAATGGGAATGCCTGCGTTTACTAACGCGCGCAACACGCCGATGTGCGCGATGCCGCGCGCAAAGCCGCCGGCCAATGCCAGGCCCACGCGGGGGCGTTCGGTCCTCGGTTGCTCTTCGTCGGTTGCGAAGGAGCGAAATTTGTCCTTCGCGTTCCGCAACCAGTCGAGGGCGTTCGTAACCTTGTCTTCGAGCATGCTGTACTCATTTTAGTGCCACTCTGGTCCTGGGGCATCAGGTTTGACCGGGGAATGCCGGTTTTGTAACCTGTCCTGCCGTCTAGTTTTCTGAAAAGAGCATCCATGAAACGTCGGATTGAGAAAGCTGTGGTGCTGGGCGCGGGGACGATGGGTTCGCGCATTGCGGCGCATTTTGCCAATGCGGGGCTGCCGTGCATATTGCTGGACATTGTTCCGCCGAATTTGCCTCCAGACGCGCCTCCTTCGGAGCGCAACAAAATTGTGCGCGCTGGACTGGACGCCGCGAAAAAGTCGAAGCCCGCGGGGTTTTTTACCTCCGCGCTGGCGGAGCGGGTGTCCATCGGCAATTTTGAAGACGATTTGGCGCGCTGCTCGGAGGCGGACTGGATCATCGAAGTCGTCGCTGAAGATCTGGAAATCAAACGGAAACTGCTTTCGCGGGTAGCGCAATATCGCAAGCCGGGCGCGATTGTAACTAGCAATACTTCCGGGCTGCCTGTGCGCTTAATCGCGGAAGGCATGAGCGAAGAGTTTCAGCAGCACTGGGCTGGCACGCATTTTTTCAATCCGCCCCGCTACCTGAAATTGGTGGAGGTGATTCCCGGGCCGAAGACTTCACCGGACGTCGTCGAGACGCTGAGCGATTTCTGCGACCGGCGGCTCGGCAAAGGTGTGGTCATCGCGAAGGACACCCCGAATTTTATCGCCAACCGCATCGGCACATTTTCGATGCTCAACGTTTTGCGATTGATGGGTACGCTGGGGATGACCGTGGAAGAAGTGGACGCGTGCACCGGGCCGGCGATTGGCCAGCCGAAATCTGCGACCTTTCGAACGGCGGACATTGTGGGGATCGACGTTCTCGTGCACGTGGTAAAGAATATTTACGAGTCCGTGGCGAACGACGAGTCGCGCGAAATGTACCGAGTCCCTGTGCTGGCGGAGGAGATGGTGAGGCGCGGCTGGCTGGGCGATAAGACCGGACAGGGATTTTACAAGCGCGTGAAAGGCGACGGCGAGCGGGAAATTCTTACCCTCGATTTGCACACGATGGAATACCGGCCGCGGCAAAAGGCGCGATTCGCGTCGATCGAAACCGGAAAGACGATTGACGATACGCGGCAGCGGCTACGGGCGCTGCTCGAGCCAATTCTCGAGGGCCAGAAGGGCGACAAGGCTCAGCAATTCTTGTGGGGCTCAATTTCGGAGTCGTGTCTGTATGCGGCGCGGCGCGTCCCGGAGATTTCAGATAGCGTTGTGGACGTGGACCGCGCGATGCGCTGGGGCTTCGGCTGGGAGCTTGGCCCCTTCGAAGTGATGGATGCCATCGGTGT
>Ga0210409_10001569_pt1 | contig 29364 bp, 24 predicted proteins | sample IncBWH17MmetaG_FD_161649 | JGI IMG/M metagenome (GOLD analysis project Ga0210409, IMG submission 161649) | Forest soil microbial communities from Barre Woods Harvard Forest LTER site, Petersham, Massachusetts, United States - Inc-BW-H-17-M | ecosystem: Environmental > Terrestrial > Soil >...
TTCTCCCGACGGGACCAAGCTGGCGTTTGTGGCTGCGGGAGCATCGGGCGTTCGCCAAATCTGGATCCGCGCTTTGAACTCAGCGGAGGCTCAGGCGGTTCCGGGAACGGAAAACGGTGCCCTGCCATTCTGGTCTCCCGACAGTCAGTTTATGGGATTTTCCGCGGACGGAAAACTGAAAAAGGTCTCCTTATTTGCGGGAGGCACTCCCGAAACCATAGCCGAGACTCCTCCGGAGGATGGCAGCTGGAGCCGTCAAGGGGTGATTCTATTTCCTTCCACCAATGGGCTCGTTCGCGTCGCGGAATCCGGCGGCGCGGTCACGCCAGTCACGACGCTGGATGCCTCACGGGCCGAAGTTTTCCATGACTATCCCCAGTTTCTGCCCGACGGAAAACACTTCCTATATTTTGTGTCCTGCACGAAACCGGAAAATAACGGGATTTTTGTAGCCTCTCTGGATTCCAAGGAACGAAAGCTGGTCGTAACCGTCAACTCGAACCCTGCTTACGTCCCTCCCGGCTATTTGCTATTTAGTCGTCAAGGGACACTAATGACGCAGCCTTTTGACGCCGATCGCCTTCAATTGTCGGGCGAAGCCGTTCCGGTGGCGGACGATGTTATGTATAACCCATTCGGCAGCGCCGCGATTTTTGCGGCTTCCGACAACGGCGTGCTCGCCTATCGGGGCGGAACTGGAACGCTTCCTAAGAGCCTCGCTTGGGTGAATCGAGACGGGAAGGAACAACCGATTCCCGCGCCGCCTTACAATTATGCCTTCCCGCGGATTTCACCGGACGGGCAGCGCATTGCCGCAGGAATCGAGGAACGGGATAGCCAGGTCTGGATTTACGATATTTCCCGCGATGCCCTCGCGCGTTTGACATTTGAGATATCACCCAATGTCGATCCCGTCTGGACTCCCGACGGGAAGCGAATCGTTTTCAAGGGGAAGGGTAATCGGCTCTACGCGCAGCCCGCGGACGGAAGTGGGACGGTGGAGGAGCTGGCGACTGGGGATATCAGCCGGAATGCCGTCCCCTTGTCCGTATCGCCCAACGGGCAGGAGCTCGCGTTTTCGGAAGATCGGCAAACGCGGAGCATCTACATCCTGTCCTTCAAGGATCGAACATCGCGCCTTTTCGACCAGAGCCCGTCATACGAATCCTCGCCTCAGTTTTCTCCCGACGGCCATTGGATCGCCTATAACTCGCCCGAATCCGGTCGCAATGAAGTGTACGTCCGGCCCTATCCCGGGCCGGGCGGGAAGTATCAAATTTCGACCGAAGGCGGCGCCGAGCCGATGTGGAATCCCAAGGGCCGCGAGCTGTTTTATCGTGACCGGCAGAGAATGATGGCGGTCGAATATACGGCGACGCAGGCAGCGTTTACGGCCAGCAAACCAAAAGTATTGTTCGAAGGGCCCTACACGCCCTCCCCCAGATCCTCTCCTGACTACGACGTGTCTCCGGACGGCCAGCGATTCCTTATGGTCAAGGCTGCCGAACAGTCGCCCGGACAAATCAACGTCGTGCTCAACTGGACCGCGGATTTGAAACAGAAAGCTCCCGCGGGGAACAAGTAATGGCGCTGGCTTCTGGCACACGTCTCGGCTCCTACGAAGTCGTCTCGCAGATTGGCGCAGGCGGGATGGGCGAGGTGTATCGTGCGCAAGACACGAAGCTCGCGCGCGACGTGGCCATCAAAGTTTTGCCGGAAGCGTTTGCGCATGATGCGGAACGACTCTCCCGTTTTCAGCGTGAAGCGAAAATGCTGGCGGCGCTAAATCATCCGAACATCGCCACGATTTATGGACTCGAACAATCCGGCGGCACGAGTTATCTGGTGATGGAGTTGGTGCCGGGGGAGACGCTGCAAGAGCGCGGCAAGCAGGAAGGGCCGGTGGCCGTCGAAGAAGCTCTCGCCATTGCGAAACAAATTGCCGAAGCTCTCGAAGCCGCGCACGAGAAACAAATCATTCACCGCGACTTGAAACCCGCCAACGTGAAGGTGACGCCGGAAGGAAAAGTCAAAGTGTTGGATTTCGGCTTGGCGAAGGCATTCGCAGGTGATGCTTCGTCGGACGACATCGGCAATTCACCGACCTTGAGCCAAGCCGCCACGATGCAGGGCGTGATTCTCGGGACGGCGGCGTACATGAGTCCCGAGCAAGCGCGTGGCAGGGCGGTGGACAAGCGAACGGACATTTGGGCGTTCGGCTGCGTGCTGTATGAACTGCTCACGGGCAAACCGGCGTTCCAGGGCGAAGACGTGACCGAAATTCTAGCTTCCGTGGTGAAGTCCGAGCCGGATTGGACGGCGCTGCCAGCGAATATTTCTCCGTCCATTCGCGTTCTGCTGCAACGCTGCCTGCGGAAAGATCGGCGTCAGCGAACCCCGGATGCGGCGACGATCCGGATCGAAATTGAGGATGCGATTGACGCACCGAAAGATTCCGGTGCAACGCAGACTGCTCCAGCTTCGATGAGCAAGTTGCTGTTGGCGGTGGTCGCAGCGGTGACAATCATCGCAGTCGTGATGGCGTTTGGCTGGTGGCGGGCGACGCAACCTGGCGAGCGATCGCTGGTGCGGCTGGACGTTGACCTCGGCCCCGAAGTATCGCTTGGCTCCCCGCGGGGAACCAACACGATCCTTTCACCTGACGGTAGGCGGATGGTGTACGTGTCACAAGGGCGTCTCTTTACTCGGCGGCTGGATCAACCCAGCGCCGCAGAGCTTGCAGGAACGCAGGGGGCATTTGCCCCTTTTTTCTCGCCGGACGGACAGTGGATCGCATTTTTCGCGCAATCAAAACTGAAAAAGATTTCGGTAGAAGGCGGCGCGGCCATCGTCTTGTGCGACACCGGCACTGCCTCAGGCGGCAGTTGGGGCGAGGATGGCAACATCATCGCGGCGCTCGGCGCGCTGACTGGTCTATCGCGGATTCCTTCCGCTGGAGGCCCTCCCATGTCAGTGACCGACCTGCAGAGTGGCGAAGTTACGCACCGCTGGCCACAAATTTTGCCGGGAGGTAAGGCCGTCTTGTTCACGACTAGCACAACGATCACTGGGTTCGAGGGGGCTAATATCGAAGTGATGTCTTTGGCGAATCACCGGAGAAAAACCCTCGTGCGGGGTGGCACGTATGGTCGCTATTTGCCTAGCGGCCATCTCGTCTACGTGAACCGGGGCACGCTGTTTGCTGTACCTTTCGAAGTGGATCGGCTTGAAATGCGTGGGACGCCAGTTCCGGTGCTCGACCAAGTCAGCTACAACAGCACATTCGGTTCGGCGGAGTTCGATTTCTCGCAAACCGGGACAATGATTTATCACAGCGGCGGAGCGGGCAGTGGACTTCTTACCGTGCAATGGCTCGATACTGCGGGCAAGACAGAGCCACTGCTAACCAAGCCGGATGCATATCAACATCCGAGCCTGTCCCCAGACGGGAGCAGACTTGCGTTAAATACTTCAGACATCTGGGTCTACGAATGGCAACGCGACACAATGACCCGCTTGACCTTTGGGCCTTCGGTTTCCCGCTATCCAATCTGGAGCCCTGACGGGCGGTACATCGTCTACGAAGCCGTGGGAGTTGGCATGTTCTGGACTCGATCCGACGGGTCAGGCAAGCCCCAAAGCTTGACCCAGAGCAAGAATCAGCAAACCCCGTGGTCGTTGACTAGCGATGGCAAGCGGCTGGCATTTCTGCAACTGAGTCCGCAAAACCAGTATGACATTTGGACAATTTCTCTGGAGAGCGATGGCACGGGACTTCGAGCTGGGAAACCGGAGCCATTTCTGCAAACGCCTTTTGACCAGCGGCATCCATCCTTTTCTCCCGACGGGCGGTGGATGGCCTACGATACGAACGAGTCGGGAGCCTATCAGGTGTACGTTCGGGCCTATCCGGATAAGGGAGGCAAATGGCAAATCTCGAACAGCGGCGGCGTGTACCCAGTGTGGTCGCGTAGCGGACACGAGCTTTTCTTCCGCACCGAGGACAGCCAGATCATGGTGGCCAATTACGCTGTGAAGGGCGATTCGTTTGTGGAGGATAAGCCGCGGGTGTGGTCCGAAAAGAAAATCGCGAACATCGGTTTCCTCTCTAACTACGATCTTGCTCCGGACGGCAAACGCATCGCCGCGTTAATGCCCGTCGACACGCCGGAAGACCAGAGGGCGCAGAGCCATGTGATCTTTCTCGAAAACTTCTTCGACGAAGTCCGTCGTCGCACGACCACGCAAGCGAAATGATCGGCCAAAGCATCTCGCACTTTCACATCCCTTCGCAGCCTGGTTGCGGGATTGGCGTTTTCCAGTAGCACAGCCACTCCTGGCTGTGCGCCTTTGTTAAGTCCTGCGAAAACCGCACAGGCAAGAGTGCCTGTGCTACTCAAGAACTCCATCCGTGGAACCGCGAATCAACTGATCAAACTGATCAAGGGCGGCTCGGCGCATTCTGGGAGGCGCAGAACCACTCCCAGGTACGCTTCAAACCTTCTTCAAATCCGAAACGCGGATTATAGCCGAGAGCTTGCCGGGCGAGGCTGATGTCGGCTTGCGAATCGCGGATGTCGCCTTCGCGCGGGGCGGCGTATTTTGCGCGGGCGGGGCGGCCTGTAATTTTTTCGAGGAGCGCGAGGGTTTGATTCAATGTGCGGCGGTTTCCGGTGCCGATGTTGAAAGCGGGGCCGGGGGCGGCTTTTGCTTCGGCGGCGAGCAGGATTGCTTCCACTACGTTTTGCACGTAGACAAAGTCGCGTGATTGCTCACCGTCGCCATAGACAGTGGGTTGTGTTCCTGCCAGCATCGCCGCGCTGAATAGCGATAGCACGCCGGAATATGCGGAGCCGGGATCTTGCCTCGGTCCGAACACATTGAAATAACGGAGCGCGACAAACTCGAGGCCGTACAGTTCTTGAAACACGCGGCCATACGCTTCGCCCACTTGTTTGGAAAGGCCGTAGGGGGAAATCGGCGCGAGGGCCGCGCTCTCTGGAATCGGAAGCACGGAAGTTTTTCCGTAGACGGCGCAAGAACTGGCGAACACCACGCGTTTTACTTTCGCGTCGCGCGCCGCTACCAGAACATTCAGCGTGCCGTCCACATTGATCCGATTCGTCTCGATGGGGTCGTTTACGGAACGCGGCACGGATGTCTGGGCTGCCAGATGAATTACGCAGTCTGCTCCGCGGGACGCCGCGCGCAGGGCGTCCAGATTCGTAATGCTGTATTGCATCAATTTGATTTTTGTTCCTGCGCTGGCCAGGTTGCGGGCTTTGCCGGCGGACAAATTATCCAGCACGACCACGTCGTGGCCGCGGCGCACCAATTCATCCACCGTATTCGAGCCGATGAAACCCGCGCCTCCGGTCACCAGGTACCGCATCCAGTCAATCCTCTATGTGTAGGACAGGCTTCAGCCTGTCGCCTTTGCTTGAATGACCAAACCCAGACAGGCTGAAGCCCGTCCTACTCACTGGTTTCCGGGCGTTTTTTTCTGTACCCTGAATATAGCGTGCCCCCTGGGCGGCGTCACGACGTCTAAGTTTGCATGCTGGAAAGGGAGGGCGCGACCCGGCTTCGCCGCTCCGAACCAACCCATTGTTGAGGACACGCTCAAGATTCCATCGTTTCGCTTCCGTCGCGCCTCTGCTTGCGGTGGCGCTGGCGTTTGCTTCCATCGGACTCGCGCAGCAATCCAAGCCCGCGAAGAAACGCGCGAAATCTCCGCCGGCTCCAGCGGCGCCGGTTGCGGTTCCTGTTCCGTTTCAATCGGGTGAAATTCTCGCATACCGCGTCTTGTTCTCAAAATATGCGGTGAACGCCGCCAGGATCGAAACCAGCGTCGTCGAGCAGCGCAATTTTTTTGGGAATCAAGCGTGGCATTTTCGCGCCACCGCTCACACCATGGATACCACTCGGGCGCTCTTTGCCATTGACGACGAGTTCGATTCTTACACCTCCGCCGCGAATCTGTTTTCCCTGCAATACGAGATGTACCTTCACGAGCAAGGGAAGGCGCAAACGAATTTATATCGCATGACGACCGATTCAGATCCCGCGCCGAGCGATGCCACCGCGGTTCGCGTGACACCCGGAACTCGCGACGCCATCAGTTTTCTATATAATTTGCGGGCCGCGGATTGGCAGCGCACGCCGGAGTTGCGAGTGCCCGTCTTCGATGGCCACCGTCTCTATGACGTGGTGGCCCGGATGGATACGCCGCAGGGGACGGTCACCGTTCCGGCCGGAAATTTCTCTGCCTTTCGCATCGCGATTAAATTGTTCGATCACGGGAAGGAAATGACCGACACGCGGTTTTGGCTGTGGTTGACGCGGGACGCGGCCCACACGCCGGTCCTCGTCGAGGCTGATATTCCATTCGGCACGGCGCGAATTGAACTCACGCATTTGCCTTGAGCCAGCGGTCGGGCTTGGCTGGACTAAAAGCCGCAGGCTGAAGCCTGGCGCCACAAATAACAAAAGGCCCGGCTCTTTTTACGAGAGCCGGGCCTTTTCATTCTTTGTTTTTTCGATTAGTGCACTGGAGGGATCACAGGCGCGGGCCCTACCGGCGGCAACTGACCCTTTAGGCCAGCCACTACCGGCACGGGCTTCGAGAGCGCGATGTCCAGGGCCTGATCCACAGTGTGCACGAAGTGAATTTGCATTCCTTCGAGCATGTGCGGCTGCAGGTCCTCCTTCACGTTCGGCTCATTTTCCGCGGGCAAAATCACCTCACGGATTCCCGCGCGTTTCGCTCCAAGCACTTTTTCCTTGATTCCGCCGACCGGCAGAACGATGCCGGAGAGCGAAATCTCGCCCGTCATAGCCACGCGCGGGCGGATGGCCCGGCCGGAAAGCAGGCTCACCAGCGCGTTGACCATTGCCACTCCGGCCGAAGGACCATCTTTCGGCACTGCGCCCGACGGGACGTGGATGTGGATGTCCTGCTTCCGGAAGAAGTCGGGATCGATGCCGTAACGTTCGGCGTTGGCGCGTACCCACGTCAGCGCTGCCGTCATCGACTCCTGCATCACCTCGCCCAGATGTCCGGTCATGGTGAACTGCTTACCGCCTCGCATGCGGCTCGCTTCGATGAAGACGATGTCTCCGCCTGCGGGGGTCCAGACGAGTCCGACCGAGACGCCGGGCGTCTTGACGCGTTCCTCGACTTCCCGTTCGGCGCGATACTTCGGCACGCCGAGCGCTTCGTGCACCACCTCGGGCGTCACCACCAGCTTCTGGGTCTTGCCCTCGGCGATGCGCCGCGCCTGCTTGCGGATCAACGTGGCGATTTCCCGCTCGAGATTCCGCACGCCGGCTTCGCGCGTGTAGCTGTGAATGATCTCGCGCAAACCGTCGTCGGTGAATTCGATTTGCTCGCCGATTTTGATCCCGTGCTCGTTGGCCTGCTTGGGGACCAGGTACTTGTTGGCGATGTGGACCTTTTCGATCTCGATATAGCCGGCGAGTTCGATAATTTCCATACGATCGCGCAGAGGCTCCGGAACCGGATCGATCATGTTGGCCGTTGCGATGAACATCACCTTGGACAAATCAAACGGCACATCCAGATAGTGATCGCGGAACGTGCCGTTCTGCTCCGGATCGAGCACTTCCATCAGCGCCGCGGATGGATCGCCCCGGAAATCGCGTCCGAGCTTGTCCACTTCGTCCAGCATGAAAACCGGATCGTTGGTTTCGGCGCGGCGAATTCCCTGGATGATTTGTCCGGGCAGCGCGCCGATGTACGTCCGGCGGTGGCCGCGGATTTCCGCTTCATCGTGCATCCCGCCCATCGAGATGCGCACGAATTTGCGGCCCAAGGCTCTAGCAATCGATTTTCCGAGCGAAGTTTTCCCCACTCCTGGCGGCCCAAGGAAGCACAGGATCGGCCCCTTCATGCCGGGCTTGAGTTTCTTCACGGCGAGATAATCGAGGATCCGTTCTTTCACCTTTTCCAGGTCGTAGTGGTCCTCATCCAGAATGGCTTGCCCCTTGGGGATGTCGATCTCTTCAACGCCGGAGGATTTTGTCCAGGGAAGAGAGATCATCCACTCCAGATACGTGCGCGCGACCATGTACTCGGCGGAAGCCGGAGTCATCTTCGCCAGGCGTTTCAACTCGCGGTCGCACTCTTTGCGGGCCTCGGCCGACATCCCGGATTTCTCGAGCTTCTCGCGCAGCTCGTCGATCTCGGCCTGGCCGTCATCGGATTCGCCCAACTCTTTGTGAATCGCTTTGAGTTGCTCGCGCAGCAAGTACTCGCGCTGGCTCTGGCTGACCTGCTCCTGCACCTGCTCCTGAATCTTGTTGCGAAGCTCCAGGACTTCCAGCTCCTTGGAGAGTTCGCGAATCAGGGTTTCCAGGCGGCGGCGCACATCGGCCGTTTCCAAAAGTTCCTGCCGGAGCAGGGTCGGAAGAGAAGGCAAATTCGCGGCAATGAAATCGGCCAGCCGAACCGGGTCCTCGATATTGAGCGCAGCGGTCTGCAAATCATCGGATAGTTGCGGAGAACGCGCCACCACGTCGCGGAACAGCTCGCGGGCGTTGCGTTCCAGCGCCATCAATTCCGCGTCCTGCTCGCCAACGAGATCCGGCTGGATTTCCACGCGCGCTGTGAGAAATGGCCGGAAGCTGACCAATTCCAGCACACGAATCCGTTGCAACCCCTCCAGGAAAACAACCACGTTCCCGTTGGGCATCCTGACTAACTTGTGAATTTTTGCGGCTGTGCCGACCAGATGCAGGTCCGCCGCGGCGGGCTCTTCAATTCGGGGATCGTGCTGCGCCACGATTCCAAGCAGCTTCTCATCTCCGTGCAGGGAGTTCAGGAGGGCCAGCGAGCCCTCGCGCCCGACGGTCAGAGGCTGTACGCCTCCCGGAAACAACACAGTATCCCGGACGGGCAAAATCGGCAGCTCTTTGGGAATTGGAATCGACTTTTCGCTCATTTAGTCCCCCTTAAAATCCTATGGCAAACCAAGTCACTAAGGTACGACAGTTAAGTTAGATGCAGGACAAACGCAAAAGATACCACAAAGAAACAGAGAGATTAGCAAGAACCTTTAGTGTATGCCACTAAAGAGCTAGAAAGTGGCGGATGATCCTGAAAGCCTTTGGTAAGACTATAAAAATAATACCCTTAATAGCAATACGGCCCAGATTCTGCATCTTTCCCGTCCCGTAACCCTTCGCCTATAGCTCACATCGGCAAGATCATGAACCTCGTGAGTGCGCTGGGATCGGGGGGCTGAGTCGATTTCATGCCGCCGGGTAAAGAATCCCCCTGTGTCGTTCAGGCCTCGGAGATCGACCGCGCAAATTGAAGGGCGCTTTCCCTGTCCTGGAGCCGTCCCTCAAGCTGGGCCTCTTCCACCGCCAGCAGGATTTCCCTGAATCGGGGTCCCGGCTCAAGGCCCATGCCCTTAAGATCATCTCCCGTGACCAGTTTTGGGGGATACACTTTTTCGGGGGGAGTTTCCAAAAGAAACCGCTGTACGAAGGTATAGGCCTCGAGGCTACCGTGGCTCGCCAGGCAATCCAGGCGGTGAAGTTCCAGGTGCTCTTCAAACCGTGGCAAGCGCACAAAACGCTTGAGAGTCGCGGTGCGCATCTCATGAACGTCCTTGAAGCGGAGGTGATTCGCCACCAGCTTCTCGATTTGCTCGGTGTCCTCGTTCGAGAAGCGCAGAGCGCGGCAGATGTGCTCGGCCATGCGCGCGCCGACTTCGACGTGGCCATCGAAGCGGATGCGCGTGCCAGGCCCGGTTGCAGGGGCAAAGGTCGGCGGCTTACCCACATCGTGCAGAAGCACCCCCCAGGCCAGCGTTGGGGAGCAATTGGGCTGGAGTTTTTCGAGCATCATGCGCGTGTGAATCCACACGTCGCCTTCGGGATGATACTGCGGCGGTTGCTCGACGCCTTTCATCCGCGCGATGTCAGGGAGCACGACTGCGAGCAATCCCGTTTCCTCCAGCAGCTCGAATCCGCGGCGGGCGGCGCCTTCGGTCAGCAGCTTGGTCACCTCATCGCGAATGCGTTCCGGGGAAACCTGCGTAATCTTCGCTGCGAGACTCTGAGCCGCCGCCATCGTTTCCGCTTCAATCCGGAAACCGAAGCGCGCGGCGAATCGCACGGCCCGCATCATGCGCAATTTATCTTCCGCGAAACGGAGCCGCGGATCGCCGATGGCGCGCACGATGCCCGCGCGCAAATCGGCGCGCCCGCCGACGTAGTCGAGAACTTCGCCCGTCGCCGGGTCCATCAGCAATCCATTGATCGTGAAATCGCGCCGGCGAACATCTTCCTGCGGAGAGGCTGAATAGACCACATGGTCCGGATGGCGGCCATCGGAGTAGCCAATGTCGGAGCGAAACGTGGCCACCTCGACCTGCGCGGCATCCTCGACCACAAGAATCACTCCGAATTTCGCGCCCACGGCAAGGCTGCTCAGAAAAAGTTCCTGAACGCGTTCCGGGCGCGCATCCGTGCAAACGTCGTAATCCGCGGGATCGCGGCCCAGTTCCAGATCGCGCACGCATCCGCCCACGAGATACGCCTGATGGTTGTGTTGGCGCAGTGTCTCGCAGATTTGCTCGGCCAATTGGCGCGGTGTCATCTTTGAATTATGCGCCAGTCGGAGCAATGAACAAAGAATTCCTATGCTGCTAACCGGGAGTGGCTTCTTGCCCTTCTACGCATTGTCAACGCGCCGTTCTCCGCGTAATAATCAATCCCATGACCACGACCACAACGCTTCCCAAAGGGCAAATTTCCGGATCACCTGAATTTGAAAAAAATCTCGACCGTCTAGCGGAAGTCGCGGTGCGCGCCGGGCTGGGACTCGCGCCCGGACAAGAGGTGGTCATGACTGCGACGCTGGATGCCGTTCCCCTCGCGCGCCGCATCACCGAACATGCCTATAAGGCGGGCGCCAAGCTTGTCACCACGTTGTTTACGGACGAAGAGTCCGCGCTGCACCGCTTCCGCTACGGTCCCGACGCCAGCTTTGACGCCGCGGCGTCGTGGCTCTATGAGGGCATGGCGAAAGCATTTCAGAGCGGCGCGGCGCGGTTGGCCATCACTGGCAGCGACCCTTCGCTGCTCTCGAAGGAGGACCCTGAGAAAGTGAGCCGGGCGAACCGCTCCATGTCGAAAGCATACCGCCCGGCTTTGGAACTGATAACGCGCCACGCGATCAACTGGACCATTGTGGCATGCGCCACCCCGGCGTGGGCCGCTGCGGTATTTCCGGCTCTCCCGCAGGACGAAGCGATGGCCCGGCTCTGGGCAGCCATCTTCGCCGCGTCGCGCGCGGACCAGATCGATCCAGTGGCCGCGTGGAAAGTACACGACGCAAAGCTTCATGCCAGTTGCAGCCGGCTGAACGAGAAGCGCTACTCCGCATTGCGCTTCCGCGGACCCGGCACGGATCTGCGCGTGGGTCTCGCCGACGATCACCTGTGGCTGGGCGGAGGCACAACAGCGGGGAACGGGCTGTACTGCATCGCCAACATGCCGACCGAAGAAGTTTTCACGACGCCGCACAAAGATCGCGTGGACGGACACGTGACCAGTACCAAGCCGCTGTCGCATCAGGGCACGATGATCGAAGAGATTTCCGTGCGGTTCGAGGCCGGAAAGATCGTGGACGCTCATGCCGCGCGGGGCAACCAGGTCTTGCAGCGCATGATCGAAACCGACGAGGGCGCGCGCCGTCTAGGCGAAGTTTCCCTCGTGCCGCACTCGTCCCCCATTGCCTCGAGCGGATTGCTTTTCATGAACACTCTGTTCGACGAGAACGCCGCATGCCACATTGCCCTGGGCCAGGCCTACAGCAGCTGCTTGAAAGATGGTGACACCCTCACTCCGGAACAACTGGCGGCGCGCGGCGCAAACAGCAGCCTCATTCACGTCGACTGGATGATCGGATCGAATCGCATTGATGTAGACGGCATCCGCGCGGCGGGTGATTCCGAGCCCGTGATGCGCGCTGGAGAGTGGGTTTAGAGCTTGTATTCGCCCGCACCTTTCCGTGACTGTCGCAACAATTTGTAGCGCCCGCCTTCAGGCTGGCATCTTCTGGCCCTTAGAGTGCCCGCCTTCAGGCGGGCGCTACAAGAATTAAATCCGATTTTATACCCAGACTCGTTAGGCCTTCCGATTGGGCAAATTTCAATCTTCATCCTTTTCTCTGCGCGCTTTTGTCATCGAACCGCCGAACTGAATCTTCGAAAATCCGAAGCGGTCGCGCAAGGCGTCGGTGGCTTGCGCCAGGCGCTCTAGCTTTTCGCGGCGCGTTGCGTCGAGCAAATCGAGTTGCTCGCTGCCGTGCGTGAAGGAAGAGAGCGCCACGCCGACAAGCCTCACCTTTCGAGCGCGGTCGCGGTGCTGCTCGAATAATTTCTTCACGGTTTCATACACGATGGGGTCGAGATGCGTTGGTTCGCGTAGCGTCTGGGCGCGCGTGATGGTTTCAAATCCTGCGTAGCGGATCGTGACCGTGACCACGCGTGCGCTCAGTCCCGCTTCGCGCAGCCGCTTCATCGCTTTCTGGCTCAGCAGGCTGAGCGTTGCGTCGAGCGCGGCGCGGTCCAGCGTGTCCTCCGGGAATGTGCGATTGTGCGAAATGGATTTCGGCTCGGCGTCCACGAAAAATTCGTATGTGTCGCCGCCGCGCGCTTTGCGGTAGAGCGCCGTGCCCCAGCGGCCGAAAGTTTCTTCGAGCTTTTCGCGCGCGGTCGCCGCAAGCTGTCCGACTTTTTCAATGCCCGCGGCTTTGAGAGCCGCTTCAGTGACTTTGCCGATTCCGGGGATGCGCCGCACATCCAGAGGCGCGAGAAACGCTTCCTCGCTCTCGGCGGGCACCCAGACCAAGCCGCGCGGCTTGGCCTGATCGCTCGCCACTTTAGCGACGAGGCGCGTTCGCGCGAGGCCCGCGGAACACGGCAGCCCGGTCGTCGTAGTAATTTCGCGCAGCAACGCATCCGCTGCCGCGAGCGGCAGCCCGTGCAGGCGCTCCGTCCCGGCGAGGTCGAGATACGCCTCGTCCACCGAAGCCATTTCCACGACCGGAGAATATTTTCCGAGGATCATCGCAACGCGGTCGCTCCATTCGGAGTAGAGATGGTGCCGTGGTTCGAGAAAGATCGCGTGCGGGCATAGACGTCCGGCCGTGCGCAGCGGCATCGCCGAATGAATTCCATATTTCCGCGCTTCGTAGCTTGCTGTTGAAACAATGCCGCGCTGATCCGGCTGGCCGCCTACGACGACGGGTTTGCCGCGCAATTCGGGCCGGTCCAGCAGCTCGACCGAGACGAAAAACGCGTCCATGTCGACGTGCAGGATCGAAGTTGAGGAAGTAGAGGAGATGGAGGAAGTTGAGGACGAAGAATCCGCTGCCGCGGAATCGCGCTTGGCCCGGAAGGTGGCGAACTTCGGCATGGTTCTTGGCCGCTACTATACACCCAGGCGAATATAGAGCGAAGGAGAAGCTTTGCGGAGGTTTATGGTGCCCCCGCCACCCGCGGTGGGCACACGCCTGATTCCAGGATGCCAACCTGAAGGTTGGCGTTACAACCACAAGAGGAAATAAATTTCCGCTGAATCTCTTGAGGAGTGCTTGCCGGCGATAAAGATCATTTCGACGATCGAGGATTCCGTCCGGAAATCTATCGAGGCGCAGTCGTCCGTCTTTCACGCATCGGCTCTTCCAGCGCCGTAAAATACCTTGCGGACTGGGAACCCTCGTCTTAGTTTTTGTAAATTCTCCATCGCGCGGGCAAAAATTCCCGCAATTTTCAATGCTTTTCGCGCGATTTGTGGTCCCTTCCGCTGCGCCAAAATTTGTCAAAGACGATTTTGGTGACTAAAAAGGTAAGATGCAAAGTCCGCGAAAACCGCGTATTCCGAACGATCCTGATCAAATCGCCAGAATTCATGGCGCAGGACGCCATTTCTTTGCGGCCTGAATAGAGTTGTGGCATATGACCTGCTCCCTCCCATGCACTCAGCCGCACAAAACTTTGAACTGGGAGCCAAGACCATGTTTAAAAGTTCCATCTTGCATATTCAAGATCGGGGCACGGCGGAAGAGAGACTTTGGCGCGCCGTGATCACAAAAAGTCTGGAAGAATGGATCTGTGGGCCATTAAGTTTTAGCCGTAAAGCGGAGCAATTCCTCTTTAACGACAATAAAGATTTCAAGGCAGTTTGCTCGTCAGCGGGAATGGATCCGATTCGCTTGCGAAAGCGGCTCGAAACCATACGCGCCCGCGGCATTCAAAAAGAAAATATTCCATTCCGAGTGCGAACGCAAAAAAGGTTGGGCCTTCCGCAACCTCCCAGTTGGGGCCAAAGAGCGTTTGGGGTCTAATACCCCGGTTGGCGGCCAATCGCCCTTGCAATTTGTTCCGGTAATTCTCCCTGTAATGCCATAAGTGCAACGCGAATGAGGGCCGCGACGCTGATCGCGTCGCGGATCTCTCCTCGCTTGACGCGATCTACCGCATCCCAGAATTGCACGCGCGCAACCTGCAGTAATTCGGTTTCATCCGGCTGCGCGAGCCCTTCGGATAGTTCCCACGCCAGAAACACCGTGCCGCGTTCGTCGGATACGCTGTTGGAAAGGTCCATGCCCAGAATTTCCAGCCAGTGCCGCGCGACAAGGCCACATTCCTCGCGCAATTCCCGCTGCGCGGATTCAAGAGCGGCGACCGAATGCGTCCCGCCACCCTCGGGAATTTCCAGCTGTAAGCCTGGAGCGAAAACCTGTACTGTCCCACCAGGATGACATTTCCATGTTCGTCGATCGGGACAACGCCGGTAGCATGATTTTTGAAATGAACCGTCCCGTACACGCCCGGGCCGCCCGCGGGACTTAAAACTTCGTGGTGGTCCACACGAATCCATTCATTTTCGTATACGGTTGCGCATGACAAGACCGTCCAGGGATTTTTCGTTTCGTCCATGTATTCTCCGCCTGCGGACAATACTAGCGCAGAAAAATAGGAAGCAGAGGAAGTTCGCAGTTAAGTAGGACGGGCTTCCAGCCTGTCTGCCTTTCCGAGCTGACAAAAATCAAAAACAGACAGGCTGGAAGCCTATCCTACAAAATACACCGTTCAATTGGAATTGCGCCACGCGGATGCGATGCGCGGGATTCCCGCAAGATCATTGGCGATGGTGACGTTGGTCCAATCCGGAGAGTCGAGCAGGCGCAAGACATGTTCCGCGGAGTTATGGCCAAGCTCCAGTACAAGGCTGCCGCCGGGCTTCAGCAGTGCTGCCGCTTGCGCGACGAGCGGCGCATAGATTTCCGCGCCGGTTTCGCCGCCGAAGAGCGCAGATTCGGGCTCATGGTCGCGAACTTCGCGCGGCAGTGTCGCAGCTTCCTGGCGGCCGATATAAGGCGGGTTGCTGGCGATGAGATCCAAGGAGCGTGATTCGTGGCCCGTGGATCGTGACCCGTGTAAAGGAAAATCCATAAGATTACATTCGACGAAATCAATACGCGGGGCCACGTCGTGTCGCTCGGCGTTGCGGCGCGCTACTTCCAGCGCGGCGGCAGAAATGTCTGTGGCGATGATCTGCGCGGCGGGCAATTCGTGCGCAAGCGCGATGGCAATGCAGCCGGAGCCGGTGCCCACGTCCGCGATGCGAAATGGCTCTTTGCGGCGCGACGTGCCGGCGGGAGTGTCGATCCCTAGGCGCTCGAGCGCAACTTCAATCACATGCTCGGTTTCAGGGCGCGGGATCAGGACGTCTGGCGTGACTTCGAAATCCAGGCCCCAGAATTCCTGAAGGCCGGTGAGGTATTGAGTTGGGACTCCGCTCGCGCGCCGGCTGATCAGAGAAAAATATTGCTCGAGCGACATTGAATCGAGTTCCTGTTCCGGATGCGCGTATATCCATGCACGGTCCCGCCTGAGGGCGTATATCAGCAGCAATTCCGCGGCCAGCGCGGCCGAGGGCACGTGCTCGCGTTCGAGCTGTGCGATCGCATCACCGAGAGCGGAGCGGACGTTCGTGATTGCCCTGCCTTGAGCGGAAACGAAAGTTGACGCCCGCCTCGTGATGGATGACTGGTGGGATCTCATATTGCAATTTCATCCGACAGACTTTGTACAATTTCACATGAGCACCTGGAGTCGCCCCAGCCAATATGCGAGGCCGGCCCGAGTGGCGCAGGCTTCAGCCTGTGGGGGGTTGGCCGGAGCAAGATCGATCGTGCAGCAACCAAAAGCCACAGGCTGAGGAGTCTGTGTGAGAACTCAAAATTGGCGCTACGAGAGCTAAAACCGAGTTCTCACACAGGCGCTGAAGCCTGTGCTACTTTTACGCTTCGACCAACTCCTGCTTCAGGCGCTCGGCCTCGAAGTGCGTCACGAGCGCATCGACGAAAGGGCCGAGTTTTCCGTCCATCACTTCCGTGAGCTGGTGCAGCGTCAGGCCGATGCGATGGTCGGTGACGCGATTTTGCGGAAAATTGTACGTGCGGATTTTTTCAGAGCGGTCGCCGGTCTTGATCTGCCCCAGCCGCTCGGCGGCGATGGCTTCGTGCTGCTTGGCCTGCTCCATTTCGTAGAGGCGCGCGCGCAACACGCGCATGGCCTTGGCGCGATTCTTGATCTGGGATTTTTCGTCCTGCTGCGAAACGACGAGGCCCGACGGAATATGCGTGATGCGCACGGCCGAATACGTCGTGTTCACCGACTGCCCGCCGGGGCCCGAGGAGCAGAACGTGTCGATGCGCAGGTCCTTCGCTTCGATTTTGATGTCGATTTCGTCGGCCTCGGGCAGCACCGCGACCGTCGCCGCCGACGTATGGATGCGCCCCTGCTGCTCGGTGGCCGGAACGCGCTGCACGCGGTGCACGCCGCTCTCGTACTTCAGCTTCGAGTAAACTTTTTGCCCCTGAATTGACGCGACGACTTGCTTCAGGCCACCCAGCGAGCTTGGCGAACTTTCCAGGATTTCCACTTTCCACTTCTGCGATTCCGCGTAGCGCGAGTACATGCGGAATAGTTCTCCCGCAAACAGCGCCGCCTCATCTCCGCCCGTGCCCGCGCGGATTTCCACGATCACGTTTTTCTCGTCGTTCGGGTCCTTCGGCAGCAGCAGAACTTTGAGGTCGCGCTCGACCGTTTCCTTGCGTGCAGCGAGCTGCTTCTCTTCCTCTTCCGCTATCTGCTTCATCTCGAGGTCGTCGGCTTCGGCGACCATCTGCTTTGCGCCAGTCAACTCCTTGTCCAGTTGCTTCCACTCGCGGTATTTTTCGACCATCTCGGAAAGCTCCGAGTGCCGGCGCGCGAGCTTCTGGTAATTCGCCGAATCGTTAAGGATTTCCGGTGAAGATAGCTCCGCGGTCATTTCGACGTAGCGGTGCTCGATCTGATCAAGTTTTTCGTATAGCGTTAACCCTGCCATGGCTTGCCCCTGTCAAATGAAATTCTAATCGGAGTTAGATCTTTGCTTCGAGGGAACGGATACGTACGGCGACCCCGCGTGGCGGGATCCGGGAAGGGTTGCGGCTAATAGAAGGCGGTGAACATTAACTCTGAGAAATACAATAGCGTGATATCGCAGCAAAAGCAATCCGCCCTCGGATCGGGCGAATACATCTTCACAGATCTGAAAGTTTTCGCCATTTGCGATCGTAGACTACGAAGCTCATCTTCTTAATTTTCCCGTTCGGCTGAGGAACCTCGAGTTCCACGTCATTACCGCTGAGCGTTCCGTGGTATGTGAGGCTGCCCAACAGGGCGTCGCCTTTGATGCACCATTGTCCGTTACTCGTTGCCACTGCTTCCGCATTGTCGGAGCGTACGGTTACGTTCAGATAGAAGACTTGCGTGCCACCCAGTGCGCCGTCCATGGAGGAACCGGTCCTGGAGAGCGAATCTTGCGGCAAATTCCTCCCGATTCCATCATTCACGGTGATCGTGATGGCCACCTTCGGTTTCGCGGGGGCAGCCGACAGCGAAAGCAAGAATGGCAAGGCCAGCATCGCGGAAAGTATGGGCGCCACCGTTCTCATTTTCATTTTTTCTCCTCAGGGCCCGCTCCGGCTGGACCCGTCTTTGAGCGTGAATGTCCGACTTAGCCTTGGAATTCGTGAATTGTAAGCTTCTCTTTATCCGGCCTGCAACGAATTTGCAATTGAGGTAGTACCTAAGAGGAAAATCCAGCATCCAGGATGGACCGGCATCGGGAGCGGGATCGCCTGACTGTATCCCGCCGCCGAATTTGCCTTGCAACATTGCCACCACTTGCGATCGGTATATCATAGGCGTGCGACTGCGCGTGACGATGAGCCAACCTCTCTCCATTCCGGGCATGACCGCGTCGAATATCGACAGCGAACTGCTGTGGGACTTCTGGTACCCGGCGCTGCGCGGCGCGGAACTTCGCGGGCGCGCGCTGGTGACCGCTACGAGGCTTGAAGTTCCTCTCGTCCTTGGGCGCGATGCCGCGGGAAAAGCTTTTGCGCTGCGCGACGTTTGCCCGCACCGTGCGTTTCCGCTTTCGGCGGGCTCCTGCGACGGCCAATCCGTCGAGTGTACGTATCACGGCTGGCGCTTTGATGCGCACACCGGGCAGTGCCGCGAGATTCCCTCCATCACGGCCGATTCTAAGCTCCAGTGCGACCGCATTTACGCGGGAAGTTTTCCCTGCGAGGAGCGCGACGGCTACGTCTGGGTGTATCTGGCAAACCCCGAGGGTCGCGCCGTGGATCGCGCGACGATCGCGCCCGCCCCCGAACTGCCAAAATTCAGCGAGCGCTACCGCATCGCCCATCTCACCGCCAACCTCGCCTGCACCATGGACACGGGCATCGTTGGCCTGATGGACCCGGCGCACGGCCCGTTCGTGCATCAATCGTGGTGGTGGCGCAGCCGCCGCAGCATTCGCGAAAAGCAGAAAACATTCGAGCCGATTCCGCAGGGCTTCCGCATGAGTTCGCACGCGCCTTCCGCCAACAGCGGCCCGTACAAGCTGCTGCGCTTTTACGGCGAAGAGGTGACGACGCAGATCGATTTCGTGCTGCCAAATATGCGCACCGAGCAGGTTCGCTGCGGGGCGCACTGGTTCACCAACCGCACGACGGTCACGCCCATCCGGCGCGACCTGTGCCGCCTGGATTTTGTGGCTGCGTGGAATCTGTTTCGCTGGTTTCCGGTCACGCCGCTCTTGCGATTCTTCGGCAATCGCTTCATCGCGCAGGATCAAGATGTGATCCAACGCCAGCAGCCCGGCCTGAAAGTGCAGCCGCGCATGATGCTGATCGACGACGCCGATAGGCAGGCCCGCTGGTATTTTCAGTTGAAGGCGGCATATCTAGCGTCGCAGCAGTCCGGCGCTCCAATGACACATCCGCTCGATGGCCCGGTGACGTTGAAATGGCGGAGTTAAAGTAGCACAGCCACTCCTGGCTGTGCGGTTTTCGTGACAGTCAACAAAAGCACACAGCCAGGAGTGGCTGTGCTACTCGGCTTTTTGCGAGAATGCCCGGTGAATTAAGAACAGAACGGCAGCGTTGAGAGCAGCCGCAGGCAAACCGAGCAAGACGTGGTGTTCCGCGATCCCGCGGACGCCGAGGAAGAGTAAAACGGCGACCTGGCGGCCCGCGCCTTGCAGCCCAGCCGCGTCCGTCGCGCGCGAGGCCCAGCGCACTCCCCAGGTCATGGGCACGGAGAGAACGACGCCGGCGAGGGCCCATTGCCAAAGGCGTTCAGCATGTAGCCAGCGCATCGAAAGCCGCAGCAAAAACGCAAACACGACCGAAAGAAACGCGCAAAAAATCAAGACCAAAAAATACGTCGTCAGGATCGCCGCGCCCGCTCCGGATGGGCCGATCCCCATTCCCTCCGGCGAAGCCCGCTCCTGCAGGTACATCGCGACAGTCAGAAAAAGTCCTCCGCAGATCCAGGAGGCGAGGTAATAGACGAGGCTGCCGCGGCGCGTCATTAATGACTCTTACTGGGTTTCAGACGCGCGGCGATCAAATTCGCCGCTCGATTTTTGGAAATTCTTGCCAGACTTTCACGCCGCAGAAGTGCGAGCCTTCCGTGCAGATCGGCGTGGCAATCCCTGCGCGAATGTAGCACGGCGGGCCGAGGTATTTTCCAAGCGAAGGAAGCGCGGCTCGGACCTGTTCGACCTCCTCCATAGACGCCTGGTAAATCTCCTCCTGCGCGTTGAAGCAGGTGCGCATGGTCCACTTGTGCAAAAGGTGCAGCAGCGATCCAGTTTCAACCAGCCGAATGGCTTTCGCGTTTGGCAGCAGGTACAGCGCGATTTCGATGGGCGCGCCGCGGTCGAGCAATTCGTTTTTTGCCTCCCAGGCGTCGGCCATCGCGCGCTCATAGACTTCGCGGGCGCGCGCGTTTCCGGCGATCAGCATCGGGACCACGAAATCCGGAGTCCGCGTGTCAGTCAGCATCAGCAGCGGGCGAGAGCCGGGCACCATGCGGTGGCGCTGGTCCTGGCTGTCGGCGGTGTGGCTGATTTTTTTCGCGAACGTGAAATTCGCGTGCTGCAGCGCGCGCATAATCGGCGCGTGCACGCCGATGTTGAGCGTTTCCAGGCGGTACGAATTGCGCGCCGGATTGAGCAGGCGGTCGATCGCTTCGTCGTCCGAGCACGCGCTTTCGGTGAAGCCCAGCACGGCGCGGTAGGCATCCGCGACGACGCGTGGCGCGTGGGGAGAATAATCGGTGAGGAGCGAGACGCGCCCGCCAAGGCGCGCGTCAAATTCCCGCGCAAACTCTTCGCCCTGCGCGGTGGAACTCGCGGCGGAATCAGCGTGTGACCACTCCGGCATTTCCTCCTGCTCCAATGGGGCGTTATCGAATCGGTCGAAAAACTGCGGGTCGATCTCGCGCACGCGCGCGACCATCTCCCCAATTACCGCGCGCGCCTCGGCGGGCGTATCCGACGCCGCGGCCATGCGCCACAGACGGTGCAGCACGATGCCGGAAAGCGTATGCACCATGGTCGTCGCAGCAGCGACGGGCAGGACATATCGCGCCACTTCGATCGCCCGTTTCTCAGCTTGGCGGTCCACTTTTTGCACGCGCTTGGTGTGCGACATGGGGCCGATGTGCCAGATGTCGCTGAGAATTTCTCGAGCTTCGCCGCGCAACAGCGCAGTCAACTCCTGGTAATAACCCCACGCACGCGCAATTGCGTCTTCGTAAATCGCCCGCTCAGCCGGGCCGAAACCCGGCATTTCGGGCGGCAAATAGGCGAGCGCATGATCCAGGCGCACGTACCGCTGGCTTTGCTGTTCGGAATTGTAGAACGGATGCGCGTGCAGGAAGGACCACACAAATTGCCGGCTGACGTTTTCCAGGCCAAATTCAAAATGCGCGTGCTGGTATACGGTGTGATGCCCGCCGTAAAACGTGGACGCCCCGATTTGCAAGCGCTGCTTGTCGGTGATTTCCTCCGGCCCGATAAGGCGCGGCGCGTAACAGGTGCGCGCCGCAGCGATGGCCGAATCGTATGGATGCGCGAAGTGATTGCGCAGCGTGATGCGGGCCGCGGCGGCTTCAAACGGCACGCGATCCGGCTGCGGGGAAGTCATCGGTTGAGCGGCCATGTCTCGCGCGACATTCTACACCGCGGCGCAAAATTGCAATAGCCGCGCGCAAGAATGGATGCGAATCTTCTTATCGCTTTTTCTTGTTGGCGTCTTTGATGGCTTGCTGCACTTCGGCGGCCTTCTCGTATTTCTTGGTGAAGCGCTCGACGCGGCCGGCTGTATCGACCAGCTTCTGCTTGCCCGTAAAGAACGGGTGGCAATTCGAGCAGATTTCGACGCGCAGGAACTCGCCCTTCATCGTCGACCGAGTGGGGAAGGTGTGCCCGCAGGCGCAATGCACGGTTACCGGGTGGTAGTCCGGATGAATATTCGGTTTCATGGAAGCTCTCCCGCCGGCTGGCCGGTCTGCGCGGCTCCCGGTCATGCGCCGGGGCTACAGTCGCGTCGCTTGGTCAGCGGACAATTTTCTATCATACGTGATTCTGCAACCCCTGCCAACATGATATACATGCGTGCTGGGAATTCGTTTGGATGCCCGGATGGGCACGAACGATTCAATGATGGAACAACCAACTTGCCGGGAGGTGGGGAAAATGCCAATCCAATCGAAAGTGAATTCCATGCGATGGTTGTTGCTTCGAATGGGGGCCATCTTAATTCTGGCTTCGTGGGGCCTTGCGGGGCAGGCGCTTGCTCAGGAGACGGGTGCGCACGACAGGATTTACGTCGTGACGCACGTCGATATTATCCCGCCGGAGGCGGCCGCCGGCACAAAATTGGTCCAGCAATATGTTACGGATACGCGCAAAGATCCGGGCATCGTCCGAGTGGAAGCCGGCGCGGAAATCTCCCGCGGCAATCACATCTCGATCGTCGAAGTCTGGCAGAACCAGAAAGCATTTGATGAGCACGTAGCCGCCGCGCACACGCGCCAGTTCCGCCAGCAGATTGATCCCAAACTCGGAAGCCCATACGACGAGCGACTTCACCATAGCATCGAATAATGTTCGTTTTTCCCCTGTTGCAAATCCCGGGAAGGGAGGGTTTCGCCCATGCGGGTCGAGATCGTAGAGGAAGCCGAAGGCGCTGCGCCGGTCCCGGTGTTCCCGCCGGGAGAAAACTATCTGGACCTGCGCGCGAACCCCCAGGGGATCGAACAGATAGCCGAGGCGCGGCAATACCTGCCGCTCCGGAATTTCCTGGCCTCCGTAAACGGCGCGGAATCGATTTTTGCCACGGCCGGCGCTGCCACGAAATCCGATTTGCCGGCCGCTGTTTCCGCAGGCGCTGCTTACGAATTTGCCTCGCAGGCGAGAATCGTGTTCGCGGCGCCCTCCCCGAATTGGGAGCGGAAGAATTATGTGGGCCTCAGCGCCGGCTTGAAAGAACTTCTGGAGCGTGACATGGCAGACACTGTCCGCGCGGTGCTGCGTATCTCTGCCTGCGATTTCACGCCTGAAAACCAGCGCGGATTTTGCCTGGATATTCGCCTGGTCGCGGAAGGTAGCTCGGCGGAGCAGGCGGAGTTGCGCTGGGGATTGGCACTGGCCCGCGTGCAACAGGCGCTTCTATTCCGGTCGCGCGCACTGAAACAACAAATCGCGGAATAAGTTTTGCGCGGGATGTTTCGTGGCGCCGGAATCTTGCCGGCGTTCTTTCCTCGCCTGGAGACCAGAAAAAACACCCGCGGTACGGCGGCGCCACGAAAACTCCGCACTCCTCAAGGAATTGTCGGCCCACGTTCTGCGGATCAGGATTTTAGTCGGAAATGAGGGCTAGGTCACGAAAGAACAACCGATGCGCGTCACGCCGGAGGGTCCATGCTTCATATAAACGCGGCGCAGGCTGACGCGCACGGGAGGCAGAATCGGCACGTGCAGCACGGCGTGAAAGGCTTCGCCGAATTCTTCCGGACGCGAAGTTTCCAGAGCGACCCCACCGTACCCCAAATCCAGGACGCGGGCCGTGCGTTCCACTCCCTCGCCGATCAGCGCGTAGGCGTGCGTATTCGCCAGAGAAACACGTTCCCACCGCCGCTGCTCGGCACCTGTTTTTTTCACTTCGGCGGCCGGGACTGATTGGGCAGGAGGCGCAGCGGGAGGCGCAGCGGGTGCCGCAACTTCGGGCTTTGGTTCCGGGGCCACCGGACGCGAGCTCACTCCAGCCGGTCGTGCAGTCGCAGTCGCGCGCGTTCCATTCTTCAGTTGATAAAGCCTCTCATCGGCCACCCGGATCAGAACTTCCTGCAATTCGCCGTCTTCGGGATAGCCGGCCAGACCATAATCGAGCGCCAGTGGAATTCCTAAATTTAAAGGCTCGATAGAGAGCGCATATGCGGCGCGCAAGCGGCGGCTGAGCGCCGCTGCCTGTTCCGTGTCGGATTGTGGAAGCAACAACGCGAACTCATCCCCACCGATCCGAAACGCATAGTCTGAAGTGCGCAGTGATTTACGCAGCGTGGCCGCTGCCATCTGGAGCAACGCATCCCCTTGCGGATGCCCGAACCGGTCGTTCACTTCCTTGAATCGGTGCAGGTCGAAGACGACCAGCGCGAGTTTGTGGTTATAGCGGATTGACCGGTTCAGTTCTTTCTCGAAGTAATCCTCGAAAAAGCGCCGGTTATAAAGAGACGTCAAAGGGTCGGTCGTAGCATTGATCTGAAGCTTCCGAAGTTCTTCGTACTCCATCATAATCGGCAAACGCAGCAGGCCCGCGGACGCCAGCACATCGACTAAGGCCGCTTGCAACGCGATACGTTTGCCGACGCTTTCGGAAAGCTCCCGTTTGCGCGCCAGCGCCTGGTCCCAATAATCGAGACTCTGCGTTTCCGTTAGTTCAATCTGCGCAATCGAGCGGAAAAAGCGCTGCAAGAATTGCCCACGGTTGGCCCGGTCCATTGTTTCGAGGGTGTCCGTCAACAGCTCGAGGAAAGACTCCTCGGCGGACCAACGTGGTGGGTTGGGGTCACCAGTTTGCGCCATCAATGATACCGTCAAATTTCTAGGACACCCCAACGCGGGACGGGCGTGGAGATCGAGTACCTAGAAGCACGTGCACGAGGACTGCCATAGACTGCGTATTAACCCGGATGAATCTATTCGTTGCATTACATTGAGCCCTAGAGAGTAAGGACTTGCTGGCCCTTCCAAAATCATAACTGCTGGACACGATTGGGGGCAAGATGCAAAAGATTGCACACTCTTTGGGGATATTGTGAACCCAAAGTTTCCACTCCAATCATGCCCCGACCCCTAATCCAGAGCCTTCAGAAATTCAACCCCCAATAAATGAATTCCGTCCGCGGACCGATGGCGGCGCACGCGCGCACGTATGGGCGGAGTTTCCGACGGCAGCGTCGCAGAGGGCGATGGGGGAGCCGGAATCGTCAAATTTATGATCTGATTCACACTTACGGCGCGCGGGCTGGCTAGAAACGCACCGGTAGCGCTGATATCAAGAGTCTTGGTGAGATCGAGAAACTCCAACCCGGCGGCGTCCGTACCGCGGACAAACATCGGAATCTGAATGTGAATCCGCTGCGAACGTCGGCGCTCGGCGGAGGTTAGGCGCATGCTTTTTCTTTTGAGATCAAAATATATTTGGGAAAGCAATTTCCCAGCCCCAAGATTGTAGTACTTTCGACCTAGTACCCAGAAAGTGGTGCACATCGATTGCCAGTATTCCCGAAAAGTGCGGGGACTGCAAAGTCTTATTACCCATATAGTTGGCGCGGCTCAGAATGGGTGCAAATGTTTTCCACTTCTATTCCAATCGATTGAGGTGAGAAGTTTACTACATTTGCGCAAAATAGAACCCATTTACCATTGACACCGTAGTCGCGTTTTGACAGTATCCGATTGGTTCCCCGCTTACAAACCGAAGTGAATCAAATGGAATTCTCCGCTTTCCCAACAGCGGACAAGTGTCCCGAGGAGACCCAGTTGAAACGCGGTCCAGTTATCGAGTTGCCGGCCCAGGAAGCGATCCCAGCGAGCGTGATCGCTGGTCTTCTTGACTTGCTCGAACAGCCCATTCTGATTTGCGACCGGTCCGGCAGGATCTTGCAGGCCAACACGCGAGGCAAAAAACGCCTGGCGTCTCACGGTTTCCCCCTGGAACCGAATTTGAATCTGTTTTCCGATTTGCTGCGCATCGATCTCAATACGATTGCGGGCGGAATCGAGGCTGGAGGACGGCAGATCGATTCGAAATTTGATTGCTGCGGTGGCGCAGCCCTTGCCCGCATCCAGTGGCTGCCAGAAGCGGACTGGCTGGTCGTCCGGATAGAAGACTTGGAAAAGAACGATCTCCAAGGCCAGGCCGCGGCCACGCAGCATACCGTGCAGGAGTTGCTTCAGGAGCGGGAGATCACCTATCGAAACCTGCTCGCCGCCTATTTGAGGCTCCAGGAGGTCAATCGCCAGAAGACCGTATTTCTGGCTTCGGCCGCGCACGAATTGAAGACGCCTCTCGCGGTGATCAAAGGTTATTACGATTTGCTGCTTTCTGGTTCGCTCGGCAAGTTGACAGACAAGCAGCGGGGCATCCTTCAGGAATCCAAAGAAAGCTGCGAGCGTCTGGTCCGCCTGGTTTCCATGTTCCTGAATTACTCGGCATTGGAGAGCGGCAAGCTGGTCCTGCACCTGCGCGAAAATGATTTGCGGGATTGCTTGAGCGAACTTGCAACGCGCTGGCACGAGGCGTTCGTGCGCAAACACGTCCGGCTCGATACCATCCTGAATACCGATATCCCGATTTTCAAATTCGATTACCAGAAAGTACAACAGACCGTCGCGAATTTACTGGATAATTCGCTGAAGCACACGCCCGCGGGCGGGAATGTCACGTTCCGCGCTGAGCTTTACTTCTGGGAACGCCGGTCAGCTGAGGAAGTACAGATCCAGGATCGCCGGCGCGAGCGCGTCCAGCAGCCCAATTGCATCAAAGTATCCGTATCGGATTCCGGTCCTGGAATCGCGTCCGAGCATCACCAGGAAATTTTTGAGGATTTTGTGCGCGTGGACCGCACCTCTTCGGGCATGGGCTTGGGTCTGGCGATTGCCAAGCGGTTGGTGCAAGCGCATCGAGGCAAAATTTGGGTAGAGAGCGAACCGCGGCGGGGCTGTACTTTTACGTTCCTGCTGCCGATAGATAATACATGATGAAATTCTGGCAATTTGAAAGTGGGTCAAATGGCTGAAAAGGAAAGAATTCTCGTTGTGGACGACGAACCCAGCATACGGAAGTATCTGGGCACGTTGCTCGAAGTCGACGGATACCAGGTCGAAGCTGTGACCTCGGGAACGGAGGCGATTCAGAAGATCGAAGCCGGCGACCGTCCGGACTTCATCATCCTGGACATCCTCATGCCGGAATTGAATGGGCTGGAGACCTTGAAGCAGCTCATGCAGATTGACCGGTCGCTGAACGTCGTCATGCTCTCCTGCTCCAACGAAGTGGGCACCGTCGTCGAGGCCATTCGCCTGGGCGCGCAGGATTACCTGACCAAACCATTTGAGAAAGCCGAGCTCGACGTGGCCATGCTGAAGTGCCGGCAAAAGCAGCAGCTGCGCGCAGAAAACAAGGCCTTGCGCGAATACTGCGACAAGATCACGGAAGACCTGTGCTTTCTGGCCGCCAGCCCGCAGATGGTCAGGATCCGCCAGCAGATCCTGCAAATCGCTCCCGTCGACGTCCCGGTATTCATTTACGGGGAGAGCGGAGTTGGAAAGGAAGTCGTCGCGCGCATGATTCACATGCGGTCGACGCGCCGCAATCAGCCCTTCATCAAAGTGAATTGCGCCGCCCTCCCCGGAGAGTTGCTCGAATCCGAACTGTTCGGCTTTGAGCAGGGCGCATTTACCGGGGCGGTGCGTTCGAAACCAGGTAAGTTTGAGCTGGCGACCAAGGGAACGATCTTCCTCGATGAAATCGCGGAAATGAGCCCCCATTTGCAGGCCAAACTCCTGCATGTTCTCCAGGACCACCAGTTTTCGCGCCTGGGCGGCCGCCAATTGATTGACGTGGACGTGCGCGTCCTCGCCGCAACCAACGTGGAGATTCAGGAAGCGATGAAATCAGGCCGCCTCCGGGAAGACTTGTACTATCGCCTGAACGTGCTCTCCATCAACGTGCCTCCGCTGCGCGAGAGGGCCTCGGAAATCCCGTTGCTCTTCCGCCATTTCCTTCAGAAATACAGCGAGAAATTCAACAAGGAGCCCATGGTTCCTTCCCAGCACTTGATGGAAGCCGCCGTGCGTTATCCCTGGCCCGGAAATCTTCGCGAACTCGAAAATTTCGTGAAGCGCTACGTCATTTTGGAAGACGATGAAGGCAGCTTCCGCGAACTGCTGGAAATGTCCGCTACCCGCCAGCGGATTTCTCCAAGGGAAGAGGCCGCGCCGGTGCGCGAACAGGGCTTGAAGGCTCTCGTGCGCAGTTTGAAGGACGAAGCCGAGATGGAAGCGATCGCGGACGCGCTCGAAAAAACCCACTGGTGCCGCAAGGATGCGGCCAAGATGCTGGGAATCAGTTACAAGGCACTGCTGTACAAGATTCGCCAGTTCGGATTGGATTCAGGGCGCCCGGCGCGCGCGAGCAGCAAGAAAGGTAGTTCGGAGGGTGGAGGAGGAACTCCCGGCTCCGGCTCTGTCCCGACTGATCTTGCCCCTGCCGGCCGGCATGGCTAGTGGGGCCAGTACGTGCAATGGAATGCTCATTCGTGGCGGTGAGCTTTCCCGAATTTCCCGCAACTCGTTTTTAGAAGCGCGCAGTATCTGAGTGCGAAACTTGGATCGTCCCGGCATAGAATGTTGAACTTCTAGTTTCCCAAAACGGGGCCAGAACTGGTAGACTGTGGCATCGGCTGATTTTTGTTTGCCCCTTCCAGGTTGTCGGAGTAGTGGATAGAGGGCAATTATCATATATATAATAAGATCCGATCAGATTATGGCGGGGGATATTTACAATCTAGTTTATCTTTGATTTGCGGCGGGTCCTGAGTCGGACAGTGAAATGCTTTGCCCCTTTGGAACGTTAATTGCCCTTATTCTTCGGGGGATTGGGCGAGTGAGCGATAAACGGGGGTCCGGGGGAAGAAGATGACGGAGCGTCGAACCGCGCGTCGATATGACCTTTCTTTGCCGGTCATTATTCGCGTGCCAGTCGAAAAAGAGATTAGCTCGCGCAATGGAAAGACTCGCGACATTTCCACACGCGGCGTTTACTTCACAATTGACCAGGACCTGGGCGCGGGAGCGGAGCTCGACATGACGCTTACACTACCCGCTGAAATCACTCGAGGTTCGGAAGTTTTCATTCGCGCCATGGGAAAAGTGATTCGAGTAGACAAAAAGCCGGAAAATGGCTCCGCTCGAGTCGGTGTTGCCGCGGTCATAGAGCGATACGAAATTATTCGCACGGAACCTTCCACTCAATAGGTCTTCAGCTTCCAGCGCGCCGATTCGTCGCAAAGGCTTCATCCTGTGCCGGTTAGTCCTTGCAAGGACCAAACCCGCACGTTGAAACCCGTACTATTTCATTTCGATGCTTCAACGCCGTTTCATTCCAATGTTCCCAGGCCTCCGAATCCGCGCGGTTTTTGACTGCTCCCCCGGTTCCCTCGCTGCACTTCATAGACGAATCCTTTTTCAGACGATATAATCCCGCGACTGGGGGGCGTTCCGCACGCCGCGCGATTCGCGCGGCGCCATTGCAAATGAATTCGCCGACGCTGGACCTTTCCATCGTTATCCCCGCCTATAATGAGGAAGGTCGCCTGCCGAAGACCCTGGATTGCCTCATTA
>Ga0210409_10001571_pt1 | contig 29341 bp, 30 predicted proteins | sample IncBWH17MmetaG_FD_161649 | JGI IMG/M metagenome (GOLD analysis project Ga0210409, IMG submission 161649) | Forest soil microbial communities from Barre Woods Harvard Forest LTER site, Petersham, Massachusetts, United States - Inc-BW-H-17-M | ecosystem: Environmental > Terrestrial > Soil >...
CCCGCTGGCCTACCCGCCGATGCTCTACCTGCTCGTACGGATGCTCGCGCTACTGCGCCGCGGGCGCGCGCAGGCGGTCGGCCGTCCCGCGCCGCTGAGGCTGCTGGTCCCGGCGTCGTGGCTCGCGGTCGCCATCGTCTTCCTGCTCGGCTTCCGGATCGGACTGAACGTGACCGACGCGAACGTCATCGACGTCGGCTACGCGGGCGTGATCGGCGCCGATCGGATCACGCACGATCGACCGCTCTACGGCTCCTATCCGTCGGACAACGAACGCGGCGACACGTACGGCCCCTTCAACTACGAGGCGTACGTCCCCTTCGAGCGGGCGTTCGGCTGGGGCGGCACGTGGGACGACCTGCCGGCCGCGCACGCCGCGGCGATCGCCTTCGACCTGCTCGCGGTGGGCCTGCTGTTCCTGCTCGGCCGGCGCATGCGCGGGCCGACGCTGGGCGTCGCGCTCGCCTACGCGTGGGTGACCTACCCGTTCACCCTCTACTCCCTCGAGAGCAACTCGAACGACTCGCTCGTCGCGGTCCTGATCATCGCGGCGCTGCTGTCGGCGACCTATCGCTCGCGGCTTGCGCCGGCCGCGCGCGGCGCGCTCACTGCGCTCGCGGGCCTGACCAAGTTCGCCCCGCTCGCGCTCGCTCCGCTGCTGGCGACCCACGGGCTCGAGGGGCGCCGCAGGCTGGCCAGCCTTGCGATCTTCAGCCTGGCGTTCTGCGTGGTTGGGGCGCTGGCGCTCGTGCCCGCGCTGACGCACGACTCGCTCCACACGATCTACGAGCGCACGATCGTCTACCAGGCCAACCGCGGCTCACCGTTCTCGGTGTGGGGTCTGTACGGCGGGCTGGGCGGCCTGCAGCTTGCCGTGCAGGTCGCCGCCGTGGTGCTCGCCATCGGGCTGGCACTCGTTCCGCGCCGGGCAGATCTCGTCGGCCTCGCGGCTGCCTGCGGCGCGGTGATCATCGCGGTGCAGCTGGGCATAGAACACTGGTTCTACCTGTACATCCCCTGGTTCTTCCCGCTCGTGATGATCGCGCTGCTCGGGCGCTTCAGCGATCCTGCGAAGCGGCCGACGGCTGAGCCATCATCACCTGCTCGATCGAGTCTGCCCGTAGCGGCCGCGAGCAGCTGACGAGGACGCCCATCAGCCACGGGTCCTCCTCGGAGGTCTCGAAGCGAACCGGCATCTGCGTCAGCAGCGACTCGATCGCCTGCTCGCGCTTGACGCCGATCACGCCGCCGCGGGGACCCGTCATGCCGACGTCGGTTATGTAGGCGGTGCCGCCCGGCAACACACGCGCATCGGCGGTCGGCACGTGCGTGTGGGTGCCGACGACGGCCGTCACCCGGCCGTCGAGGTGCCATCCCATCGCCACCTTCTCCGACGTCGCCTCGGCGTGCACGTCGACGAGGATGTGGTCGACGTCGCCGAGCTCTCCCAGCGCCGCCTCGATCTCGGTGAACGCCGAGCGGCCCGCGCGCAGATACAGGTTGCCGCTCAGGTTCACGACGCCGAGCGAGCAGCCGTCCCGCTCCACCACGCACGTGCCGTGACCGGGCTGGCTGCGCAGGAAGTTCGCCGGCCGGACGATCCGCGGCTGGGAGTCGAGATAGGGGTAGATCTCCCGGCGGTGGTAGGTGTGGTTCCCCAAGGTGATCGCGTCCACGTCCGCGGCGAAGAGCTGGTCGGCGATCTTTGGCGTGATGCCGAGACCGCCGGCGGCGTTCTCGCCGTTGACGACGACGAAGGTCGGCGCATAGCGCTCGCGCAGGATCGGCAGGGCGTCGAGCAGCGTGCGGCGCCCGATCCCGCCGACCAGGTCGCCCACGAACAGGATGCTCGTCCGGGCAGGCCGCCCCTCTGCCGACGCGTGGCCCTCAGCCATACTCTGCCGATGGTGGGAGGCAGGTGACAGACACGCCCGGACGCCCACAGGCAGCCCCTCCCGACAAGGAGGAGCGCGCGCTCGCGGACTCCACGGCGATCACGGCCACCGAGCCCGCGCGCGTCGTCGTTCCCCGCTGGCTCCAGCTCGTCGCGCTTCCGCTGAGCGTCCTGGCCGCCTGGGAGCTCGCGAAAGCGGCCGGCAAAGTCCTGCTGCTGTTCATCATCGCTTCGCTCATCGCGCTGATCCTCAATCCGGCCGTCGCGCTAGTCCAGCGGGGGCGCGTCCCCCGCGGGTTGGCGGTGCTCCTGGTGTACGTCGCATTCTTCGTGTCGCTCGCCGGAATCGGTGTCCTCCTAGCCAACCCTATCTCCAACCAGGTGCGCACCTTCACGAACAATCTCCCAACCATCGTCAATGAAGCGAACAAGAAGCTCGCGGAATTCGAAACCACGCTCAACAAGAACGGCATTCACGTGCACATCGTCAAACCCGGCAAAACCGCTCTGCAGAGCATCCAGGCCAAAGTCGCGAAAAGCGCCAGCAAACTCGTCTCCTTCGGCGGCGCGCTGCTGACCGAAGTCGCGAACGCGATCTTCAACCTCGTGCTGATCTTCGTGCTCTCCGTCTACATGCTCTTATACGGACGCCAGATAGGGGCGCTCACGAGACGGGTCATGCCGCCAGGGGACGGCACACGTGCCGACGACTATCCGACGCTCGTGCAGCGGGCCGTATCTCGCTACGTCGGCGGGCAGCTCCTCTTCAGCGCGATCATGGGCGCCTCGGCCGGGCTCTCGCTGTACATCTTCGGCGTGCTCGGGATCTTCCCCGACGGCAGCAAGTACGCGCTCGCGTTCGGGGTGTTCTACGCGGTGATGGAGCTGGTGCCCTACATCGGCCCGATCCTGGGCGCGGCGCCGGCCGTCGCGGTCGCGCTGTTCACCAACCCGATCACGGCGGTGTGGGTCGTGCTGCTGTTCATAGGCCTGCAGCAGCTGGAGGGGCACGTCGTCGCCCCGCAGGTCTTCGGTCACACGCTGCGGATCAACCCTCTGCTCGTCATATTCGCGCTGCTCGTCGGGCTCGAGGTCAACGGCATCTTCGGGGCCCTTGTCGCGCTGCCGATCCTGTCGGTCGTACGGGAGACCGTCGTCTACCTCAGCCGTCACCTGACCTTCGAGTCGTGGAATGACGCGTCTCGCAGGCTCCTGTGAGCGTCGCCCTGAGCGTTCGCGCGCTCGGCAAGAGCTTCGGTGAGCTGCAGGCGCTGCGGGATGTCAGCTTCGACGCGCACGAGCGTGAGATGGTCGCCGTGGTGGGTCCCAACGGCGCGGGCAAGACGACACTCCTTTCGATCATCGCCGGCACGCAGAGCGCGAGCACCGGAAGCGTGAGCGGACCCGCGCCGGCCGGTGTCTCCGGGCGCGAGGTCGGCTGGGCGCCTCAGCAGCCGGCGCTCTACTCGAAGCTGTCGGTCGCCGAGAACATACGGCTGTTCGCTCGCCTGGAGGGAGTCGCAGACCCCGACAGGGAGGTCGAGCGGATGCTCGAGCAGACGGGCCTGAGCGCGCGGGCGGACGACCTGCTCGGCCAGCTGTCGGGCGGCAACCGCCAGCGGGTCAACGTGGCGGTCGGACTGCTCGGAGACCCACCGGTGCTCGCGCTCGATGAGCCGTCGTCGGCGCTTGACCCGAGGCAGCGTGAGCGGCTGTGGCGATTCATCCGGGGACTCGCCGACGCGGGAACCAGCGTGGTCTTCTCCACGCACAACGTGGGAGAGGCCGAGCGCTACGGCGATCGCGTGATCGTGCTCGACCAGGGCAGGATGATCTTCGACGGCACGCCGGAGGCGCTGATGCAGGCCGCGCCCGCCGGCGCCGCCGGGGACTTCGAGCAGGCACTCGTCGCGTTCCTCTCCGAAGGACACGAGCTATGAGGTGGCTGCTGCGCAAGGACCTGCTGATCCTGCGCCGCTCGCGCCTGCTGGTGGCCCTGCTGGTCATCTATCCCGTGGCGATAGCGCTGCTGATCGGACTCGCGATATCCCGCAGTCCATCGAAGCCGCGCGTGGCGATCGTCGACGAAACCCCCCCGGGCCAGACGGTGCAGATCGGCTCCGAACGCGTCGAGGTCTCCCAGTACGCCCAGCGCCTGTTCAGCCAGGTCCAAGCCGTCAGCGTCAGGAACCGGGCACAGGCGCTGGCCAAGGTGAGGTCGGGCGCGGTGCTCGCCGCGGTCGTGATCCCGCCGGACGTCGCCGCGAAGCTTTCGAGCGGAGTTCGCCAGGCTCAGCTGGAGATCATCTACAACGGCGACGCCCTCCAACAGTCGCTCGTGCAGTCACAGCTCGGCGCGGCGCTCGCGCAGGCGAACCTCGGCTTCTCCGAACGCATCCAGGGAGCCGCCGTGGGCGTGATCGACACGCTGCTGAAGGGCGGCAGCCTCGGCGTGCTCGGAGCGCCACCGAACCTGATCGGCCTCGGCCAGATCCCCTCGAAGCTGCATGGGATCATCGCGCGCCAGCCTCCCGGACAGGATCGCGCCACGCTGGAAACAGTGGCGAGCTTCGCCGAATTCGCGGCGCAGAACCTGACGGTGAGCAAGAACGTGCTGAGCACCGTGGGGCAGCCGATCCAGGTTCGCAGCACCCTGCTGCACGGGCGCCGCACGCCGCTCAACACGTTCGCCGTCGTGGTCGCCGTGAGCGTCTCGCTGATGTTCGTGTGCGTGCTGCTGGCGGCGGGCGGCGTGGCGCTCGAGCGTGAAGAGCACGTGCTCGCGCGTCTGCTCAGAGGACAGCCCCCGCTGGTCTCGCGGGAGGGTCTGCTCGCCGAGAAGGGAGCGCTGGCGGCCGGCTGCGCGTTCGCCGTAGCCTTCGCGATGCTCGCCGGCGTCAGCGCCTTCGTCCCGCTCGACTGGAGTCGCGTCGGGATGTGGCTCCTCGCGCTGGCGTTTGGCGCGCTCGCGTTCGGCGCGCTGGGCGTGGCGATCGGCGCGGCCGCCAGGGAGGTGCGCGCCGCCTCGCTGCTCGCCTTCCTGCTGTCGCTTCCGCTCGCGTTTCTCGCGCTCGTGCCATCCGGATCGGTGTCCGTCGGCCTGTACGACACGATCCGGGCGATCTCATTCGTGTTTCCCTTCAAGGCCACTCTGCAGGCGCTCGACGCCGCGGTCAACGGAGCCGCGCCGTCGCTCGGCGGATCCCTGGCGCACCTCGCCGTGCTGACGCTCGCGTTCGGCGTGCTCGCCCGGATCGGGCTGCGGCGCGCCGCTTGAGCACGGGTATCCTGGAGGCATGGTTTTTCCGAAGACGCGGATGCGCAGAATGCGCGCATCGGCCGGCCTGCGGGGTCTGGTGCGAGAGACGCAGCTGCAGGCAGGTCAGCTCGTGCTGCCGATGTTCGTCGCGGAGACCGTCGCCGGCAGCGAGCCGGTGGCGAGCATGCCAGGGGTCGATCGGCTTTCGCTCGCGGCCGCGGTGCAGGAGGCCCGTGAGGCGGCCGCCGTGGGCCTCGGCGCGGTGATGCTCTTCGGCGTCCCGGCCGAGAAGGACGAGCAGGGGTCGGGAGCCTGGGAGGAGGACGGCGTCGTGCAGGCGGCGATTCGCGCCATCAAGCTCGCCGAGCCGGAGCTGCTCGTGATCACCGACGTGTGCCTGTGCGAGTACACCGACCATGGGCATTGTGGCGTGCTGTCCGAGAACGGGACCGTCGACAACGACGTGACGCTCGAGCTGCTCGCCCGCACGGCGGTCAGCCACGCGCGCGCAGGCGCCGACCTCGTGGCGCCATCGGACATGATGGATGGGCGCGTGGGAGCGATCCGCGAGGAGCTCGACGGCGAGGGCTTCGCCGCGACGCCGATCCTCGCCTACTCGGCCAAGTTCGCCTCCGCCTTCTACGGCCCCTTTCGCGACGCCGCCGGCTCCTCGCCCGCGTTCGGCGATCGCCGCGGCTACCAGATGGATCCCGCCAACGGCCGTGAAGCGGTGCGCGAGGCCCTGCTGGACGTCGAAGAGGGCGCCGACATGGTCATGGTCAAGCCCGCGTTGGCCTACGGCGACCTGATCGGCGCGGTCAAGCAGGCCACCGGACTGCCCGTGGCGGCATACAACGTGAGCGGCGAGTATGCGATGGTCAAGGCCGCGGCCGCCGCCGGGTACCTGGACGAGTCGGCGGCCGTGCTCGAGATACTCACCTCCCTGCGACGCTCGGGCGCCGACACGATCGTCACCTACCACGCAAAGGACGCCGCCCGATGGCTAGCAGAGCAGACCTGAAGCAGGCGGCCGGAAGCGAGCAGGCGGACGCCCTGCGGGCGGGGGGCGCGGTGGCGGCCGGGCGGGCCGGGCCCGCGGGGCCCAAGACCCGCAGCCGCAAGGACGGCGCGGCGATCCCGCTCGACGATCTCGACCGGCGGTTGCTCAACCTGATGCAGGGCAGCTTCCCGATCGCGCCGCGTCCCTACCGGCACGTGGCCGAGCTGGGGGGCGTGGAGGAGGCCGAGGTGATGAACCGGGTGCAGCGCCTGCTCGACAAGCGGATCATCCGCCAGGTCACGCCGATCTTCGACACCCGTGCGCTGGGGTACTCCTCGATGCTCGTAGCGGCCAAGGTCGACCCTCAACATCCGCATCGCGCCGCCCAGGTCATCAACGAGCACCCGGGCGTCTCTCACAACTACCTTCGCAACCACGAGTTCAACCTGTGGTTCACGATCGCGACCGAGCCCGATTCCAAGCTCGGACTCGAGGGCACGCTGGAGGTGCTTGCCAAGGAGGCCGGCGCGGAGTCGGTGCGACAGCTTCCGACGCTGAGGCTGTTCAAGATCCGCATGGACCTCGAGATGGAGGGCGACACCGACGCCCTCGCGAGCGCCGCCGAGGTTGCGGCGCCGATCGAGCTCGATCCTCAGCCCTACGACGACTTCGACATCGCGGTGATCCGCGCGCTGCAGGGCGACATGCCGGTCGTGGAAGAGCCCTACGCGGTCGCGGCGGCCGAGCTCGGACTGTCGCAGCAGCGCTTCCTCGACCACCTCGCGGGGATGCAGGAGCGGGGTCTGTTGAGGCGCGTCGCGGCGATCCTCTATCACCGTCGAGCCGGCTTCTCCGCCAACGGCATGGGGGTGTGGCAGGTGCCGGACGAGCAGATACTCGAGATCGGTCGCAGGATGGCGGCTGTGCGGGGCATCTCGCACTGCTACCAGCGGCCAACCTACGAGGATTGGCCCTACTCGGTCTTCACGATGGCTCACGGGCGCTCCAAGCAGGAGTGCGACGCCGTGCTCGACTCGATCGCCGAGCAGACGGGAATTCACGAGCGTGCGACTCTCTATTCGTCCACCGAGTTCAAGAAGATCCGCCTCCTGTACTTCACCGAGGATTTCAAGAGCTGGGAGAGTCGGCACGCCTGAACCCGCTAACGTGGATTCATGCTCACACAGGCAGAGCGCGCGGCGGAGAAGCGCCGCGTGAAGCTGGAAGAGATCAAGCGCCAGGTCAAGGACGGCTCGTTGAAGATCCGGAAGATGACCGCGCAGGAGCGCAGGCGCTTTCCTCCGCGACCGCGCGGAGGAAAGCGCGGGTGAGTCCGAGCGCGAGCCGGTCGTCGACGAGCCTGCAGCCGCCGTCGTGGCGTTCGGCCCGTGCGAGGCTCGCAACCGCCCGAGCGTAGTTCGCGTGACGACCTCCCTCACCGACACGCGCTCGAGCGAGCTCTATCGGCAGGCATTGGAGGTCCTCCCCGGCGGCGTCAACTCGCCGGTGCGCGCCATGCGTGCGATCGGCCGCGACCCGATCTTCATCGCCCGCGGCGAGGGTGCTGAGCTTCTCGACGTCGACGGGAACCGTTTCCTCGACTACGCCTGCTCCTGGGGACCGTTGATCCACGGTCACGCCCACCCGCGAATCGTCGCGACGCTCACCGAGGCCGCGGCAAGGGGCACGAGCTTCGGCGCGCCCACGGCGGGAGAGGTCGAGCTGGCCCTCGAGGTCACTCGGCGGATGGATGCGGTCGACATGCTGCGCATGACCTCCTCCGGTACGGAGGCGACGATGACGGCGATCCGCCTCGCCCGTGCTGCGACCGGTCGCGAGCGGGTGCTCAAGTTCGCAGGCGCATACCACGGTCACGTCGACGGGCTGCTGGCGCAGGCGGGCTCGGGGCTCGCCACGCAGGCGCTTCCCGCCAGCCCGGGCGTCCCCGAGCGCGCGGCCGCGAGCACCGTCGTCGTTCCCTGGAACGACCCGCAGGCGCTCGCCGAGGCGGTCGAACGCTACGAGTTCGCCGCGATCATCGCCGAGCCGCTGCCCGCGAACATGGGGCTGGTTCCGCCACGGGACGGATTCCTCGAGCTGCTGCGCGTGCAGGCCGACTCCCACGGTGCGCTGCTGGTGCTCGACGAGGTGATCAGCGGCTTCCGCGTCGCCGCCGGAGGCGCGCAGGAGCTGACCGGTGTGAGCGCCGACCTCACGATCATGGGAAAGATCCTCGGCGGCGGCCTGCCGGCGGCTGCCGTGGGCGGGCGGGCCGAGCTGATGCGAATGCTGGCGCCCGCGGGCGAGGTCTACCAGGCGGGGACGCTGTCCGGAAACCCGCTCGCCGTGGCGGCTGGCCTTGCGACGCTTGAAATGCTCGACGAGCCGGCCTACCTGCGGCTGTCCGCACTGACCTCGCGGCTCGCGGACGGGCTGCGCGAGGCCGCCGCGTCGGAGGGTTATCCGGTGGAGGTGATCAGCGCCACCGGGCTGCTGACGGTGTTCTTCACCGACCGGCCCGTGCTGTCGTTCGAGGACGCGCAGGCGTGCGACCTGGATGCGCACGCCGCGTGGTGCCGGGAGCTGCTTTCGCGCGGCGTCTACCCGCCGCCGTCGCAGTTCGAGGCGTGGTTTCCATCGCTCGCCCACACGACGGAACAGATCGAGCGCACGATCGAGGCGGCCGCCGCCTCGTTCGCGGCTCTGCGCGACTCGGGTGAGCGCACATGAGCGCGGATGCGCTCACGCGTCTGCAGGAGCTGCTGCGCGAGGCCGGCGGGCTGATGGCGACGCTCCTCGACCCCGGCCCAGTGGATGGCGCCGCGCACCGATCCGTCCCCAGCCCGGCAACGGTGGCCGCCGAGGGTCCGCGTGCGCAGGGAAGACGTGAGGAGTACGAGCTGCTGGTGGAGGCGATCTACGAGGGCTACCTGCTCCACTACGGCTCCCCACGCGTTCTGTGCACGCCCGAAGCCGATCTGGGACTGCTCGCGGGCGACCAGCTCTACGCCATCGGCCTCGCCCGCCTGGTGGGGCTGGGCGACACGCTGGCGGTGGCCGAGCTGGCCGACACGATCACGCTCAGCGCGCTCGCGCAGGGAGCGGGCGAGCCGGCACTCGCCGCTGCGGTGTGGGCGGCGGGCGCCCGCGCCGTCGGCTGGGGCTCGAGCGTAGCCCACGGACGAGCCAAGGATCTCGCGTTCGCCGGGGCCCCCGAAGCGATCGAGGCGATGCGCACAAGCGCCCTGGGGGCTCCAGAGCCGCACTGAATCCCGCCTCGATATTGTTTGCGGCCCGTGGCAGACAAACGCGCCAAGCAGAAGTCGAAGTACACGCTCGACCGGAACATCCCGGGTGCCTTCGAGGGAGAGACGGTCACGCGGCGCAGGTTCATGACGGGAGCCGCGAACGGCGCCGGGGCCGTCGCGGTGGCCGCATTCGCGCTGCCGGCGCTCGGCTTCGCGATCGGTCCGATCTTCAGAGAGCAAAAGCACAGTTGGGAGGACATCGGGCCCCTCGACGCCTTCACTGCAAACAACTACACGCCGGTCGTCGTCACGGTCACTCCGGGCGTCGGGGAGGTCGGCAAGACCACGGCGTACGTGCGCAAGCGCAACCCCACGATCGACACGGACCGCTACGACAGCACCACGCCCTACATAGCGATCAGCACCCGCTGCGCGCACGTTGGCTGCCCCGTGCGCTGGATCGACGCCGCAGAGCGCTTCGTATGCCCCTGCCACGGCGGCGTCTATGACCTCTTGGGACGGCGCGTGAGCGGGCCGCCCGTGCGCCCCCTCGATCGCTTCCCCACGCGCGTGCGCGCCGAAAGGGTCGAGATGTACACCGGTCGCTTCTCGGTCAACAGCGAGCTACGCCGCTTCTCGCCGCGCGATCCCGGCGAGCCGCTCGACGGCATCGGGCAGTACCTGTATCCCTCGCGCCCCTCCACCCGCATTCCCTGAGTGCCCAGACGCTCCGCACCGCCGCTGCCCTCCCCGCTGCGGGCGCCGCCCCCCCGACCGGGGGAGGGCAACGGGCGCCCGTCAGCGGCTGATCACGCGAAGGAAGCCGGGATCACGGTCGTCGACTGGATCGACGAGCGGACTTCGCTGAGCGGCACTGCCCGCTGGCTGATGTTCCGGAAGGTGCCCAAGGGCACGAACTGGTTCTACACGCTTGGCTCGGCTACGTTGTTCGCGTTCCTCTCACAGGCGGTCACGGGAGTGTTCCTGGCCATGTTCTACCGGCCGGACGCGTCGGGCGGCGCCTATGAATCGATCAGGAACATCACCGACAACGTGTTCCTGGGGCAGTTCGTCCGCGGCATGCACCTTTGGGGCGCCAGTGTGATGGTGGTGCTGGTGTTCCTGCACATGGGCCGCACGTTCTTGTGGGGCGCCTACAAGTACCCGCGCGAGCTCAACTGGGTCATCGGTGTTGTGCTGCTGATCCTGACGATGGTGATGGCGCTCACCGGCTACCTGCTTCCCTTCGACCAGCGCGCGTACTGGGCGACGATCGTGGCCAACAACATCACCGCGACCGGTCCGCTCATCGGTCCCTACCTGGGCGACTTCCTCAGAGCCGGCCCGGAGTTCACCGCCACCACGCTGTCGCGCTTCTATGCCATCCACATGCTGCTCGTGCCAGGCGCGATCGTGGCGTTGATCGGCGCGCATCTCTATCTGGTGACGAAGCTCGGCACGACGGCGCCGCCCTGGTCGAAAGTGGACAGGCGGGCTCAGCTGAACGAGACCGAGGTATAGACCGGTGGGTTGCCGAACTCCAGCTGCGCTCGCGCCAGGCACCCGGGACGAGCGATGAACAGGCGCGAGAAGGAGCAGTACCTCCGCGACTACTCGGTCCTGAAGGCTCAGGGTAAGCCGTTCTTCCCATATGCCGTCGCGAAGGACGGGGCGATGGCCTGCGTCGTGCTGGCCGTGATCATCACGATGTCGCTCGTCCTCGGCGCGGGGCAGGGCCCCAAGGCGAATCCCACGACCACGTCCTACGTTCCGCGACCGGACTGGTACTTCTTCTTCCTGTTCGAGCTGCTGCGGGTCGTCAAGCCCTCGAGCCTCACGCAAATGGCCACGATCGGGATCCCGACAATCGGAATGATCCTGCTCTTCCTGCTCCCGTTCTACGATCGTGGGGTCGAGCGCCGGCCCGAGCGCCGGCCCGTCGCCCTGCTGACCTTCGTCGTGGTGGTCGGCGCGATGGCTCTGCTCACCTACGAGGGCGCGCACGCCGGTGATCCGACCACGATCAGCATGCCAACACCGCAAAGGATCATCAAGGCGGGCGGCGCGACACTGGCCGAATACGAAGCGGGCAAGGCGGTGGTCGCTCAATCCGGATGCCTTGCCTGCCACAAGATCGGCGAAAATGGGAATGCGGGTCCGGGCCCCAACCTGACCACCATCGCCGCGCGTCTGCCGACCCTCGGCATCGCGCGCACGCTCGTGAACCCGACGGCGCCGATGCCCTCGTTCAAGAACCTCCCGCCGAACAAGTTCAAAGCCGCCGTCGCCTTTCTGAGCCAGTTGAAGTAGCGGTCTATGGGCGTCGGGCAAGGCGCAAGGTCCGGCCGCCTCGAGGCGGACAGGGTGCGTGCGATGTTCGACCGCATCGCTGGCGTCTACGACCTCATGAACACGGCCATGACGGCCGGGCTCCACCACCGCTGGCGTGCGCGGGCCGCCGATGAGGCTCGGGTCGCTCCCGGCAGTCGAGTGCTCGATGTCGCCACGGGAACGGGGGATCTGGCGATCGAGCTCGCGCGGCGCGTCGCGCCGGGCGGAGAGGTCATCGGCAGCGACTTCGCCGAGGGCATGCTCGCCCGCGCGCGCGCCAAGGCGGCCGCCGGTCGGGTGGGGGTGACGCCCAGCTTCGAGTGGGGCGACGCGCTCGAGCTGCCCTACGCGGACGACTCCTTCGATGCGGCGACGGTGGGCTTCGGGGCCCGCAACTTCGATGATCTCGCGGTGGGTCTGGCGGAGATGGTGCGCGTCGTCGCGCCGGGAGGGAGGGTGGTGGTGCTCGAGATCACGACGCCGACGCGCCCGCCACTCTCACTCTTCTACCGCGTGTGGTTCGACCGCATGGTCCCGGCGATCGGCCGTCTCGCGGGCGCCGCGTCCTCCTCGCTCTCCCACGCTCGCGATGCTGGCGGCGGGCAGGTGACGATCGCGGACGCCTACAGCTACCTGCCGAACTCGGTCAAGCGCTTCCCCTCACCCGAGGGCCTGGCGGCCGAGATGGAGCGTGCAGGGCTGTCGGAGATCCGCTATCTGATCACGGCCGGCGGCATCGTCGCCATCCATGCCGGTACGGTTCCCGTGGTGCAGGCGTGACGATCACGGTCGGCAGCAGGGCCGCCGGCGGCCCCGACGGAGGGGTCGCGGGCCTCGAGGCGATCATGCGCCATGGCGGGGAGGCCCTGCGCGATCTGATGGTGCGCACGGAGCTGCACCTCGAGCGGGTGACCTCCCGTGCCGGCGCACCGCTCGCATCGCACGCCAACGCGACCGTCACGGCCGGCGGCAAGCGGCTGCGGCCGCTGCTGGTGGTGCTGGCCGCCGAGTCGGCCGGCGGTCCGCCGAGCGGCGCCGACGGCGAGGAACGCCTCGTGCGGGCCGCGGTCGCCGTCGAGCTGGTCCACTCGGCGACGCTCGTGCACGACGATCTGATCGATGGCGCACGGCTGCGCCGCGGCAACCCGACGGTGGCGGCCGTCGCCGGTAGAAGGATCGCCATCGCTACCGGCGACCTGCTGTTCTCACGCGCGTTCGCCGAGCTCGCACGCAACGAGGATGCCGCGCAGCTCTGCGCCCTGTCGGACGCCAGCTCCGCACTTGCCGCGGGGGAGCTGCTGCAGCGCGAGGACGCCTACGCGTCCGACGTGGCGGTCGAGCGCTACCTGCGGCGCTGCGAGCTCAAGACCGCTGCGCTGTTCGAGGCCGCCTGCCGTCTGGGCGCGCTGACGGCGGCGGAAGGCTCTGCCGCGCTCGCCGATGCGCTGGGCGCGTTCGCCCGACGGATCGGCCTCGCCTTCCAGATGCTCGACGACGTGCTCGACGTCTCCGGGCCTGTCGAGCGCACGGGCAAGGCGCGCGGCACGGATCTGCTCGACGGGACGGTCACCCTGCCGCTGATCCTCGCCCGCGAGCGCGACCCGCGGCTGGCCGCGTTCGACCTGGCCTCGCTGGACGGGGCCGAGCAGGCCGAGGCGCTGTGTGAGCGGATCGCCGCCACCGGCGCCCTGGACGAGGCGCGGGAGCGGGCCCTGGGGGTCGTCGCCGAGGCCAAGGCGGCCCTGCCGTCGATCCTTCCGGGCGAGCGCTCGGTGCTGCTCGACCTGGTGGCCGACTCGGTGGTGGAGCGCTACCGCTAGAAGTCGCTGGGAATGATCAGGTCGGCGTCGAGCGCCCGCACGAAGAAGTCGATCTCGTCCGTCATGTTCGCGTGCGTTATGCGTTTGAGGTCGGCCAGCAGAGCGCTGGCGCCGCGGTCGAGCTCGTCGTCGAGGCTCTCCACGGCGGACTGCTCGAAGACACCTTCGCGAAGCGACTCGCAGTCGGGGCAACGCAGAACGATCCGCCAGTGCCGCGGGCCCTCCTCGCACCAGTCCAGCGGATAGGCGAGCTCGCCGGCGCAGTGAAAGCAGACGTGTAGCCGATCCGGCGAGGTGCTCCCAGCGGGCGTATGCCGAGCGCCGCCACGGGTGAGGTCGACCCCCGCCGTGCCCGGTATCTGCGGGCGTTCCTGGATGTTGTGATCGCCGTCGGCCTGCATCGCTTTCTCTCCGTCGTCATCGACCTGTGCGGCACTTCCCTTTAGCTTCTCCGCCCGCGACTCGCCACTCCGTCGTACGCCCCGCCCGCCGCTCCCGGCCCGCGGCGCGCGGCGGTGGCGGGCGGCCGCGAGCCCGGTGGTAGTTTCATGAGGCCATGGCCACGGCGATTCGCACGGTCGGCCACGAGGATCGTCTGAGCCTCGTGGAGCACCTCGACGAGCTACGCACCCGGCTGATCGTCAGCGCGGTGGCTCTGGCGATCGCGTTCGGCTTCTGCCTGTGGCAGAACAACGCGCTGCTGGAAATCATCAACGAGCCGCTCACGAGCCAGACCAAGAAGCAGGTGGAAAAGGGTCAGGGCACCGTCGGCCAGGCGGTGCTCGCCCAGCAGGGGGTGCTGGCCGTCAGCCGGGACACGCAGGCGGCGCTCGCCCAGCTGGCCAAACCTGGGAGTGGGGTCTCCAGCGAGGCTCGCGCGCAGCTGCTGCCGCTGATAGGCGCCCTGAAGCAGGACGTCGCGAAGATCCCGGCCAAGCCGCAGGGCGACCGCCCCGTCACGCTGGGGGTCGGCGAGCCCTTCACAACGACGATCACCGTCTCCCTCTACTTCGCGTTCATCATCTCCCTGCCGGTGATCCTGTTCGAGCTGTATGGCTTCGTGCTGCCGGCGCTGAAGCCACACGAGCGACGAGCGGCGATGCCGCTGCTGACCGCCGTCCCGTTCCTGTTTGCCGCCGGGGTGGTGTTCGGCTATTTCGTCGTGCTGCCGGCGGCGGTTCACTTCTTCGTGAACTTCAACTCGGGCCAGTTCAACGTGCTCGTGCAGGCGAGCCAGTTCTACGGCTTCGCCGCCACCATCCTGCTCTCGATGGGGCTGATCTTCCAGGTGCCGGTCGCGATCCTGGCGGCCGTGCGGGCCGGACTCGTGACCGTTCGCCAGCTGCGGCACAACCGGCGCTACGCGATCGTGGCGTGCGCCGTCGTGGCGGCGTTCCTGCCGGGAGACCTCGTCACGCTCGCGCTGGAGACGGTACCGCTGTATCTGCTGTATGAGGCGAGTATCCTTGTGGCAACGCTCGTCGGCCGATCCGACCGCGACAGCCACGATGCGGCCACTGTCACATACGGCGCGACGAGCCCTCCCGAGGGGCCGGCGCCACCCGGAGACGACGCAGCGGAGCCAACCGTGCAGGAGATAATCGACCACGAAGACCGAGAGCTCTCGGACTGATGCTGTTCGACCTGCGCGGGCGGGGCCGTCGAAGGACGGTCCGCGTCGTATACATGGGGCTCGCCCTCCTGATCGGGGTGGGGCTGGTGGGCTTCGGCATCGGCGGCGGCTTCGGCGGCGGCGGATTCCTGAACGCCGCCAGCCAGAACGAAGGCTCGGGCAGCGCGACGTACGGCGCCCAGATCAAGCAGTACGAAAAGCTCACCAAGCAGCAGCCGACGAACCTGCAGGCGTGGGAAAAGCTGGCGAAACTTCAGCTGAACGAAGCCGGCGGCGAAGCGTTCGTCAACGCCTCGGGCCTGACAAGCCAGGGACGGCAGCTGTTCTCCCGCATAGCGCAGACGTGGAACAGCTATCTGGCGCTGAACCCGCCAAAGCCGAATCCCACGCTCGCCCAGCAGATGTTGAGGATCTTCGCCGCTGAAGGTCTCAACAGGCCCGCCGACGCGGTCCAGGTGCTGCAGATCATCGTGGCCGAAAAACCGACGAACGCCCCCTACTACGGGGAACTGGCCAGATATGCATACCTCGCGCACAACACGCGCGTTGGAGATCTCGCCGCGGCCAAGGCCGTCAGCCTCGTGCCCGCCCTGCAGAAGCAGCGGGTCAAGACGGAACTCGCGGCGCTACGGAAGAGTCCCTCGGCCGGCGGCGAAACGCTCACCGCCACGACCAACGGAAAAGCCTACACCGTCAAGCCCGGACCGAACGGCACGTACACGGGAACCGTCCCGCAGACGACTCCCTCGCCCACCAAAAAATAGGGTCGCACGCGTGGCCGGAGCCGGGCAGACCCGCGAGGAGCCTGGAGCGTCATCCGGCGATCACGCGCCCCGCTACACGGCCCGCCTGGTCGTGGGTTGCGCCGACCGTCCCGGGATCGTGGCCGCCGTCTCTGGCTTCCTGTTCGAGCGCGGGGCGAACATCGTCTCCTCGCAGCAGTACTCGAGCGATCCCAGCGGTGGGCGCTTCTTCCTGAGGACCGAGTTCTTCCTCGAGCAGCCGGCCGAGCGCGAGCGCTTTCAGGAGGCCTTCCGGGAGGAGGTGGCCGGGCGCTTCGGGATGGATTGGGCGATCCGCTGGTGGGGCGAGCGCCAGCGCATCGCGATCCTCGTCTCGCGACAGGACCACTGCCTGCTCGAGCTGCTGTGGCGCTGGCGCCGCAGCGAGCTCGACGGAGAGATCGTCATGGTGATCTCCAATCACGGCGAGCTCGAGCGCGAGACGCGCGCCTACGATGTGCCCTTCCATCACGTCGCCGTCGAGCCCGCAGCGAAGCAGCGGGCCGAGGCGAGGATGCTCGAGCTGCTCGACGGCGAGGCGGAGCTGCTGGTGCTCGCGCGCTACATGCAGATCCTCAGCGGCGGCTTCCTCGAGCGCGTCGGGATGCCCGCCATCAACATCCACCACTCGTTCCTGCCCGCGTTCGCCGGCGCCGACCCCTACCGCCGCGCCCGCGAGCGGGGGGTCAAGCTGATCGGCGCCACCGCCCACTACGTGACCGAGAAGCTCGATGACGGCCCGATCATCGACCAGGACGTGGTTCGCGTGGACCACCGCGACAGCGCGGCCGATCTCGAGCGCGTGGGACGCGACGTGGAGCGCCTGGTGCTCGCGCGGGCCGTCTCGCTGCATCTCGACGACCGCGTGATCGTCGACGGTCGCCGCACGGTCGTCTTCTGAGCAGGGACGCGAGGCGCGCTCGGGTAGAATCGCCGTCTGAGCCGGCCGCTTCCGCCGGCGCCCGCACGGGCCGTTAGCTCAACCGGCAGAGCAGGGGCCTCTTAAGCCCAAGGTTCCGGGTTCGATTCCCGGACGGCCCACTTTCGCGACGTCAACGCGATAGAAAGACGACATGGCCGAGGACAGGATCCGCGTCGTCGCGCTCGCCATCACGCCCGTCAAGTCGCTTCGTATCACGGCGAGGTCAGAGGTGCTGCTCGAGCGGGGCGGGATCCGGGGCGATCGTGCGTTCTTCCTCGTTGACGAGCTCGGGCGCATGGTCAACGGCAAGCACCTCGGAGCACTGAACTCGGTCGCGGCGGAGCTCGACGAGGACGAGCAGCGGCTCACGCTGACCTTCCCGAGCGGCGAGGTTCTCAGCGGGCCGATCGAGCGCGGCGAGCAGCTCGAGGCTCGCTTCTTCTCGCGTTCGCTCCCGGCGCGGGTGATTGAAGGCCCGCTCTCCGCAGCCCTGTCCGAGCACGCGGGCCAGGCCCTGAGGTTGGTCGCACCGGCCGACCGGAGCTCCGCGATAGACCGCGGCCCCGAGGGGGCGGTGACCATGATCTCGCAGGCGTCGCTCGCCTCGTTGGCGCGCGCGGCGGGAGAGCGCGAGATCGACGCGCGGCGTTTTCGCATGTCGATCGAGCTGGCGGGAGCAGCTGCTCACGAGGAGGATCGATGGGTCGGTCGCGAGCTGAGGGTAGGGGAGGCGAGGATCCTGCTGCGCGGTCACGTCGGACGGTGCATCGTGACGAGCAGGCATCCCGAGAGCGGAGAGATCGACCTGCCGACGCTCGATCTGCTGAGGGACTATCGGGCCGGCGTCCTCACGACCGAACCGCTCGCGTTCGGCGTCTACGGCGCCGTCCTCCGGCAGGGCGTGGTGCGAGTCGGCGACGCGGTCGAGCTCTCGGGCGACTAACGGAACTGGAGCTCCTGGACGGTCGAGCAGATGATCCGCCGATCGGCGCCATGGAGCAGCCCGCGAATCGTCCCGCGTCCTCCGTCGTGCACCAGGGACTGGACGTCATAGAACAGCCAATCGTCGGCTCGGGCCGCCCGATGAAACCACATAGCGTGGTCGACGCTGACCATGCGCGAGCGGTCGGGAGGGCTCGACAGATCCCACGGACACGCGCCGTTCCAGGTCACGTCGCCCAGGAAGGCAAGCGCGCACTCATGGGCGCGCGCGTCATCCGGGAGTCCGGCTGTCAGTCGCATCCAGGCCCGGTATGTCGAGTCCCGGGCGCCATCGTCGCGAGCCGGCGTCGGTCCCACGAACGCGAACTCCCAGGGCCCGGCCGCTGCTCTGCGGCTGAGCTCGGATGGGTCGGGTACGTCTTCGGCGCGAGCGAGCTCGTAGGACGGACCGGGCCGGTCGGCTGCAAACGAGCAGAGCATCTTCAGCACCGCCGTGTCGTTCTGGGACACGGTCACCTCACGCACATGCGACGAACGCCCGTCCTTGGTCGCGACCACCTCGTAGCGCAGAGGGGCAGTGGCGTCGGCCGCGCGCAGGAAGTACGCGTGCAGCGAGCGCGCCCTGCCCTGGTCCGGCACCGTCCTCCCGGCGGCGTCCAGCGCCTGCGCGAGAAGGATGCCGCCGAACACGTGCGGACCGAACCAGAGGGGCGACTCGCCGACGAGCTGCGCACCCTCCTGCCGGACCCCGAAAGCAGTGAACGCCTCATCGATCGGCTCCTCGGCATCCGCCCGGTCAATCATCCTCGATCACCACGCGTACCGTCCGCAGCAGGCGGTCGCTCGCGCCGCGCACGCTTCCACCGAGCTCGAGCGTGCGCTGCACGTAGGCGATCGTCTCGGCGGTGAGACGCTCGCCGGGGAGCACGTTGGGGATGCCCGGCGGGTAGGTGGCCAGCGACTCGGCGGCGATCCGTCCGGCTGCCTGCGCGGCGGGCACCACCTCCTGGGCTCCGAGGTAGGCCTCCCGCGGCGTCATCGCGAGCTCGCCCCAGGGAGGCGGGGCGGCGAAGCTCGTGCTGGAGCCGCCCGGATCCAGCCCCACGCGATCGACGGCCGTCTGCAGGGCGCTGACCAGCCTTGAGGCCTCCGGCAGGCCCCGCTCGCCCATACCGAACACGGCCACGAGCACGTTCTGGCCGTAGAGCTCGAGGTTGATGTCGTCGATCTCGCGCAGCATCGGCGCGAGCTCGTAGCCGCTGGCCGCGACCCCGCGGACGTCGACCGCGAGCCGCAGGGGATCGTAGGCGAACACGCCGGCCCGCCCGACCAGCCGCTCGTCGAGCACGTCGAGCCCGGGGATCGCGCGGATGTTCTCGCGCGCAAGCGAGAGCGCCCGCATTGTGTCGGTCAGCAGTTCGCGGCCGTGCACCGCCGCGTGGCGCCGGGCGGCGTCGAGCGAGCCGGCCAGCAGCGAGTTGGGGCTCGTCGACTCGGTGAGCGTCACGGCGCGGTCGACCTCGTCCTCGCCGATCAATCCCTCGGCGCCGTAGCCGAGGTGGAGCATCGCCGACTGCGTGAGGCTCCCCACGATCTTGTGCGTACTCGATATCACCAGGTCGGCTCCGGCCGCCAGCGCATGCTCGGGGAGCTGCTCGTGGAAGGCCAGATGCGCTCCCCAGGCCTCGTCCACGATCAACGGCACGCCGCGGGCGTGTGCGATTGCCGCCAGCGAGGCGACGTCCGCCACCGCGCCGAAGTAGGTCGGCGAGATCACCCATGCGCCGATGGCGCTGGGCGTGGCCGCGAGCGCACGCTCGAGGGTCTCCGGCGTCAGGCAGTGTGCGATGCCGAGCTCGGGATCGGTCTCCGGCGCGGCGAACGTCGGCCGCAGCCCTGAGAGCACCAGCGCGTCGATGGTGCTCGAATGCGCGTTGCGCTGGACCACCACCTCCGCTCCGCGGTGAGCCAGCGCGAGCCCGGCGGCGAGGTTGCCCTGCGAGGCGCCGTTGATCAGGAACCATGCGCGCCTGGCGCCCCACGCCTCGGCGGCGAGCCGCTGGGCCTGCTCGAACGGCGTCGGATCGACGCCGACGTCGATGCCGTGGGTCAACGCTGGAATATCGAGGCTGAGCGCTCGCTCGCCGATCGCCTCGAGCAGCTCGGGATCGGCGCCAGGCCCTCCCTTGTGCCCGGGAACGTGCAGCCGCGCGGGCTCGCGGGCAGCGTATTCACGCAGCGCCTGCAGGTACGGCGCCCGTCGTTGGGAGGGGTTCATGAGCCCAGAGGCTAGACGCCGCGGACGAACTGCGCGGACGGGACGATCGGTGCTAGGTTGCCCCGATGCCCGTGCGGGCGAGCAGGCAAGGAGGCCAATGCGCCGGCTGATCGCAGCAGGCTGCTCCTTCGCGGCGTTCGCATCCGCCGCGCCGGCCCTGACGGCAGCGGCCGAAGGCATCCACAACATCCAGCATGTCGTGATGGTCATGCAGGAGAACCGGACCTTCGACAACTACTTCGGCACCTACCCCGGCGCCAACGGGATCCCCGCGGGTGTCTGTCTGCCCGATCCGACGCACAAAACCTGCGGGCGGCCGTTCCACGACTCCAAAGACGAAAACGTGGGCGGCCCGCATGGGACCGAAAGCTCCGAACTGGACATCAACGGCGGGAAGATGAACGGCTTCATCGAAGTCGCCTCGGCCAGGCAGGTCTGCGGCCGCACCCGGGTGGACTGCCGGCCCTGCACCGAACAGCAGCTGACGGAGTGCATCGACGTGATGGGCTATCACGACGCGCGCGAGATACCCAATTACTGGAAGTACGCGCAGAACTTCGTGCTGCAGGACAACATGTTCGCGTCCGGCGCCTCCTGGAGCCTACCCGAGCATCTGTTCCTGGTCTCCGGGTGGTCGGCCCTCTGCGAGGGCACCCGCAACCCGCTCGAATGCGTCGAGACACTCAGCGCCGAACGACCGGCGAACGCGAGCTACGAATGGACAGACATCACCTACCTGCTCAACGGGGCGGGCGTCAGCTGGCGCTACTTCCTCTTCGAAGGCAGCGAGCCCGACTGCGCATCGGACGAATCCATCACCTGCACGCCCGGGTCCCAGAGCCCGCAGACGCCGGGGATCTGGAACCCGCTGCGCTCCTTCGAAGACGTCAAGCAGGACGGCCAGCTGGGGAACATCCAGTCACTCAGCAACTACTACACCGACGTGCAGCAGCCGAAAACGTGCGGATTGCCGAACGTCTCCTGGGTGATCCCCAACAGCAGCGTCTCCGAGCACCCGCCCGGACTGATCTCCAAGGGCCAGGCGTACGTGACGACGGTGATCAACGCGGTCATGCGCAGCCCCTGCTGGAACAGCACCGCGATCTTCCTCTCCTGGGATGACTGGGGCGGTTTCTACGACCATGTCGTCCCGCCCTCCGTCTCGAAGGCCGGCTACGGCATTCGCGTCCCGGGCCTCGTGATCAGCCCGTACGCCTTGGCCGGCGTCATCGATCATCAGCAGCTGAGCCACGACGCCTTCCTGAAGTTCATCGAGGATGACTTCCTCTCCGGAGCCCGCCTGAACCCGAAAACCGACGGCCGGCCCGACGGCCGCAAAGTCGTGCGCGAAGAAGTGACCACGCTCGGAAACATCGCGAACGACTTCAACTTCAACCAGCCGCCGCGCCCGCCGCTGATCCTGAGTCCGCATCCGGCGCCCGGGCCGCCTTCCCAACCGCCTGGCTGATTCCGATACATGCTACGGTTTCGCAGATAGGGACAGCGAGCCGTCATCGATGTCCGACAGGCAGCGCGATCGCGTCCGCCGTGGCGCTGCTGCTGGTCCTCTCGCCGGCCTGTGCGCTCGCGACGCCCTCCGAAGGGATCCACAACATCCAGCATGTCGTGGTCCTCATGCAGGAGAACCGCAGCTTCGACACCTACTTCGGCACCTACCCCGGCGCCAACGGGATCCCGCCGGGGGTCTGCGTCCCCGATCCCGTCAACAAAACCTGCGTGCGGCCGTTCCACAACCCGGCCAACAAAAACTTCGGTGGCCCCCATGGGGCCGAAGCCGCCACCGCCGACATCGACGGCGGGAAGATGGACGGGTTCGTCGCGACCGCCGAGGGAGGGGCGAAATGCTCATCCAACGAACCGACCTGCAGCCCCTGCAGCGGGACGGCGGGGGCCTGCATCGACGTGATGGGCTACCACGACGCCCGCGAGATCCCCAACTACTGGACCTACGCGCAGAACTACGTCCTGCAGGACAACATGTATGCCTCGGGTGCGGCGTGGAGCCTGCCCGAGCACCTGTTCATGGTCTCCGGATGGTCGGCCAATTGCGAGGCCGGCAACCCCCTGGAATGCGTGGAAACCTTGCATTCGGCGCGCCCGGGCAGTAGCACGCACTACGCCTGGACGGACATCACCTACCTGCTCAACAGGGCGAAAGTCAGCTGGCGCTACTTCGTCTCCGCGGGCACCGAGCCCGACTGCCAGTTCGACGAAGCGCTCACCTGTAAACCGGCACCGCAGGAGGCGAAGACGCCCTCGATCTGGAACCCGCTGCCGTACTTCGACGACGTGAAGGCGGACGGCCAGCTCGGGAACATCCAGTCGCTCAGCAACTACTACAGCGACGTGCAGCAGCCGACAACGTGCGGGCTACCGAACGTCTCCTGGGTTGTTCCGAACGGCTTCGTCTCAGATCACCCTCCGACGAGCATCTCCAACGGGCAGACGTATGTGACGACTCTGATCAACGCCGTCATGCGCAGCCCGTGCTGGAACAGCACCGCGATCTTCCTCTCATGGGATGAGTGGGGCGGCTTCTACGATCACGTCGTGCCGCCGACGATCTCGAACACCGGTTACGGAATTCGCGTGCCCGGCCTGCTCATCAGCCCATACGCCAAGGCGGGCGTCATCGACCACCAGCAGCTGAGCCATGACGCGTACCTGAAGTTCATCGAGAACGACTTCCTCGCCGGAGCGCGCCTGAACCCGAAAACCGACGGACGGCCGGACAGCCGGACCGTGGTGCGCGAAGAACTGTCCGGCCTGGGCGATCTCGCGAACGACTTCAACTTCAGCCAGTCACCGCGTCCGCCGCTGCTCCTGAGCGCGCACCCCGAACCCGGGCCGCCGTCGAAACCGCCGGGCTGATCCAGCCCGTCGGGAGCTCACGGCCTCTGGCGGGCGCTGCCCTCAGCCGGCGGTGGGATTAGCCAGCGGCACGCCCTGCGGCGCTACCAGCGTCTGCAGGCCCGTATCCGTCCACAGCACCTGCTCACGCCCCGGCCCGACACCCACGAGCGCAACCGGCACGCCCGCGTGCTCGGCGATGAACTCGAGGTACTCGCGGGCCGCGTCGGGCAGGTCGGAGATCGTGCGGCACTCCCCGAGATCCTCGTCCCAGCCCCGCAGCTCGGTCAGCTCGGCCTCGGCGTGGTGCAGCACCGTCTGGTGGTAGGGGAAGTCCTCGAAGACGGGCCCTTCGGCGCCCCGGTAGCTCGTGCACACCTGGATGCGGTCCAGGCCGGACAGGACGTCGAGCTTCGTGATCACCAGCGCAGTCATCGTGTTCAACCTCGCCGCGTAGCGCAGCGCCACGAGGTCGAGCCATCCGGTGCGCCTCGGGCGGCCGGTCGTCGTCCCGAACTCGCCGCCCCGGGCGCGGATCATCTCGCCCATCTCATCGTGCAGCTCGCTCGGGAACGGTCCCGCCCCGACGCGCGTCGTGTAGGCCTTGGAGATCCCCCAGATCTCGTCTATCGCCTTCGGCCCGACGCCGGTGCCCACGCATGCGGCGCCAGCCAGCGGGTTGGAGGAGGTGACGAACGGATACGTGCCGTGGTCGATGTCGAGCATCGCTCCCTGCGCTCCCTCGAAGATCACCTTCTTGCCGTCCTCCAGCAGCTCCCACATGAGCTTCGCGGTGTCGGCAATGTGCTGCTCTAGGCGGTGTCCGTAGGTCAGGTACTCCTCGGTCATCGTGTGCAGATCGAGCGTGGGGTCCTTCTCGAACGGTCGCAGCGAGAGGCGCTTGGGCTCCATCGCGGCGACGATCTTCTTCTTGAGGATCTTCTCGTCGAGCAGGTCCTGCACGCGGATCCCGAGGCGCGCCGCCTTGTCCGCATAGCACGGTCCGATGCCGCGGCGCGTGGTCCCGATCTGCAGGCTGCCGAGTTTGGCCTCGCCCGCCGAATCGAGCAGCAGGTGGTAGGGCATGATCAGATGCGCGTTGGCCGAGATCCGCAGGCCGCTCACGTCGATGCGCCTCGCGCGCAGCGCGTTGAGCTCCTCTATCAGCACCTTCGGGTCGATCACCACGCCGTTGCCGATCACGCAGCGCTTGCCCGGGTAGAGGATCCCGGAGGGGATCAGATGCAGCTTCCACTCCTCCTCGCCGCGGACGATCGTATGCCCCGCGTTGTTGCCGCCCTGAAACCTCGCGACGGCGTCCGCGTTTTCGGCAAGCAGATCGGTGATCTTGCCCTTGCCCTCGTCGCCCCACTGGGCGCCCACTATCACGATGCCAGGCATACCTGCTGCAGTTTACGGGCCTCCGCCGTGCCTCCCGGCCCCTCCCGCCGCGCCCGGCCGGCGAGAACGTTGCTCAGGCGGGCGAGCTGCTGGTCGCCCGCGCCGCGCGGAACTCGCGCCGCTTGTCCTCGCCGTAGAGCGGGATCAAGTCGCCACAGATCTCCACAAGCCGCGACACGGTGCGCGGCCCCAGGCGCTCGGAGAGCTCGTCGGGCATCAGGTTCGTGGTGGCGATGATCGCCCGCTCGGCCTCATAGCGCGCGTTCACGATCGAGTAGAGCTGCTCGAGCACCCAGTCCGTTTTGGTCTCCGCTCCGAGATCGTCGAGGTGCAGCAGGTCCACGGCGGTCAGCCGGTCCATGAAGTCGAGCATCCCCCCGTCTGAGTCCATCGATTCACGCAGCAGGTTGAGCAGGCGCGGCAGCGAGTAGATCGCCACCGATCGCCCGGCGTCGAGGGCCGCCTTCGAGACGAGCATGGCGAGCGTCGTCTTGCCGGTGCCCACGTCACCCTGGATCCACAAGCCTCGACCGCCGTCCAGGTTGGCCTCGACGTCCGCCACGTAGCGGCGGACCGACTGGATCTGGTCGGGAGCGGTGGCGGCCAGATCGCTGATCGGCGGCCGCTCGAAGGACACGCCCAGATACCTGCGCGGGATCCGGCCCTCGAGGCGGCGGGTGCGCGCCTTGGCGATCCGCCCGGCGCGGCAGCGGCAGTCGGTCGCCGTGTTCGTCGACTCCTCGACGATGAAGCCGCTGCCGTCGCACAGCCCGTAGCTGCACGTCGCTCTCCCGTCCGTCCAGCCGTCGCGAGATTGCCCGGCGGGCGCCTGGGTCAACTGCCTGTCCTCGTCGGCCGGCAGGTCGTTCACTGCTCGTACCGGCCGCCGGCGTAGTTCATGAACTTCGGGTATTTCTCACGGAAGGTGAGAACGACGTCCCCGGTGGCGCCGTTGCGGTGCTTGGCGATGATCAGATCCGCCTCGCCCGGCCGCTCCGAGTTTTCCTTCTCGTAGTACTCGTCGCGGTAGATGAACATCACGAGATCGGCGTCCTGCTCGAGGTTCCCACTCTCGCGGAGATCCGAGAGGAGCGGGATCTTCGGCGAGCGCTGCTCGACAGCGCGGCTCAGCTGAGACAGGGCGATCACGGGAACTTCGAGCTCTCGCGCGAGGATCTTCAGCCCGCGACTGAGCTCGCCGATGGCCGTCACACGGTTCTCGTAGCGACTGTCGGTCCTCATCAGCTGCAGGTAGTCGATGATGATCAGGCCAAGACCGCCGTCGCATTGACTGTGCAGGCGCCGCGCCTTCGCACGGATCTCCAGCAGACCCACGTCGCTGGTGTCGTCCACCCACAGCGGCGCCGCCGCCAGGCGCTGGCTGGCAGCGAGGATCTTCGGCCAGCGCTGCTCGCTGACGCGGCCCTTGCGCAGCTCGTCGCCCTCGATCATCGCCTGCGAGGCCACGAACCTCTGTGCGAGCTCGCTCTCGGCCATCTCCAGCGAGAACAGCGCGACGGGTCGAGGATGCTTCGGGTGAAGCGCGGCGTTCTCGGCGATGTTGCAGACGAGCGCGCTCTTTCCCATCGCCGGCCGGGCCGCGATGATGATCAGGTTCCCGGACTGGAAGCCGCCCGTGATCTCGTCGAGGTCCTTGAACCCCGATGGCGTGCCCGTGAGCGACGTTCCCTCGATCGAGAGCCTGTGCAGCTTGTCGAGCTCCTCGTGCAGCACGTCCTCGATCGAGCGGAAGTCCTGCTGGCGGTCGTCACGGGCGACCTCCAGCATCGACTTCTCGGCCTGCTCCACGAGCTCGCGCGGGGCCGCCTGGTGGCCGAGGACGCTCTCCTGGATCTCGTATGAGGCCCTCAGCAGGCGCCGCAAGAGGGCGTTCTCACGAACGATCTGCGCGTAGCGGCGGGCGTGTCCGGCCGCGGGCACGACGCCCGTCAGCTCGTCCACCGCGGCCTGCCCGCCGATGCCCTCGAGCTTGCCCATCTGGCGCAGCCGGTCGACGACCGTAAGCACGTCCACGGGCTCGCTGTCGTTGTACAGAGCGAGCATCGCCTCGTAGATCGTGCCGTGGCGCTCGCGGTAGAAGTCATCCGAGCGCAGCCCCTCTTCGATCACCAGCGCGTACAGCGAGCGGTCGGAGAGCAGGATCGCTCCGAGCACCGACTGCTCGGCGTCGAGGTTGTGCGGCGGCGCGATCGGCCCGGCGGAGGGTTGCGACGTGCCGTTGGCTGTCGAGACGGCGCTCATCGGTGTGGCGAGTCTAGGCTGCGGTCCACAGGCGCCCGGACGGCGTTCCCGCAAATCGCGGTAGGAAAAGATCGCACGCTGCTCACGAACACATGTTCCCACGGCGTTGGGACGGACGACCGTGGCCGATGCTTCACGCAGCCGTGTGATTCGCATGCAGACGCGGGGCGGGCACAGTGCAGGCCATGGAATGGGTCTGTACGCAGTGCGGAGCACCGATTGGCCCGCACGAGCCAATGCTCGTGTTGCAAGGCCACGACGCACGATGGACCTCCTCGGCGGCCGAGCCGCCCACCCACGACGCCGAGGCGCTATTCCACGAGGACTGCGCGCCAGTTCTCTGGCGACCCCGCTAGGTCTGACGCTCCCTCACGCCACGGCGGGTTGGCGGTACATCAGCATCTACGGGATCGATGGTGCGGAGCTTCATTTCTTGGCGACGACCATCGTCTTGATCGTCGCCGTGACACCGTCGACGACCTCGACCACGACCATGTACGTGCCGACGTTCTTGATCGGCTCGGGCATGTGCACGTTGCGTTTGTCGATTCTCAGACCGCGAGCTTCGCGGATCGCCGTCGCGATGTCCTGGGCGGTCACCGAACCGAACAGCCGGCCGTCCGCTCCCGCCTGCTGCGGGATCGTGAGAACGGTGCGGTTGAGCAGGTTGACGTTCTCCTGGGCTCTCTCGACCGCCTCGCGCGCGGCCCGCTCGGCGGCCGCCTGGCGCTGGCGGATAGTCTCGATGGCCCCCTTCGTCGCGGGCTGGGCGAGCTTGCGCGGGATCAGGTAGTTGCGCAGGTAGCCCTTGGAGACGTCGACGACCGTGCCCTGCTCGCCCAGCGTCTCGACATCCTGCAGCAGTATCGCTTCGGGCATTCGCCGTCCCTAGCGGTCGCGGTCGCGGTCGCCGCGTTCGCGGCGGCCGCCGGGGGCGTCGTCGCGTCCGCCCTCGTTGACGTACGGCAGCAGCGCCAGCTCGCGGGCACGCTTCACCGCGCGGGCGATCTGGTTCTGGTGGCGGCGGCAGGCGCCGGTGATCCGCCGCGAGCGGATCTTCCCCTTCTCGGAGATGAACTTCCGGAGCATCGCGACGTCCTTGTAGTCGATCTGCTCGATCTTGTCGCGGCAATGCTGGCACGGCTTGCGCCGGCCGCTGCCGATGCCGCCCTTCTTGTCGCGACGGCGCACCGGCTTGCCGCGTCCGCGTGCTTTCGCCATCAGCGGCCCCCGCCGTGGTTGGGCTTGCGCATGGCTATGGCTGAAAACACAAAGACCTCGCTGTACTGGCTAGAACGGAATGTCGTCGTCGCCTGCTGCTCCGGCGACAGGTGCGGGCTGGAAATCCCCTTCGTTGACCGGGATGTCGCTGCCCTTGGAGGCCCCGTTGCCGCCGAATCCACCCCCACCGGAGGCGTCGTCGCGCGAGCCCAGGAACTGCACCGAGTCGGCAATGATATCGGTTGCCTGGCGCTTGGTGCCGTCCTGTGCCTCCCACTCGCGCCACTCCAGGCGCCCGTCGATGGCCACCGGCCGTCCCTTCGACAGGTAGCGGGCGGCGTTCTCGCCCTGTGCGCCCCAGACGGTGACGTTGAAGTAGTTGGGCTTGTCCTCCCACTCACCCGTGCTTGCGTTCTTGCGGCGCGTGTTGCAGGCGATGCGAAGGCTGCACACCGACATGCCGCTCGGCAGCGAGCGCAGCTCGGGATCGGCTGTGAGGTTTCCGGTCATCACGACCCTGTTTATGTTGGTTGCGGCCACGGCTTCTCTTCCTTTCGGCTGTTGCCGGTCCTCTCTGGGACCTGTCGTCTTCTCGACTCGAGCTTCGAGTCTAGAGCGGGCTGCGGGCGCGACTCTCGGGCGATCGGGTGCGACCCCGCTAATTGCGGGCGGGAGCGGCCCATTTCAAGCGCGGCGGCCTGCCCATCGGCCGGCGCGGCTCACCGCGCACGCCGCTGCGGAGCCCTCCCGGGCGGAGCCGCTCCTCATCCCGAGCGCTGCGGGCGCTCGTCCGCTGCGCCTCTGCCGGCACGCGAGGAGGTGCCGAAGATCTCGTCCCAGTAGGGCGCGCTGATCCCGAAGCCGCGCGTCTCGTCCTGGAAGTGGTGGCGCATGTGGCGCTCGCGCAGCATCCGGCCGAGCCGTCCGCGCGGGCGGAAGTGATGCAGGTAGTAGTGGGTCATGTCGTAGGCGAGGTAGCCGGCGAAGAAGCCCGCGCCCAGCGAGGGCGAGTAGCGCGCGCCGAACACCAGGAAGAGCACGCCGAACACGAGGGCTCCGAGGGGGATGCTCACCGCCGGGGGCATCACCAACCGCAGCGGGTCGTTGGGATGGTCGTGGTGCACACCGTGGATGATCCAGTGCATGCGCGCGCCGAGCCCATCCTCGGGCTCGAAGTGGAAGACGATCCTGTGCAGCCAGTACTCGAACAGCGTCCACAGCGCATAGCCGGCGACGGCCAGCGCCACCGCCGCGAGCACGCTGAGCTGCGACAGGCCCCACGCCATCAGCGCGACGATCGCCGGGACGAAGATCAGAACCGGAACGAGCGGGTGCACCCGAGAGAGCGCGTCGAGCACCCTCGAGTCGAACATGGGCGGTGAGGCTCGGAGGACGTCCGTGCGGCTCGTCGAGGATGAGTCGCTCATGTCTTCAGCCCAACTCATGCGCCGATGTTAATACCACCGTGGTGAATGTC
>Ga0210409_10001573_pt1 | contig 29324 bp, 37 predicted proteins | sample IncBWH17MmetaG_FD_161649 | JGI IMG/M metagenome (GOLD analysis project Ga0210409, IMG submission 161649) | Forest soil microbial communities from Barre Woods Harvard Forest LTER site, Petersham, Massachusetts, United States - Inc-BW-H-17-M | ecosystem: Environmental > Terrestrial > Soil >...
CGATTTTCGCCTTGAATTTGTATTTCTTCATCGATCGGATTTTTGACCCGCCCGGCCTTGGTCACTCGGAATTAAACCACTTTCCTTGGTAGCGCGCTACCCAAGCGATTACTCCCGGTTTGTCGGCCAACCGGAAGTTATCCAGAAACGGGCTTCTCGTCATTTAGTCTTAGTTTGTCGGCAAACAAGGAACTGAGAATGGATTACTTCAGTCTTGCGGGCGCTCTCCTGCAACTCCGGATGAGAATCAATGGAAAATCGGGATAGACAGAATGTTTCCTATGCTGGGAACGATCTTCACAGAACGTTCCGTGTTTTCCATCCATTACTCCGCGCGAGCGAGTGGCAAGGGATCGTGTCGGACGAGCACTGGTAACGGGCGACGGCGGCGGACTCTCCATAGCCAATAGAACATTGCGGCAAACAGCAGCAGGATCGGCAGCGCGCGCATCGGAGCTGTCGTGAACGGTTCGGGAAGGATTTTTGCTACGCGCGCGCGGATGGAGAAGAACGATCCGGCGGCAATGAACAGCGCGAAGCACATGCGCCACAGATGGCGGGCAAGGCGCGGTCCGCCGCGCGGCATGCCGAATCGCATGATGCGCACATCGCCAGTCGCTGCCAGGATGAAAACCGTCGCGAGGAAGAAGTACATCGGGAACGGGACGCCGTTGAGGAAGCCCCCAGGGCTGTTGAAGGCCTTCACGCCTCCCGCGATGTCGAAGAGCGCGAGTCCGACCGGAATCGTCATCAGGGCAGCATTGATACGTCGAGTCCACGGCGACACCGGGCGAACGGTGGTCAGCGCCGTGATGACAAAGTAGGCCACCATAAGGCCGCCGAAGACATTTGGGTCGACGGGAGTTTTGCGGAGCGCCAGGATCGAGGCGCTGGTGCCCATCACGAGCATGGCATAGACGAACAACAGCCCGACGCGCCGGTGGATGCTCCCACCCTTCTTCACCAACAGAGCTACGGCGCCGAGAATAATGGCGAGCCCTCCTGCGGTAATGTGGATGGCCAGCAGCATGTCTCGGTGGATTGTACGACAGGGTTGGAGGGAATGTTCCGTGGTAAATACCGGCTATCGGCGATCGGGTGTCGGCGTTCGGCTAAGACAAAAAAAGTCCAAGCTACGAGGCCGCGAAGCCTCGGAGCCACGCAGCTGAAAACGAGCATCAGCCATCGTCCTTCGCCAGTCCCTTTATATTTCGATTCTCCGACTACCGGGCCTGCCCCGTTCCAGGGTCCACAGTCCGCGCACCGCTAGGATGAGGGAGAACATGCCGGTCACTCCGAGCATTATGAGCGTCCAGAAGAATAGGAAAGCTCCGCTGTACCTGGCCATCTCGCGGTGAAAAATGCCTCCCGCTCCCATTACGTTGATGACAGCATGCCCAGCGCGAGGAGCGCCCCGACGAGCATGATGATATGCCCCGACCGCCGTTCGGCAAGCAGCAGCGTTCCGTACAACCAGAGGACCAGCACGGGAACGGCGACGAGGGTTGAGCTTTAAAGTGAAATTGTTATACCACGATGCCAAGCGGCGGAGCGCACTGTATCTTCCCGTCGCTCTCCAAGAGACTCCTGGTACCACCCGGTGATGGGAACGAGGCACTACCGTCGGAAGCGATTGCTACTGCCTCAAGGCGGCCAGCAAGAGTTTTGATGATGTCGTGCGCGCCGGCGTGTATCTCACGAGCATGAGCGACTTCATCGCGATGAATCGGATGTACGCAAAGTATTTCAGTCAGCCCTTTCCCGCCCGCACGACGATCGCGGCTGCCGCGCTACCACTTGGGGCTTGCGTCGAGATCGACGTCGTTGTCGAGGCTTGAGGCGACGTAAGGAGGTCGATCTCATGAAGTACGCATTTGAGATTTGGGATGTGCGCGGCGACTACTTGCGCGATTGCGACTTCCGCCGATTCGCGGGCACACCCCTTCGGCTCCTCGTTACGGGCTTCGGGGTGTTGGCTGCCTCGAACAATTGCCGAAACCCATGTGCCAACAGTTCGACCGCCTTCCCCAGGGCGCCGAGTTCCCCAACCCGGACGATAGCGACGGATCGGTGCAGGTCAAACGATGGAGGGCGCAAGACTTTCACGGGATTGAAAGAATGATTCCTGGCAATAAAGCGCGCGGGTAGGAGCCCTAAACCATATCCGGACTGAACAAACGCCAGCTGCATATGCATGTTGTGGATTTCAGCCGCAATCATGGGCGTGAAGCCGGCACGCTCCATCCGATCGATAAGGCTCGCCCGAAGGAAGCACCCGGGCGGATTGAGTACCCAGGGTGCTCGGCCCAAAGTTTTCCAATCACAGTCAACCTTGCCTCCGGCGCCTTGAACGATCTCCATGCGATCGCTAGCGATGATATTGGTCAGAAGAGGTGGAGGCGCGGTTCTTCCTTCGGGCAACAGCACGGCAGCAACGTCGAGTTCACCAGCGAGCAGCCGGTTGATTAGTTCGGGGGTCAGTTCGCTCGACAGCCGCACGGTGACCTTGGGGAATTTTTCAGTCAGCGCCTGAATAGGCTCGATTAGCGTCCCCTCGGCCAGGGCATGCGAGAGTCCGACGCGCAAGAGGCCCTGAGGTTCAGCGTTGCTTGACGTAAGAGATTTCAGCGCCTCGGTCCGCTGCAGCAGATCTCTTGCTTGTTCGAGGACTCTGGAGCCAAGCGAGTTCAGCCGCGGCGGCTTCGTTGAGCGGTCGAGTAACTCAGCACCCAATTGAGCCTCTAGCCTCTGCAGTTGCCGGGTTATCGCCGATGGTGTCCGGAATAGACGATCAGCTGCCCCGGCAATGGACCCGGCCTGGGCGAACTCTACGAGCGCGTGTAAATCGTCGAGCACGGGATCCTCCTAAAGTAAATAGCAGAATCGTGCGAAAACAGCAACATCATTCTGAGAATAATGAACTTGTGGAATTGTCGGTACTCCGCTAGAACCGGTAAGTAGAGGGAGTGGAGGTAGCGTGAACAAATTAGCGTGCAGAGTGATGGTGATTGTCGCCGGCATGGCGGTGCTCGGGATGACCGCAACGCTGGCCGACGCACAAACCCATCCAGCGGCCTTTACACTCAACGATGTGATGCAGGCGCCGTTTGCGTCGGACATGCTGGCCGCGCCAACGGGCACAACCGTCGCCTGGGTATTCGACGCGAAGGGCTGCAGTAATATCTGGGTGGCAGACCCCTCCCATGGCGCGAAGGCGCACCAGATCACACCGTACACGGAAGACGACGGTTTCGCTATCGGCGAACTCGCCTGGTCGCCTGATACGAAGTCGATCGCCTTCACACGGGGCAAGAGTCTTGAGGACGAGACTCCGGCCAACGTTAGTAACTCCCCGGAAGGCCCAAGGCCCAAGGAAGTATGGCTGGTTGCCACGGCCGGCGGCGTGCCGCATAAGGTCGGCGCGGGAGACTTCCCCGGCTTCTCGCCCGATGGCAGCCGGTTTCTGTTTGTCGACAAGAAAAAAATTCTGACCGTGGCCGCGAGCGGCGATGGCGAGGCGCAGCCATTGCTCATCGATCAGGGAACAGTGGACTCGCTGACCTGGGCGCCGGACGGCAAGCGCCTCGCGTTCGTGAGCCATCGAGGCAGCCACTCGCTGATCGGTGTCTACGATTTCGTCGACCAAACCATCGTCTGGTTGAGCCCGAGTCTAGACTACGACAGCTCGCCCGCGTTCTCACCGGACGGCGCACGGATCGCCTTCGTTCGTGTGCTGGCCGAAAAGACGCTCCCCGACAATTACCCCCATCGCAGCGGACGGCAGTGGTCGATCTGGACGGCGGACGTGAAAACCGGCCAAGGGCAACGTGTCTGGATTGCCGACCCGGGGCCCGGAAGTGTGTTCCGTCCGACACGCTCGGCGACCAATGACGTTCCCGACTTTCCTTCGAGGGCCAACCTGTTCTGGACCAACCATGATGATCTCGTGTTCCCCTGGGAGAAAAGCGGCTGGATGCATCTATATGCCGTCCCCGTGCGGGGCGGGGCGGCCCGCGCACTCACGGTGGGAAAGTTCGAAGTCACACACGTCGTCTTCAGCCAGGACCGCAAGCGCCTGGTCTATTCGTCCAATCAGGATGACATCGACAGGATGCATATCTGGACGGTCGACGCCGAGCACGGTTCGGCGGTGCGCACGGCCCAGAGCGACGCCATCGAAGACTATCCGCAGATCGGCGCCGACGGCACTCTTTTCGCGTTGCAGAGCGACGGCAACCACCCGCTGCATCCGGTCGCGTTGAGTGCAGGGGGGCAATGGCGGCGGCTCGCTCCGGAAGCCATCCCATCCTCGTACCCGAGCTCCAAGCTCGTCGTGCCCCAGGCCGTGACCTTTACGGCGAAGGATGGGCAGGAAGCGCGCGGGCAACTGTTCCTGCCACACGAAACCACCTCCGAGCGGCACCCGGCGATTCTGTTCTTCCACGGCGGCCCTCAGAGACAGATGTTTCTGGGATTCAATACCCACCGCTCGTATAGCTGGATATACGCATTCAATCAATACCTCGTCGCCAAGGGCTACATTGTGCTGTCAGTCAACTATCGCGGCGGTACCGGCTATGGCCTTGACTACAGAGAGGCCGACAACCTCGGCCCGGGCGGCAGCAGCGAGCTCAGTGATCTGCTCGGCGCCATCACCTATCTGCAAGGCCGACAGGACGTCGACTCCCATAGGTTAGGCATCTGGGGACCAAGCTATGGGGGACTCATGACGGCTCTTGGTCTCGCGCGCGCCTCAGATACGCTCGCGGCCGGTGTCGATTACGCGGGCATACATAACTGGTCGACGCACCTATCCTCGTTGGGCGAGCCCATCGAGGGAGGCGATGCGAACCGCCGGGCGGTGGAAGCCTCCCCCATCGCGACCATCGACCAGTGGCACTCACCTGTGCTGCTTGTGCAGGCGGACAACGACGACGTTGTACCCTCCCAGCAGGCAGCCGAACTCATCGAAGGCTTGAGGTCGCACAACATCGACCATGACGTAATCATGATTCCGAACGAGATTCATGACATGGCACGCTACGCATCGTGGATGATGTTGTTCAATGCTGCGGATGTGTATTTCGATCGGCAACTAAACAAGCGGAGCGCGCCCTCTCCGTAAGCAGGTCCATCACTACGGTTTTGATCGACGGTGTGTGATGCCCTTCGCTTAGGCTTTGAAAAACCAGGTAACGTGTTGGGAAGGGCATGGGCAGAATTGCCCGCAAATTACGAAGGAGAGAAAGGGAGCGACTGTGAAAGTTATCGAGGTGCCGGCGTCATTCGACCTTCGGGATATTAGGCCAGTGGAGCGGCCCGAATTGCCTGACCCTGGACCGGGGCAGGTCCTCATTCGAATGAACGCCGTCTCTCTGAATTTTCGGGATCTACTGGTCGCCCAAGGCCATGACCGTTGGCTACCGCCAACTGGGCGCATTCCAGTCTCCGATGGCGTGGGTGTCGTGTTGGCAGTCGGCCCGGGCGGTAACGGAATCAGCGTCGGTCCGCGGGTCATTACGACGATTTTGCCGAAATGGATCTCAGGCCCGGTCACCGTGCAGAAGCGTGAGGGCGGCTTAGGAGGTCCCGCGGCTGACGGGGTCTTGGCCGAGCGAATCCTGCTTGATGCAACTGCCGTGGTTCCAGCGCCGGACTATCTGACAGACGTCGAGGCTGCGACCCTTCCATGTGCGGCGCTGACCGCGTGGCACGCGCTCACCCGCGCCGGATCGTTAAGACCGGATTCGACAGTCCTTGTGGAAGGTACCGGCGGCGTATCGCTTTTCGCCCTTCAGATCGCCGCTTCAGCGGGTGCGAAGGTCATCGCGACCTCCAGTACGGAGGCCAAACTTGATCGCTTGCGCGAGTTGGGCGCCGCTGCGACGGTCAACTATCGGAAACGATCCAGCTGGGGTGTGGAAGTCGTAGATCTGACAGACGGCCAAGGCGTCGATCACGCCATTGACATAGGGGGCGCAACCACTCTTGAACAATCCATATCGTCTGTGTCCATGGAGGGTGTCGTGAGCGTTGTGGGCCTCGTCGGCGGATTGAGGACGGAAATCAACCTGGCTGAGATCTTTCAGAAGAACTTGCGGCTCGACGGAATCGAGACGGGATCTCGGTCGATGTTAGAAGACCTTGTTCGTTGGTTTGACCTCAAACGGCTTCATCCCATCATCGATAGAACCTTTCCATTTCAGGACTCAAATGCGGCTTTCCTGCACCTTAAGGCGGGCGGACACATCGGCAAGGTCTGCGTGGTGATGTAGCTGTCCGAGTTGACGTCTGAATAACATGCGAGAGCGGGCCGTGCAGGCGCGCGCCCGCTCCGTAAGGGGAATTTCTATGACGCCGGAAATCATGCGCCAGTATCTGGCCGCGCACGCGCCGGAGCTCGAGGTCGTCGAGCTGCCTGAGGCGCATACGAGCGAATACATTTCGCGCGAGTGGAAAGTCCTGCCCGCTCAGGTCGCCAAGACGCTGACATTGCGCGTCGGTGAGGACGCGATCATCGTCGTGACCTGCGGTGACTCGAGACTCGACAACCGCAAAGTCAAGGAGAAACTCGGCGGCAAAGGCCGTATGATGCCAGGATCCGAGGCCTCTGAGATTACAGGTCATCAAGTGGGCGCAATCACGCCGCTCTGCCTTGCTTCTGCACTGCCCGTATTCTTCGACATTGGGCTAAAGCGTTTCGAGGAGGTCGTGACCGCTGGGGGCTCGACCCACGCAGCTATCCGAATCCCGCTCACTCGATTTGCCCAGCTCACTGGCGCCACGTGGGTCGATGTCTGCAAAGAGATGTAAGCCAATGGAGAACGGGCTCCAACGACAGTTCAATTGCACATGTAGCTTGCCAACAATGAAATTCCACCTTTATCAGTTCCACCCAGGAAAGGACGATATTCAATGTCAACGTTTTCTTTACAAATGCTGCGGTCACTATTTTTAGCGGCGATTCTGGCCGGCGCGCTCGCCGGAAGTGCCATGGCGCAGGCGCCGGAGGCCAGCTGTGCATTGCCTTCAGAGCCCGAGGGCATTCCAGCCGCGCTTGATGCGGCAATCACCGGGCCCGCGGACAAGGATCGAGCCTGCATGAAGGCCCTGTTCATACGCGAAGCACGCTTGATGTTCGTTTCAAGCGCCACGGACGGAGCGCCAACCTATACGACCGAGACCTTGGACGATTGGATCGCCCGCGTCAAAGCCCGTGGCCACGCCATGTTGGAAGAAAAGCAGCTGAAGTTTCGCATTGAGCGCTACGGCAACATCGCGCACTTATGGAGCAGCTACACGTTGCAAAGCGATGGCAAGCAAGTCGCGCGCGGCATCAACAGCATTCAAGCGATCAAAGAAGCGGACGGATGTAGAGTTACGAGCATCTTGGTGCAGGCCGAGTCGGTCACTGCGCCGCTGCCCAAAGAATATCTGCCGTAAAGTAGGCAAGCTAAGAGCCGTGAAACGGCAGTGGTCGACTCATCGCACAACGAAAGTGCCTTTCAAAAGCGAGAAGCACTGCAGGAGATATGACCACTCTCATCGAGCAAAGAAGCCTCCTAAAGCACATTTTCACTCTTCGCATGACACGTCAGCATAATGCGGATAAGGAATGATTATTGTGAAAATAATGAACTTGTGGAATGTTGGTTGCCGAGCGATACTACATGGGATTCGTGAGTTTGTGGAGATTAATCAGCTACGAAACTAGCTACAGGAGTTTGTTATGAGCAAAACTGCAATTACCTCGCCTGAACTCACGCCGCCGGTTGGCCCGTTTTCCCAGGCCGTCGAAGTCGGCGGTTTCCTCTACTTCAGCGGTCAGGTCGGCCAAGACCCGGCCACTGGCAAAGTGGTCGAGGGGGGCGTTGTGGCCGAGACGGAGCGCATCTTCCAGAATCTCTCGGCGGTTCTCAAGGCGGCCGGCAAGAGTTTCGATCACGTTGCGTGCGCCCGCGTGTTCCTCACGAACATGAGTGACTACGTCGCGATGAATGGCATTTACGCAAAGTATTTTAGTGCGCCCTTTCCGGCCCGCACGGCGATCGGGGTGGCCGCGCTACCACTTGGGGCCTGCGTCGAGATCGATCTTATTGTCAAGGCTTGAGGCAACGGAGGGGATCTCATGAAGTACACATTTCACATCGTCGATGTTTTCAGTTCGACACCGTTCGGCGGTAATCAACTGGCGGTTCTGCCTGACGCGGCCGGCATTTCGGCCGAGGGCATGCAAAAGATTGCTCGCGAACTCAATTTCGGCGAAACGACTTTCGTCCCGCCGAAGAACGATTCTGCAAACAACTTTCGGGTGCGCCTCCGCGTGTAGGAAACAGTGCTCCAAGTTTGTCCAAAGAGGCTAGACGTGAAAACGAGAAAACCAGCTGCCGAATCTATCCAGTTCCGAGAGGCATGGCATCCGATGGATGGTGTGACGTACTTGAATTTTGCGTTCAATGCCGCAATTCCGACCATCGCACTCGATGCCGTGCAGTTGTCAATTCGCGCCAAGCAATTGCCGCACTTGGTCGGCGATGCGGAATTTTTTGGGCCGGCAGCCAGTGTGCGCGGCTCACTCGCCACACTCCTTGGCGCGGATCCGGATGACATTTCTCTGACAACCGGTGCTCAGTCAGGAGCCACGATGGTTGCCTACGCAGTACGGTGGTCTCCCGGCGATGAGGTTCTTATTGGGCGCGGGGACTTCCCGGTCCACTATGCAACGTGGAAACCTATGGAAGAACGCGAAGATATCAAGCTGTCCATCGTGACACCACGAGATCGGTTCATTACCGCGGATGATTTTGTCGAAGCACTCACTCCCAGAACTCGTTTGGTGTCTGTGAGTCATGTACGCTTCGACACTGGAGCCATGCTTGATGCACCGCGACTGGCCGAAGCGTGCAGAAAGAATGGGACTCTCTTGCTGCTCGATGTGAGTCAGTCCTGTGGCTCCTGTCCATTCACGGTTAGTGACTTGGGCGCCGACTTCCTTGTTTGCGCAGGATACAAGTACTTGCTCGGTCCGTGGGGCACGGGGTTCTTGTGGACAAATAGGCAGCATCGTGACCGGTTGCGTGCAGGGCCCTATAACTGGCTTTCTCAGGGGACTGAAATATTCTCCCGGCTAAATCTCGTTGACCCGCCGCAGTCGGCAACCATGAGCCGTTGGGATGTGAATGAATGGTCTTCACAGGGCAATTTCAATCTCACCGTGATGGAAGCATCACTAAAGTTTGTATTGCAAGCCGGTGTCGGGCTGGTTCACGACCATTGTCAGAGTCTGATTGACCGACTGTTTGAACGGCTTCCTCCTGCGTGCAGAGTTGCGAGCCCGCCTGAGCGCTCACGCCGGGGGGTGTGCGGGTGCATTGAAGCTGCTGATCGTCGCGACACCGAAGCCCTATATCAGGCCTTGCGAACCGCAAGCCTCGTCGTCGCATTGCGGGAGGGGCGCATTCGCATTGCGCCGCACCTGATGAACTCAGAGCAGGACATCGACCGTCTTCTGACCGTGGTAGCCGCTACAACCGAGGGATGGAAGCATTTCGTTACTTAGCTAACTCGGAACCGCGACGGCGCGAGCGCCGGATGTCGGCTGCACGCTGCCTGCGGAAGGATTCCCGTGCCTTCATGCGTGTCCATCGCGATACCGGCTGGGCTCCAGACAATAGCGTTCCATAATCCGTCAACATTTAACATTTAAGGAGGAAAAAGTGCCTTTACTCCGCATCGATCTACTCGAGGGAAAATCAGAACAGTACCGTGCTCAAGTCGGCGATATCCTTTACCAGACCTTGGTGGATGTTCTCAATGTTCCGGAACATGACCGATTTCAGGTAATCACGGAACACACGAAGGCGAGCCTGCCATTCGATCGAGAGTATCTCGGCATACATCGGTCGGACGATTGCATCTTTTTTCAGATCACATTGAATAGCGGCCGTTCCACTGAGTTGAAGCAACGCTTCTACAAAGCACTAGCGGACCATCTCCACGAAGGAGTAAAGATTCGCAAGGAAGATGTCTTCATCAACTTTGTTGAAGTCCCGAAGGAAAATTGGTCCTTTGGTAACGGCGAGGCCCAGTACGTCACGCCTCCAAAATAAATCGAAGATAACACCAGTTGCGGGAAGTGGTGGGGAAAGAGCTCGATTCTTGAGGCAACTGGTCGGCTTCAGTCTCATCGCGGGCATCTTGGAAGCTTCACAATGCGAATGCTGATAGTGGGCATCGGCGCGTTGGGTGGAACAATCGCCGCGCGCGCCCTCCGCGCTGGATTGCCCGTCCGGCTTGCGGCTCGCAATACCGATTCTGCGGAGGCATTGCGCGGATCGGGCCTGCGAGTGTCCGGCATCGGAGGAGAGGTGAGGGCAGACGCTATCGACGTTGCCGCAGTTGAAGACTACGGAAAGGGAGACCAGTTTGACCTGATCCTGCTTGCCACCAAAGCGCAAGACGCACTGGAAATCGCGCCCCATGTGGCGGGCCTACTTGCCCCCCAAGGAGTCATATTGCCTATACAGAATGGCGGCGTTGCACCGGTGCTTGCGGACGGTCTCGGCGAAGACAGGATCCTTGGAGGATTTTCAAATCTTGGTGCCACGATGGTAGAACGCGGCGTCTACGAGCAGAAGAATGCAGGGCATCTACTGATAGGCGAACTTGCTGGTGGTGTCAGTGAGCGCGTCGAGCGGGTTGCGCGCGCCCTGAGTCGAGCGATTGAGGTTAAGGTATCTTCAAACCTGACCGGTGCCATCTGGTCGAAGCTGCTGATCAATTGCTCGGTTACAACCCTCGGTGCGCTTTGTTCGCAAACCATGCGCCAATACATGGAAACAGAGGCAGGCAAGAAGGTCTTCCGAAGGACGTACGAGGAGGCGTTATCCGTCGCACTTGCGATTGGCACTCGGCTGGAGCGCCTGGCCGTAGACCCAATTCCGCCCGGCTGGGCGAGCAATGTCGCGATAGAGCAACGCTATGAGTCGTGGGTTGAAGAAATAATTGCCTTCTACGGAGATGTCAAACCTTCGATGCTCCAGGACTTCGAGCGTGGCCGGAAGACTGAGGTCGATTTTATCAACGGCTATGTGGTGACGTTAGGCCGCGCGTCCGGAGTGCCAGTACACGTGAACACCGCAATAACAGACCTTGTACACCAGATCGAACGTGGAGTTCTCCAGCCGACACGAGAACAGATGAACGAGCTAGCTGATGAAACCGGTGGCCGAACCCGTGGCAACAGTATTTGACGGCCAACTCTGACCGCTTGTCTCACTTAGGACGCCGCATGTCACTTTTCCTGCAAAGACTGGTTCTTCTCGGCATATGTCCAGTGAGCAGGCGTAGTGACACAGAGGAGTTCCACATGATGAAGATTATGACTCAGTACGCAGTGTGCGCGCTTGCGGTCGCTCTGATGGTGCCGTTGGCGCAGTCGCAGGCGCAGCCGGCAGGAGTGCAGGCCGCCTTCGGAAAAGATGCCGGAACGCTTTCCGACAAATTCACCGCACTCGCCCACGTTATGTCGGGCAAGTATGACTGGAAGCCCGGGCAGGGCGTTCGCTCTGTCGGCGACGTGTTCAACCTGATCGTTACGGAGAACCGCATGCTCGTCGGCGTGCTTTCGGGCACACCGAATACGGGGGCAAAGCGCGCGCCCATCGCCGATCCGGAGAAATTGCAGGAAGCTCTGAAGGCTTCTTACATCGATCTGCAAAAAGATTACGGGACTTTCCGACAACGACCTGCAGGCGCCGGTGAAACTGTTCGGAAGAGACATGACGAAGCAGGGCGCGCTGATGCTAATTCTCGAAGATCAACACGAGCATCTGGGGCAGTCGATCGTGTACGCACGCAGCAACGGCGTGGTTCCGCCCTGGTCTAAGTAGGAGCGCCGATCGCCTCGAACACTGGCGGGTGTGTGCAAAAATTGATGGGCAGTGGAAGATCCTGTCCGTCGCCTGAACGATCGATTGATGATCACAGCCTTGCATCAGGATATTGCTAGCCGGGTAGATATATCACAAGAGGTGAAGAAAAAATGATTAAGACCATTATCTTATCCATGTGTCTCGCAGCTTCCTCACTTTCGCTTGATGCACGTGCCCAGGATGAGCGCAAATATACTGAGGGCCCGGTCACTCTCGTGCAAGAAATAGGAGTTGAGTACGGCCATTTTGAAGAGTACATCGATTGGCTAAATTCGACATGGAAGCCGACCATGGAAGCCACCAAGAAAGCCGGGATAATCATCGATTACAAGGTCTTCAGTTCCACTCCACCATCGCCGGATCACCCCGATATAATTCTGTGGATCACTTATAAAAACATGGCGGCTTTAGATAGAGGCGTCGAGGAAGAAGAAGTGGCCAAGAAAGTAATCTGTAGCACCGAGTGTCAGAACAAGGCCAGAGTGGGCCGGAATGAATACAGAAAAGTTCTGCGCAGAGAATATATTCGTGAACTTATTTTAAAGTGAAATTGTTATACGTGTTGAAAGAGCGCACTCCAATTATTTATAGAGTTCTTCTACTTTGCGTCCTGCACGCTTGCGTGTTTGCTGCCGCCCTAAGGCTTCCTTTTTTCATAGGCAAGGTGACACAACAAACCCTTGCAGAAGAGGCGCCTGTCATTCTGGAAATGATCTCCGAGTAATTGCATATCCGAAATCATTGACCGGTTCGATCAGTACCGACAAACGGGCTTGTCGTCAGTTGTGCGATTGATGACGAGAAGGCGACTTCCCATTACTAATCGCATTTAAGCGAGCCGCGCATCGCGGTGCAGCATTTCATGCGCAAGTTCATGGACGGGCGTCGAGAATCAGGCTTATCTACAAGGCATTCGAAACATCTGATGGCAGGCCGTTGACTCGAAATGGCCGACCGAGGTGGTTCAGTTCATTACGATCCTGTCGAATCATGATTGACCTCGCCAAGCCCGGTCATCGAAGACGGGCCGGGATATTGCGGCAGGCGATCAAAGAGAACAACAATTTTGACGTTCTAATCAACATTCAAGGTTTCTGATCATCGCGTCTGCTTGCTCGGTCGAGATTCATTTTCCGGGGCCGCCAGTGGCGCTGGTGCTTTCGGACTCGTTAGCGCACTGAGGACAACTAGCGCTCTTGGTCGCCCAAGAATGCGTCTCGTGACCGCATTCTAGCTGCACAAATGGTGCTGTACCCAGAGTAGCGTATCGTCTGATTGCCACAATCAACCGCTTTGGCCCCTTTTTGGTCATCTTCTCGACCATAGCATAGCGGCATCACGAGCGGAGACGCTGCGAGGGCATCTTAGAATTCAGCTTGTACCCCCATGAATTCGGCCATTTAGCCGCTGTTCCAGACGCTGCCGATGTATCATTGCGTTTCACACTGCTGTATGTTGCAGCCACCTCCTGGTGAACTCTGCGCTCCGGCGAGCGCCTGTTCACCCTGTACCAGGCTCACCGGGCCTACGCGGAAAAACGCGCGCGCATGGCCGCGTGGGATGCAGTTCACCAGCAAGAGGAGTACAGCGGCCATGAAAGATAGCGACACGGAAGTAAAAAAGTCTTCGGCGGTGCACAAGATCCTGCAGCATCCCGCCAATCGGCGCGAGCCGGGGACCGAGGAGTCCGGGACGCAATACGAGGATGCGCGCAGCCGGGACAATATCAATCTGGAATTCCGGTCTATATCAGAAATTTGCTCGACCAGCGTGCGTGGTTTATCCAGCAAAACACGGAAGCGGAGAGAGAACTCCAGCCTGCCAATGATCCCTACGTAGAACAGATCGAGATTAAGAGAAAAGACGACTAGACGATTACACGAGGCGGCGGTAACGGTCTCGTGAGCGGAAATACAGAACGAATATCAGCGACGAAAGCACGAAGCCATTCCAAGATTGCCACCCTGGCCTGTCCGGCAATTTCGCCAGACTGACCGCAGACCCATTACAGCGGCTGCACCTTTACCCAGAGAAAATATCCGCCGGCAATTGCATCCGAGTAATCGGGAGCGGAGATCACCTGGACTTGTCCGTTTTCCGGCACGACACCAATCACCTTGCCTGTGAAGTGTTGTCCGGGCGGAGCATCAGCGCGAAGATAAGCAGTGGTAATAACGTTGACTTTCTCGCCCATTGTTAACTTCGGAGAAACGGTCGCTGGGATGTTTTGAATACTATCGCCAAACCACTGCGCCTGGTCCTCGCGGACATGTCCGGCAAGGAGCCATCCAGGAGTTTTCGTACTCTGAGGTGAGGTCTGCTGCAAAGTGGCTTGCTGGGCGACGAGGGTCGTTTTGATGGTTTGATCCGTAGTCGCCGCTTGCTGCTGAAGGCTCGTAAGATAACCGATGATTGGCTGTAACGCGCTACTCGCGCGCGGGTCGTTGGACTGAATCCGGCGCAGACCTGTGATGGCGTCCAAAAGACCTCTGTTTACGTTGGCGACTGTACCACCGGCTTCGTTGATGTCTATCTCGCCTACGGGAGTTGTAACCTTCGAAACACCAAGTCGTGTTAGGCGCGCCTTAAAAACGTCCGGCCAGAAAAACAACAGACAGAAAAGAGCGACAACACAAAGTTCCCTGAGCAGTACGGATACATCCGTCGTCATCCCGACGAACTCATGAAGAGGCCTTTTATCGCCCATAAATCGGACCTCGCTTATTAGCCCTGTTAAGTGGCACACATTCTATTACAGAAACGACCGCATCGACTCTCGTGTGACGGCGGGCCAGTTTACTCTCGCAAAGAGCATCGTTGTTCGCTTACCAAGCAAAAGGGGCGCCAATGGGCGGTTATGGTAGCGGACGACGCTGGGGCAACATCAAGAAAACGACCGCCTGTTACTACCAGTTGGATGTGCGGCGCTGGGAGCGAGACGGGCTCCTAGCCGGAGGTCAATTCTTCGTCTGGCAGTGGACGCAGGAAGGGGATCTGGTCGCATCTATCAATGTCCAGTGCGAACCCGGCCGGGTGATCTTGTCCTATGGGCATCGCGAGAGCTACGAAGAAGCCTGGCACAGCGAACAATACCCAGTTTGGCTTGAACGGACTTTGTGCAATTATGGGGGGGAGAGAGCTTGGTTTCTCTGCCCCGCGGGAGGCTGCGGGCGGCGTGTCGCCGTTCTCTACCTAGGAACCGTCTTTGCTTGTCGGCACTCCTACCAGCTTGTGTACAACAGCCAGCGGACAGCAGCGTGGGAGAGGACATTGAGCAAGGCCGAGGCTATCAGGGTTCGACTAGGCGGCACCGCAAATATGTATGCGCCGTTTCCCTGGAAGCCGAGAGGCATGCACTGGCGCACGTACCACAGGCTTCGCCTTCAGGCTGCAGAAGCAGACTAAGCAAAAGGGGCGCGAATGGGCGGTTATGGTAGCGGACGACGCTGGGGCAACATCAAGAAAACGACCGCCTGTTACTACCAGTTGGATGTGCGGCGCTGGCAGCGAGACGGGCTCCTAGCCGGAGGTCAATTCTTCGTCTGGCAGTGGACGCAGGAAGGGGATGTGGTCGCATCTATATTGTGAAACAGTATCCGGATAATTCTGACAAGCATTGGTAGTGAATGTGATCCAGACAATGAATGTAGAGTTGGCACGGTACTTCTTCATCGGCAGCAAATGATAGACCTGTGCCTCCGCTGATTGCTCGATGTAGTAAAGTCGTCTGCCACCTTCGCGCTTCGTTTTGATCTCTCCACGGCGAGCGCGGTTGTGCACGGTTCTCACGCTGACTTTGAGTTGTGCCGCCGTCTCTTTCTTCGAAAACCATCCGTACCGCAGATAATGCCGCAGGTTATCTCGTTGTTCCCGTAGATCGTCGCTGGAAGTCGTGCGAAGGTGAGAAGGTGATGCCCTGCGCTCCGGAACATAACACTCATCCCAAGGTCATCGAACTGGAAATATATCCCTCAAACGTCGAGGCTACGTTGCCACAGAGGATTTGGTCAGTTAAGTGGCTTCTCGAGGTGGGGAGTTCCTGCTCAGAGGTTTGTTCGGGTGTGGAATTGTCGCGGGTAATGCCGATTGTTTCCGATGGTTACATCGCGTCGCTGGAATCGCGCTTTTCACATATTTCTTATGAATTCTTCATCTACCTCCTACGCAAGGACGTGCTTCTAGCAAAGCGGATCTTCAACGTCCCGCACGGTCGATTACCCGCTACTCTGTCAGGGCTCGCACCTAATAACCGCCGAGCGAGCCACAACATCATTATTCTTCTGCAAGGGAATAAAGCGACGGCTCGGCAGTTTAACCATGTGTATCTTCAGGGACTAGTCCTCAATCGGATTGGTTCGAGGAACTGGCTCTGCCGCCCTTCGACCAGCTGTATAATTTCGCGCGCTGGCTGACGCCGAATCGCGAAGAAGCCGAAGACCGTCGGATTTTCAATTTCATGATGTTTAACCCGCCCCTCCGTTATAAAGTTAACCCGACTGGACAAGCCGGATCGCCTAGCCTGCTTACCTTTCAAGAGGCTCATGATCTAAGGAGTACTATGGCCAGGTTCAAGCCCATACCCCAAAGCCTATTTTCGGCCTTTTTGTTCGCAGCCGCGCTTTCCATCGCCGCCCAGGCACAAAGCTACCTCTACAATCGCGCCGACTTCTCGACCGGCGCGCTGCCTGTAGCTGTCGTTTCCGGGGATTTCAACGGAGACCATCTGCCCGACCTGGCCATCGCCAACGGCGTTGACAACACGGTCTCGATTTTGCTGGGCAGACCCGATGGGACCTTCGCGCCCCAGGTGACCTATACAACCGGACACGGACCCGGGTTCATCGCGGTCGGCGACCTCAACAACGACGGACATCTCGACCTTGCCGTTACCAACCAGCAGGACAACACAGTTTCCATTCTGCTTGGCCGGGCCGACGGCACCTTCCAGACGCACGTGGACTATGCCACGGACAGTAATCCGCGGGGCGTGTGGATCGGTGATCTCAACCACGACGGCAAAGCCGACGTTGTTGTTGTGGACGAAATCTGCGGCGCTAGTGCTTGCAACTCTGGCTTCATCTCGGTCCTCATGGGCAACGGCGACGGCACGCTAAAAACCCATAAGGAATACGCCACCGATGCCAGCCCCTTGAATCTGGCAGTTGCCGACCTGAACGGCGACGGCAAGCTGGACGTGGTCACTACCAATTTCTATCCCCTGAGTATTGGCAATGACGTGTCGATTCTTCTGGGAAACGGCGACGGCAGCTTTCAGGCTGCGGTGAACTACCCCACCGCCCTCGGTCCGGAATCCGTGGCCATCGCGGACTTGAACGGCGACGGCAAACCCGACCTTGCCGTGGACGCCGGCGCCGCCAACTCTGTGTCGGTCCTGCTAGGCAATGGCGATGGCACATTTCAGGCTCACCAGGATTACGCTACGGGCTTCGATCCCTTCCGAATTGCCGTTGCCGACTTTGACCACAACGGCAAGCCGGACATCGTGACTGCCGATAACGGCATTAACTCGTTTTCCGTCCTGCTAGGCAAGGGGAACGGCACGTTTCCCAACCATGTGGAGTACGCAGCCGGCGTCGCGGTCGATGATTTGATCGTTGACGATTTCAACGGCGATCGCGAACTCGATGTTGTGACCACCAACGGCTTCAGCAACACGGTGAGCGTCGTGCTCGGTAATGGTGACGGTACCTTCAGCCCGCGCGCCGACTTCGCGACGGGCGCAAATCCATTTTCCGTGGTTGCGGCCGACTTCAACCATGATGGCAAACTTGACCTGGCCACGGCCAACAGCGCAGCGAATTCCGTTTCTGTGCTACTCAATAAAGGAAAGGGACATTTTGCTTTCCACCGTGACCTGGCTTCTGATGCAGGCCCGGAGTCGGTCGCCGCGGGTGATTTTAACCATGATGGGAATATCGACTTGGTGTCCGCCAATATCTCCGCCAATACCGTGTCCGTCTGGCTGGGCAACGGCGACGGAACTTTCAAGCCAAGGAAGAGTTTCGCCACCGCCAGCTCGCCAATTTTTGTCACCATTGGCGACTTCAATAACGATGGTATCCCCGATCTCGCGGTGGCAGGCGGCAGCAATACAGTTTCTGTCTTGCTGGGCAACGGCGACGGAACTTTCCAGCGCCGCGCTGACTTTGTCACCGGAAGTTCTCCTGTCTCCGTGATTGCCCGCGACCTCAACGGCGACGGGAATCTGGACCTGGTCATTGCCAATGCAGGCTCAGATTCCGTTTCTGTTTTGTTAGGCGAAGGCAATGGCAAGTTCGGACCACACACGGATTTTCCGACTGGGCGTCAACCCAACTCCGTCGCCGCGGGCGATTTCAACGGAGACGGCAAGCTGGACCTGGCCACGGCCAATTTCAACAACGACAACGTCTCGGTCTTGATCGGAAAAGGTGATGGCACCTTCCAGCTGCACGTCGATTACCCCGCGTCAAACTCGCCCGATTTCATCGCCATCGGCGACTTCAATGGAGATCACAAAGATGACGTGCTGGCCACCAGCGCCTTTGCCAGCCAGGTCTCGCTTTTGCGCGGCAATGGCGACGGCACCCTGCAACCCCATGTGGAATACGCTGTCGGCAGCAACGCCGCCGCAATCGCCTTCGGCGACTTCAACGGCATCGGCGCATTAGGGTTTGCCATCGCCAATTTTGCCAGCAACTCCGTCTCGGTTTATCCCAGCCTGCCTGACGTTGCTGTGGCCCCGAACCGGCGCAGCTTTGGCAAGCAAAAAGTGGGTACCAGCAGTAAGCCACGGATGGTCCGGTTGAGCAATCCAGGAAGCGCCCCCCTGACGGTTTCAAGACCGGTCATCGCAGGAGACTACAAACAAACCAATAACTGCCCAAAGAAGCTCGGCGTGGGAAAGAGTTGCACCTTCGAGGTAATTTTTAGTCCCACAATGGCGGGCGTCCGGCTCGGCCATCTCACTGTCCAGGACGACGCATCTGCAAACCCGCAGATCATCGAACTCCGGGGCGTAGGCACATCGCAGTAGGGCACGGCTTGAGAACGAATGGCGATTCCTGCGCCCTCCCATCGGCGCAATATCCTCACCGCCCAGTCAGCGTCTATTCGGGCAAAAAAAGATTTGCATACACTCCCTTTTTCTCGTGCGACTTGGGTCATGGCTAGGGACTCTCGCCGGTGCTTTCACAGCTACAAAATCGTCTACAGCTGGGTTGGGGTGTAGCTAGTTGGCGAACACACCAGAGTTCGCAAAAGCACAGCGGCAAAGAAAAAAAGTGAAGCCTTGTTCGCGCAACTGAAGAACCAGATTGGCCTACGTCGCTTGCGCCTGCGGAGACTGAGGTTCGTGCGCGAGCAGTTCTTCCTGGCAGCGGCGGCCCAGAACATCAAACGACTGGTACGGTTCCTCAGCCAACCGACAACACTCAATGTGAAGCTGCCACTTAGCTGAGGCCAGAGGAAAAACTCGAAGGCAGCGATGATCTCAGCCAAAGAGACATTCCGATCACGGAATTTTTCAACAGCCACAGGCCATTACACGTTTTGACATGTCGATGAGTGTAACGGCGATGTTACAACAACAATCATTGAGACAAAGGTCGCTAGCACTGCAACTCGTTGCTTCGATTGACAAGCCAGGAGAAAAGGGACAAGATTGCCTGCACGTTTCAAGTACGCTGTCTCGGCAGGGACCTTCAGTCGCGGCTTGAACGAGGAGGGGATGTGTTCATTCCTTGGGAGCGTTCTTGGCCGATCACGTTTCTTGCCTGTCTGTTCCTTGCGTGTTCACTTCTCTGCGGTAAAGCGAGTGCCGCGCCTTCCATCACACTCTCGAAGAAATCTGGACCGCCGACGAGCGAAATTCTCGTTTCGGGCCGCGGATTCAAGGCCAACGTCGTAGTGAACATTTACTTTGATACCAAAAACGAAAGGCTGGTCGTCACCGACGGCAACGGAGCGTTCGATCCCGTAAGAATCCACGCGCCTCGCAGTGCGCGTCCAGGCGAACATCGAGTTACAGCTGCGGACAAGAGTGAGCGCGCTCGAAAACCATTTCTGGTCCAAACCAATTGGAGGCAGTCACGCTTCAGCCCTGACCACGCGGGTTTAAACCCGTACGAGAACGTACTTAGTCCCAAGACCGCGAGCAGCCTCGACTTGCAGTGGACCTACGTGACTGGGCTCTACGTGCAAGGCTCGCCTGCGTTCGCGAATGGGGTAGTTTATATCGGCAGCGACGATGGCAACCTCTACGCCCTGAGTTCTCGCACCGGGGCAAAATTGTGGAGCTTCCCTTTGGGTGGCTATATCTGGTCTGCACCAGCCGTCTCCGATGGGGTTGTCTACGTGGGCTCAATAAGCGGGCCCCTATATGCGCTGGACGCCGAGACCGGAACTCAGCTTTGGAGCTATGCCGCGGGAGACATCTTTGGGCCCTCGCCGGAAGTAGTCGATGGGATAGTGTACGTAGGGATGGGCGGCGGCAGCGACGACACCGCCATATATGCGCTGAATGCCCGCACGGGCTCTTTGCTTTGGAAGTACGCGGTGGGCACGCTCGACTTCTCTTCGGCCACATTCGCGAACGGGATGCTCTTTAACGGCCTGTATGACGGGAGCATCCGGGCGCTGGACGCCAGCACGGGCGCCGAACTGTGGAGGTACCAAACCGGCGGAGAGGTGGATTCTTCGCCCGCGGTCTCAGACGGCGTGGTTTATGTCGGTTCTGACGATAACAACGTGTATGCCCTAAACGCGAACACCGGTGCTTTCCTATGGAGCTATACCACTGGTAGCCATGTGGTTTCCTCACCGGCGGTTGCAGAACATATCGTATATGTCGGCTCATACGACAACAAGTTATACGCACTGAATGCTAACACTGGTGCGCTGTTGTGGAGCTACACCACCGGCAATCAGATCTCGACTTCGTCGCCTGCCGTGGCGAATGGAGTGGTCTACTTTGGAAGCGACGACGACAACCTATACGCGCTGAACGCCGATACAGGCGCTAAGCTCTGGAGCTACACCACTCGCTCCTCGGTACAGACATCCTCACCTGCGGTCGTGAATGGGATGGTTTATGTAGGATCGAATGACGGTAGCGTGTACGCTTTCGGCCTCTCCCGCTCGGCAGCACAAAGCTCAGAGCTCCTCCCCAAACAAGCAGCAGCAATTGAGGGGCCGCACACGCGATGAGTGGTCAAAGTGCTCCTCTTTTCCAGTTAGCTGTCGCTAACAGGTCAGCATGACCGGGCTCCGGTCACAAAGAAGCATGAAAAGAGGCGCTTACGCCAACCCCCTGTTTGTAGTGAGTTACAGCTCTTTTCAAGGGAGGCCGTTACACTCAAAACCCCGGTCAGGCCATAGCACTCACAAGCCCGGTTCGGTCCTATAAAGGCGACTGGGGTATGGTGTTTTACGCCGCCCGTGTTACCGATTTCTTGGCGTTCGCGGCCTCTAGTCTTAATTTAAGTTCGGCAAGTTTTTTACTTTCAGAATCGCGCTCAGAGCGAAGCACCCGTTCGCGAAGGACCGCTGCGTGGAATTCAGAATGATTCACGCTGCTCCTCCTAGGATGCTGCGAGAGTACTCTCAAGGTAAGCGTTTGGGCAATAACGTATTCTGGTGGTCAAATTACACACTGTGGTTTTATTCAGGACTCACAGCGTCCCTATCGGTTTGAAGGTGGTTGCACAGCTCACTGATACGGTCTGCTCTGCGGTTGTACTCAATTTTCTCTGTCTGTGAAAGACCGCCGTAGACCTCGCGTTGTCGAGCGTTGGTTTGCTCTTGGAGCAGGCGTGTCAATTCAGACTGCAGATTTTCTTCGTCCATTACAGCTTCCTCAACACTTCAGCAAAGATTAACACAGGCGGTTTTACAGTTCGTACCTTATTTCCGGTATCCCAGGATGTGATTGCCAGCTTTTGGTTTGTTCGGTATCGTACGCTCAAAATATGCGTGTCATCAACTACGACAGGAGGCATACAATAAGCAAGTCATGGAGGGATTCCGTGGAGAATTACCGAGAGGAAGATTGGGTTTCGCTCTACCAGTCCGCTCTCATCGAGCTTGAGCAAGCAAAAATGTCAGGCCGCATCGAAGCTGCGAAGACAGCAATCGTCACTCGCATGGAAAAGCTCTGTACGATGCCCGGACTGCATCCGGAGGAGCGGCAAGCCATCGAGGATGCATTGCGCGGCCTAAATGTTTTGAGACGCGAAGAGGCACGCTTCACGGCGGAGCAAAAACACCTTACGGTAGAGAAGTCCCTGGAAACGCTTCGCTCTATCAGCCCTACTGTCCTGCGATTTGCCAATGATGAGTAGTGGAGAAGTAAGAGCGCGAAGAACGGGTAGATCACCCATTCCCGCTTTGCTAGGGCCGCCGTGCCTTTAGCCCAGAACACCATGCCCATGCCCAAGGGACGAAAGCGTTAGGCCGCTGGATGTTTCTTGAGGAAGTAAAGATTGTGCCGGGCGTCTTCGATTGCTTGCCGCACAGCCGCCTCAATTGGCAGGCGTCCCAGCAGGTCATCCTCCATTCGGTGGCCGATCGCTTTATGAGCCAGTTCAATTTTTTGCAGAAGTTTTGCTCGGTCTAATTCGCCCACAGCATCGTAATACAACGTCTGCCAATCGCCATCTTGGTTCATTCGGTCCTGATTTCGACGACGCGCGGCGCGGAGTGGCGGTTTCTGGGCAGAAGTATAGCGTAAATGGTTTAACACGCAAGTTATAAATTAGCAGGGGCTAAGTCGCCGCTCGTGTGCACCTATCCAGGGACGCGTTGAGGAATCTGGCCCACGGAGCCCGCTACGCTGCGTGAATCCAGCCCTGCACATCCACCCATACACCGCCCCGTCTCTCCTGGAAACGAGTCACCGTTCCAAGAACTGCGATGTCTTTTCCTTCAGCACAATGCCGGATGATGAGCGGAGTGCTTGACTCCGTGGCCTCAGAATCAATCCGACACTCGATGTGACAGCAGTCGCACTGGAAGAACTCCGTGCTGATCATGCGTCCATTGTAGCGCCTGTAATCGCTCGAACACCCGCCGTCCCGTCCGGAAAGTGAACTCACATGTCCTCGCCCGTCAATACCCAGATCATTCTCATCCGCCCGCGCACCCCTGTGCTGCTCGGGTCCATCGTCGCGCTCAACGCCCCGGTCCAGTTCGGCATTCCTGAAACGCCAGCCGGTCGCGGCCAGCTCACAATCTCGGCCTATCAATCCGGGCTGAGCGCTGTGACCGCATTGTTAGAAGCCAGCATCGACCAGGGTGTGAGTTGGTTCTCGATCCCAGCCACGGCGACTTACTACGCCACCACGACGTTCACCGGCGACACCCCAGTCATTCTGACCAACCGTTATGACGTGAGCGGCCTGTGCGGTTCCCAGATGAGATTTGGATTCACGCGAGATTGGTCGCTTGACCGAATTGGTTCGAGAAAGAGTGGCCAATCGCAAACCGATTAAGTCGGTGGACAAGGAGAGCGTAGGCGCGATACTGCTGCGGTGCGTTGTGAGGGTCGTCTCCGCACTTCCTGCTCCCCGCTTCTGATCACGCCCATGACATCCCCATCTTGAAGCAAGCCAGAGCCGAGTACGCGAAGCTGCATATAGTGTGTCTTCGCGGCGGTTGACCTTTGCTTCCTGTCCGACCTAAGATTGCCCCTCAATGGCTCAGAGATGGTGTACGGTACCTTCACGAATTCAGTTTTTGACAGGAGGGCATCATGTGGCGAGAGCGGACACTAAGAATTCTGTTGGTGTTGTTTGGATTGATATTTACGGCTGCCGTTTATCCCTTGATTACGTCTGTGCGCAGTGGTTGGCAAGCGAACAAGGAGGATTCCCTGCCGATGGGGCTTAGTCTTTATGTCACGATGGGGATTTTCCTGCTGCTGGCTGCGCGTAAACCGTTGGCGAATCGCGGAGTGATTGTCTTCGCCGCATGGTTGAATATTGCTCATGCCACGGTCATGACGATCATGGCAGTTCACCTTCCAAACGAGCGCCAAGATTTGCTGATTGCTTCGGCTGTGTTTGCTTGTATCGGTGCAGTCCTGATCTGGCTGATTCCGGCAAAGGCGTCAGCCGAGCAGGCAGCGGCGGCAGGGGCGTAGGCTCGCCTCGGCGCTGAAGTAGGTCACATATTCGTTCCACCTCCCAAAAGTGCTCTTTTATGATCGACGCCCGAAGGCTTTAAGGGTTCGGCGGAAGAGGCCGCTCGAGCATCCCCTACAACTTCCAATGTGGCTGCATCCCTGCGGCTTGCACTCGAGCGTACGGTACCTATGTGCGTTCGCGTTGTCGCCGTGCCGGGCGGAACCACGAACATCCATGAGATTCGTATTCAGGGAGAATTCGGACGGCTCTCGGTGGATGTCGGAAACGTGCCGTCGAAAGACAATCCGCGAACCTCTCAGCTCGCAGCCTTTTCGGCTCTCGCGACACTGGCGAATCTGACGCGTTCCCTGCGAATCGGGACGTAGCTGCTCTTGTGAGACTGCAACAAGCGACGCCCGCACTTTTTCAAGATTGATCTTGCGCGATCTTGGCATGATCGGCATTATTTTATCCCTCGAATGTGCCTCTCAACCGCCATTGCAAATCAGGGCCATTGCAAATCAGGGAAAGAGAGGTATAGTAGGCGGTAAGTTTGAGGGGGGCGGGGCCGAAGCGTCTCCCTTGTTTCGGGGGAGACTGGGGAGGCCTACAGGTCCCGCCTTTTACTGAAGCAGCTCTTGGGGTAAAGAGCTTTTCAACGCAGTCAACTTATCAGACGCGCAGCCAATCCTTTTCAACACCTGCCACAGTTTTACGATTTCGTAACACCGTGGATAGCGGCGTATAATCCGCGTCCGAGGGGGAGAAAGAGGCTACCTGTAAATGCCGCCAACCGTCAATGGTTTCCTGCTGTTGGGATGGATGGAAAAAGAAGAAGCGGTCCATTGGTAAGTAGTGAAGACTGTCACTGCGATCCGCCTTAGTAGGACGTTCAGGCACAAGAACGGTGGCGAAAATACAAAGCAGTGGTTTACTCGCCGCTAGACACCCTATCGCTCCTTCAATTAAGCCGATTGTCGATGATTTCCTCGTGCGCATCAGGGGTCCGGAGGTCGAGGACGTTATAAGCGTAAAACCAGATTGCGTCTTGTGCCATCACCCGCGACCGTCGCATAGGGCAAGCATGCCTGCAACACTTTGCCCCAAACCTGCTAGACTCTGAGGAGTCCCTTTACACATCGCTCCGCCGTGCCCCTCCGGCCCCCGGTCTCTTTTGCGATCCGATGATTCCCTTTTCGGAGGCTCTCCGATGGCAAAAATCCTGCAATTCATTTTCGAGCCACGATTTCCAATCTGCAGCATCTGCAATAAACCTGTGGAGATTGAAACAGCGACGGCTGATGAGCACGGGAAAGCTGTCCACGAAGAATGCTGGCGGCTCAAGATGCGGCTGGGACAGGCCAGGAGAACCGCCCAGAGCCTGGACGGGCGCAAAAAATCCCTTTTTGTAATTTCGAGTTGCTTTTAGGCTCACGCCGGTTTTTCGGGGGTGCCGGGGGGATGGGCCTGCGGGGGCAGTCGTGTTGTGGTCTGACAGCAGGAAAGGCTCCTGACCTTGCCAAGGTGGCCACTCCCTGGGCTGATTGTGGCATCCTCTCACCTCAGGTTTGGTCATGAGTTTAGGACGACACAGAACAGTCGTATGTGATCTGCACCACAGTCCGCTGGGCGGGAATGATGCGGGGGCTACTTGTCCACAATTCCGTGCCGGTAGACTGGGCTCTCGGCCGGGTTGGTTCGTTTTCCCTTCAGTCGGCGACGCTTCGAATCGCCGCGGAGTTGCAGAGATCGCGCGAAGCGATGCGGCTGTAGCAGTTTAATTAACCGGAACTCACAGTAAGGAAGACCCGCATCTCCGGATGCCGTCCAGAGGATGCGGGTTTGCGTCGGGGGAGGGAGGCAGGAAGCTACCTCATGCGACGACGAGTATACGCTCGTCGGAGGAGCAACAGTATGACAGTTTATTCATCTGCTTGAGTCGGATGGTCAGCCTAAATGGTGATATAAAGGACCACTCCCATGAACGGAAATCATGATTGGGCAGAGCTAGGCTTGGTACTGACTTGACGTAATTCTCGCAAAAAGAACGAACGAGTTTGACAAAGTAAGAAGGTCGAATGACCTCGAGTGATGCACGCCGTTACACTAGGTTCGGATTGGAAGTCGATGTAACAATTCGGTCGAAAACGTCAGGTCTAACTCCCGGCACAACGATAGAGGTAAGCGAATCCGGAATGTCCACAGTATTGCCCGTCGACTTGCCCGTCGGGGAAATTGTGGAATTGCACATCAATCTTCCCTTTGAATCATTGGATCTGCGAGCTGTTGTGCGAAACAGAAACGCATTTCACTATGGGTTCGAGTTCGCTGATCACAGCTTAGCGCAGATGTGCTCGGGGCTATCTGCACTCAGATCGGACGTTGGTGTTTAGGAAGGCACACGTGGCGAACTATTGGATTGTCGATTCCAAGAATCGGATCGTAATTGCGAAATTCGGCGGACGTTTAACGATTGCCGAGGCTGAGCACTACGCGGATGATCTTCGCAATAACACAGCCTTCGATCCAAGCTTCTCCGAGTTGGCAGATATGACAGAAGTCGAAGACCCACAAATCAACTATGCCTCGGCCGCACAATTCGCACGCGAACGCGATCCGTTTTCGCACGAGTCCAAACGTGCAGTGGTTGCCCCAAAGCGTGCAATGTATGAGACCGCCAAAATGTACAAGCTCATACGGAAGGACGAGAACATAGTTCTGTTCAAGACGGTTGACGAAGCAAAGGATTGGCTTGGGCTGTCTACGAACTCGTGAAATGCAGAACGGCGCGGGGAGGGCCGGCTTACCTCATTCGTGCACCAAAACTGACGGCGCTTGTCCTCGAAATTGAGAGTCTCTTAGCTGAAAAGCAAAAGCGTCTGGACGGCTTCGGGGCTACGAAACCTTCCAAATAAGAGGCTCCATGACTGGGAAAAGGTATTGGTCACGGAGCCTCCTATCCACCACTTCGATTGGGACTATTCTACGCCGCTACGCCCAGCCCGGCGATGTCTTGATCCGAGCAGACTTGGCCAGACATGCGCCGGGACACGGGGAATAAATTGCTTGCATGACAGACTTCGCCCCGGAGTCTTACGATTCACAGCTTACCAAGATCCGAGAACGCCTCTCCCTGATGGATTGCGCTCAAGATGTGGCATCCACACACGCTGAAGAGGTTAAAGCCCCGGCTCCAAGAGTCCGATGGCTGGGCCGCTTGCATGAACAGTGGGCTACTTGGTCCAAGCGTCCGTAACCAGCTTGCCCAGCCGGTCCTGCCTGCCCTTCATCGGCGTTAGAATAGCGAGGGATGTCGGATGAGCCCATCATACGGTGCCCTTATTGCAATAAAATCATGATTGAAGGCAACGACCAAAATTGGTTCTTATGTCCTCGTTGCGGCCACATGACAATCCCAAGCTATCCTTCGTACTTATGCAGTTGTAAAGGGTGTACTGAGAAGCGCGGAACGTCCCACGTCATACTCTAAAGGTGAAAGAGGCTCCACGGCGTTTGGGTGTGTGTATCGCAGAGCCTCTTTATACTTCGATTGGGACTATTCTACTTCGTCCAAGCAGTGCGCGCGGTCAATTCCTAACCGGCCAGCGTTTATCGATCTCTTTCAGAATTTCCTCCGCCCATCGCACTCCATCTACGATCGCGCTGACGGTAACCGGTACTCGCGTTCCGCCTTCATACATCGCCAGCTTTCAAGCGGCCAAAATGCTGGCGGCGATTAACAGCACGCGCTTCCTTCCTTCTTCCCTTCCTTATATAACCCCATCCGTCATCCCTTTCCAGATGCAAGCTTCGCCGCCATTCATCTGGGATAAGAGCCGGATGCGCTAAGGAGCGCTCGTCCGGGTCCGAGGAGGGGGTCGTGAACAATCACGATCCCTACTCCGATTCAACAGCTCGGGAACCAGCTTCTTGTCCAAGAGTCTTCTAAGCGTCCTAACACCTGTCACGACGGCGTTTCGCTCGGTTGCCTCCGCTATGCGTAACACATCGAAAAGCGGATGGGCGACAATAACTGGATACCTCTTTTTCAAGAACTCTCGAACTACATCTGAAGCCGTGATTCTGGTATGGCGGCGGTCGGTAAGGTTCGGCTGACGCTCGACGAGGCCACGTTTCTCCAGTCGATCCACAATTCCAGACACTGTACTGTGGGCGAGGCCAACCTGCGCGGTTAGTTCCTTAAGACTCAGGCCCTCGGACTTTACTAATGCCTGCATGACACTTCGCTGCGGTCCGGTAAGTCCACCCTTCGCGAACTCCGCTTCGATTGGTCTCCGAATCTCTTGCCGGATTACTGACAGGTGCTGCTCAAGCTCTAAGGCTAATTGACGCAGCTCCGTTTGTTGACCCATCCTTTTATTCTTTGTTGGCGTCAATCGGCACCTGACTACAGCACAAATGGGATTAATTGCTTAACATTTCTTTGGTAACGACGATAATCCTCACCAAACTGCTGGGTCATGAATTCCTCTTCCATTCGTGCCTTCAACCACCAGCCCACGAATGCGAGGACAACCGCGACGAAGCAGCCTGCTTCACCGTACACGACCGCAGTTCCGAGCATAGCAAGTACACCCCCAGCATAAATGGGGTGACGCACAAGCTGATAGGGGCCGCGTTGCACGAATGAGTGATTCTCCTTCACAGTCACAGTTGCACTCCAGTTCCCTCCTAACGCCGCGCGTGACCAGATCGCAAACGCCGCTCCTAAGCTCGTCAACGCGAGCCCCATATAAGCGGTTTCCGGGGATGCGGGAACGACGCGGAGTCCGAGTTGACCAATTCGTGCGTCATGGCGAAACAGCAGTGCAAAAACCGCTGACATCAAGAGTACGTGGTACAGCCGGGAGGCATTGGATTCTGCGCGGAGTGGTCTTTCGGCGCTTACTGCAGCGATTACCCAAAAAACGGCGAGTACAAGCCAAGGGTAGGTAACGGCTTGGTTGAGATCGAATTTCATGGTTTCTCCATTCATTGAGTCGTATACGACGCGTCGTATACGACATACTACTAGAGACCTCCTGGGTGATGCAAGTTAAAAATTCAAGATCGTTCCGAGTAGCGGGGCGTCGCTGGCCCCGGGGTTAAGACTGGCTCGCCATTCGCCATAGACTGTCGCAAAACAGATGGGATGAGAAGGCCGGTCTCCGGCGGGATGCGATACGCTCCCAAGTTATCGACGTGCTCGAAGCACAGATAAAAAGGAGACCGGCAATGAAGAAGGTTAGCATCGTAACGGCAGCGCAGA
>Ga0210409_10001574_pt1 | contig 29296 bp, 32 predicted proteins | sample IncBWH17MmetaG_FD_161649 | JGI IMG/M metagenome (GOLD analysis project Ga0210409, IMG submission 161649) | Forest soil microbial communities from Barre Woods Harvard Forest LTER site, Petersham, Massachusetts, United States - Inc-BW-H-17-M | ecosystem: Environmental > Terrestrial > Soil >...
GTCCTAAGTTACCCCGACTACTTCCGATATTATGCCGTGGGAGCCGTGGTGTCGACGGTTGCTTCGATCTCGTTCATAATCGGTTACGACATTTTTGAAGAGGCCGAAGAAGGCTTGCTGGATTACCTGCTAACTCTTCCGATACCCAGGCGCGAGTTCATCATTGGTCGGGCTCTGGGAGGCGCGATTCGAGCCATGATCTACACGATTCCAATGTTTGCCATTGTTGCGGTATTGGAGAACTTTGCGAACCCTCTTTCTCTGTTGGGAGCAACTCTAGACTTGTTTCTGATCGCTTTTGGCGTTACAGGACTCTCGATAACAGTGGCGGTTACTGTCCGTAGCGCAAACAGGTTTGATGTCGTGCTAGCCCTGTTGGACCTGGCAGTGACGAGGGCCAGCACCGCTTTGTATCCTCTCAACTTCTTGCCTGGCTATGTGAAAATCCTCGCACCATTCTCTCCAGTTACGTTCGCAGGCGATAGTACCAGAGCTGCATTAACGGGACCGAGTTTTGATGCTCTAAGCACGGCCGGCCTCTTGGCTTTCGTTGTCATCTTTCTCGGTCTTGGAGCAACCTTCTATTTCCGCCGTTTAGAAGGAGGGGTCTACGCGTGAGTTCGATCCATCTCATTCCGCGGGTGATCGAGAGAGATGTTAGGATTCTCTTCTCGGACACCTTTCTGGTTGGAATAATGTTCGCCAATTTCTGCATAGACCTGTTTGTCACCGCTGCCACATTCGGAAATCTGATCGGCTCTAGCTACTTTCTTAGAATCGCTCCGGGCTCCAACCTCATAACCGCTATGGTTGCTGCCTTTCAATCGGGACGGGATATTTGGCGGGAGAAGTACATCAAAGATCTGGCGTCGTACCTCTTGACCCTTCCGGTTTCACGCCGGTTATTCGTGACATCTAGGATTGTCGGCGGTGTTGCGCGGAGCCTCGTTGTAACAGTTCCTGGCACACTTGTTATTTCGTACCTATACGGGGTATTGTTTAGCCCTCGTCTTTTCGAAGCATTTGTGATAGTCGCACTGTTCTCCTTGGGCATAGTGGGCCTCTCAATCGCAGTATCAGCGTTTGCCTCGACAATTGAGGTGTTTGCGACCGTGAGAAGCGCTATACAGCTGTACCTCTCATTCCTGAGCACGATCTTCTACGACGTCAGCCTATTCCCGGCAATAGTGCAACCCATTGTTCAGACGAATCCCATGACATGGGCGATGCAGGCGTTCAGAGCGCTTCAGAGTCAAGGCTCGACCCTGTATCCAATCGCCGTCCTCGTCGGACCTTCCCTAGCGTTTGCGTTACTGGGAGCTCTCTGTTATCTCTGGTACACCAGACTGTGACACCGACGAGGTTCAACTAGGAATAACCTGAAATAATCAAAATCCAAAACTCGTCTCCGTGCCCAACTGCCCCGTCTGCGGAAAAGAAGTCCAATCAACAACGACCTACTGCCCCGCATTCGGGACGAGTCTCAAGCAGACCAATGTGGGTTCACCAATGCAGAGCAACACCTACTCACAAGACTCAAAAAACTACTCCTACCCTCAACAAGGCTATGGAACGCCGACGGCACCCCAGCCCCATAGTCACAGGAAATACATTCTCGCAATTATCGTCGTCGGTTTGATTTCACTAGTTGCGGGAGGGCTTGTTACAAGCACATTCCTTATCGGACCCGACGTAACCGATGTGACTGGAACTATTACTCTCCCCACTCTGTACCTTAACTCGTATCACGGTATCCCGAATCGCTTACTCTTCAATAGCGCCGATACAGGGAACTTGAGCGCAGGCGTATTCTCTGACACGTCCTACCAAGTATACCTCCCCATTCTATCATCTGGGAATTATGCCGTTTCAATATTGTGGACGAACGTCACCGCTGGCGCCGTTTCGTTCTACAGTTGCACCGCCAATCCGAGTACGTTCAGTTCATCCAACCAGAACGCTACGCAGAACTTGTCATGCTAAACCTCCTCGCACAGATACACCATCCAACTGAAACAAGTCCCTATCGCTAGGAATAACCGCATCGAGACAACACAACTCTACTGATGAAACCCAATGGATGATCAAGACGAAGAAATCGAAGTCAGCGCTCCTAGGCTCGCGGTTGACTTTGTGGGAGTGTCCAAGGAGTACGTGATAGACGGGAAACCGGTCAAGGCCCTGTCGTCAATAACCTTCAGCGTCAAGGAAGGTGAGGTCGCAGTCATCATCGGACCCTCGGGCGCTGGTAAGACTACGGTTCTCAACGTGATTGCTGGATTGGAGATGCCGTCTCAGGGAGACGTTCGTGTTCTAGGATTGGACCTGACGGTTTCGACCGAACAGTCTCTCTCAGCGTTCAGGTCAGCGAACGTGGGCTTCATCTTCCAATCTTACAACCTCGTCTCGACTCTGACCGCAGAAGAGAACGTGGAGTTAATGATGGAACTCGCCGGTTGGAGCGATAGCGGGAGAAATGAGATGTTGACAGCTGATCTCATAGGCATGGTCGGGCTCGCTGACCGGGCCAAGCATCTTCCAGCCCAACTCAGCGGTGGAGAGCAACAACGTGTCGCCATTGCGCGAGCAATGGCTAATGATCCTCCTCTTATTCTCGCTGACGAACCTACGGGAAACCTTGACCAGAAGACCGGGCTGGAAGTCGTCAATCTTCTTGCTAGGTTGAGGCAGGAGAAGGGCAAGACGCTTGTCATCACGACGCATGATGATCGGATCGTTTCGATGGCAGACGTGATTTATCGTCTGGAGAATGGAGGTTTGGAGAGCGTTGATAGGCCCGTTAGGGTTCGCAGTTAGAAGCCTACAATGCCGAGGCTTTCACTCTTACCTAGCCTTCCTAGGCTTGACCCTAACGGTCTCGACGACTACATTCCTGCTTCTGCTTGGACAAGACCTTGCTTCGAGACTCGGGGTTGATTCGTCTATGAGATCGACCTTCGGCATCTCTTGGCTGATATTTGCCTATCTCGTCCTCGCTCTAGCTCTCATCAGCATCGTGGGACTACTATCCACTTCCTACTTGGTATCTTCGATGATAAGCCAGCGGATGAGGGATATCGGCGTGATCAAAGCAGCGGGCGCTCTACCCCGACGTCTACTTGCATACGTGACTTTCGAGGCTCTTCTCGTGATTGTTTCAAGCTGTTTCGTAGGCGGACTCTCCGCTCTTCTGATCTATTCCTCCTGGTCCTGGCCAAACCTTTCATTGTTCAAACAAGTAGGACCTGTTGCCAATGCCGGAGCAACTATCCTGATTGCAGTGCCACTGATCTGTCTCCTACTCTCCTACATGGTCGCGAGCCTTCGAGTGAAGAGAATTGTCGGGTACAGCAGCGTAAACGCCATCTCCAAACAACTTTCCAATCTAGATCTACAGACTCTAGGAAAGCCCCTCCGAATCAATAGACTGGGCTCTGCGTTCAACCTAGCAACAAGGAACGTGTCGCGGGACAGAGGATTCAACAGGACACTACTCAGTGTCGGCATATGCATTTGTCTCAGCATGATTGTTCTAGCTGGAGCGCTGGTCTCGGCGGACACGTCGGCGAGCTACGTGCTCCGGGCCATGCCCCCGAACGTCATGATCGTGGCAAACGGCAACATCTACAACCAGTACGTTAGTCTAGGAACATCGTTTTCAAGAAGCGCTCCTATATCCCCGATAGACTATACGAACGCATCCTACATCATTACTCCTCAGAATGCGTCAGCGTTCAGGTCGATTCCGGGCGTCGAAACGGTCGACACGCGACTAATCACCATGGGCTCGATAACGGGCTACGTCAAAGCGCACTTCGCGAGCAATCAAGATACCGGAGAGAACATCAACACTCAGATTATCCCTGAAGTAGACACTGGCACAACCCAGGCCCTCATCGTGGGAATTAATTCTACGAGTGCGATTGGCGACTGGTACACCTCCAATGGATTTCTACAGGGCGCCGATGCACAATACACCATGATTGCTGGTGACTCGCTGGTAGGGAACATCGTCCAGACGCCCTTCAACTTATCACAAGTCAGCGCCTTCGGCTATCGATATGACATCAAGAGCGCGCTAGTGGACCCTCTCAACGCTGGACGAGTTCTCTATGCGCCCGTCCAAACCGTTCAAAGGACTCTTGGAGTAAACGGATACAATGTTCTGCTTTTGAAGGTCAGGGACCCATCAATACTAGCCGCCGTTTCACAAATGGCGAGTTCCTTTGATCTTGTTGCAGGGTCCCAAGACCCTGTTCTGAACTCGAACCTCGCATTTCTGAACAACATATGGTCCTATATCTTCCTCATTCCAATTTTCGCATTGGTGCTTACGTGTGGCCTGCTACTGAGCTACTTGGCGACGAACTTCTCTCGCAGGTTCAATGATTATGTTGTTCTGAAGGTGCTGGGTGCCAATGCCTGGTACAGACTAAGACTTTTGCTGTGGGAAGCGTGGGGAATTCTCGCGATCTCAATGCTGATTGCAATACCTGTCGCTTGGGCCATCTCGATTTTCTTTCTTGTTCCTGACCCAAGTGTATCTGTCGCCGACCTGGAGCTTTCAACTCTGGTCTCTGCATCAGCTCTTAGCGCGGTGTCAGTGGCTAGCGCTTTGATCTATTCGAGAAGACTTGGATTCACGACAGTGAAGGATCTGAAACCTTGAGAGAAACTAGTCAACCCACAGTTGACTCGCGCGTCAGGTCTTACCCCATCTTGTAGAGTCTTACGATTTTTTCATTGGTGCGGGGGGTGGGATTCGAACCCACGAAGGCCTACGCCACGGGATAACACACCCGCGCTCCTAGAGGCATCAAAACGAACCTCGGACACCTCTCGGTTGGGTCTTGAGTGTAGCGCGCGCATGCTAAGGCGCGACCCGCCCATATGGTCAGTGATTGACCTGACTCTGGTACCCCCGCACGTGAAACGGGCCTCTCCTGGTGTGCAGATATATCTTCAGCGGAGAGCGAATCGACGTTCTCTCTCCCATCCATCTTACTGTAAGATTTTCGATCATGATATGGGCGAAGACCCTATTAGCGAGTTTTCGGAGATCGAAGTCTTCGATTTTCCTTTACGAATGATAGGGCAGACTGATGCTGAAGAACAAGATGCTCGCAGTTATCGTCATCATTGTAGCAGCGGCGCTGGGAGGGGGGATCATGACGTTCGCGATTGGGCTCCCCGGTTCACCTTGCGTTGGAATAACTGGCACAACTCGAAGCTTCACATTCGTGGCCACCATTAGCGGGTTCAATGACAGTGTGAATCATCAGCAAGGATCCTGGCCAATCATAACAGTGCATCGATGCGACATCGTCAAGGTTACGATCGTCAACTCCGATACTCAAACACACGGATTTGCAGTGGATTATTATGCTACACGGGGGACAGAGGTTCAAGGAGGACAAACTCTACCCGTGCAGCCATTCCTTGCGACTAAGACGGGCCAATTCAGAGCGTTCTGCATCTCCTTCTGCACAATCCATGCGTTCATGCAGAACGGATTGCTGAACGTCACGTAGAAGGGGAAGTCAACGAACCATACTGGAAACGTAGCGATCGCGATTATTCTCCTAGTCGCTTGCTGTCAGTTCTACGGGATCCCTAAGACGAGACCAATCAGCCTGACACCATCAATAATCGCTGCTAATCCACCACCAACTAGTTCTTACGTGACCACGTTTCCCATCTCGCACAACTCGTCTGACTTCATTCCATTCGTCCTCGATCCTGCCAGCAACAAAACCGTATGGCTAATCACAATCAAGCAAGGAAACATCACAAACAATGTCCCTCAACCTCCAAAGGCGCAGATAGTAAACTACACGGTAGGCATAGGTGCCAAACCCGTGATCACTCTCGTTGGTGCGATTCCGAGCGATATTGTTTATGATCAGAACCGAAAGAGGGTCTGGTTCCTCGAAAACGACAGCCTCGCCTACTACAATCAGACCGCTCCCGGAAACTTAACCGTGGAACAGACGTTTCCTGAAGGGAGTCCTCAATTCATGACTATAGATCATAGTGGAAGGATCTGGCTGACACTCCTCGGCACCAACCAGATAGCAGAATATGATCCCTCGACCAAGCAATCGCCCAGTCTCTACGATGCTCCAACACCGAACTCCTCGCTACAAGGGATCACCACTGGACCTGACGGGACTGTATGGTTCGCAGAGACGTCCGCAAAAAGGATCGGACAACTAATCCCCTGCCAATCAACCTCTTGCAGCATAACTGACTTCGGTCCTCCCGCTGGTGTCGAAATTACGTTTCCAATTCAGCTAGCTGTAGACCGGAGTGGCGCTGTATGGTTTACAGATCATGGAAGCAACCAGTTTGGAAGCTTCAATCCTTCCACGCGGGCGTGGAGGGTGTTTCCGATAGGCTATTGCTCAGCTTCATTCGAAGACTGCGGCGTTGGTCTTCCAAATGCTATCTCTCTCGATTCCAATGGAGACATCTGGTTCTCCGAGCACTACGCGGGAAGAGTCGCAAGATATGATCCGCTCAATGGAACCTTGACCGAGTACACAGTGCCCGCCAATACTCCGCCCTATGTCTGGTGGATGTCACCCGGACCAAGAAATCTCGTCTGGTTCGTAGCATTCGGGCTTGGAGAGATTGGATACGTCAACGCCAGCCTACCTATTCCAATCTCGATCAGCGCAGTCAATAGCATCGAACTTGAGCGAGGAGGATCGCAGATGGTCCCGGCATTTGTTCAGAGACCAGTCAGCGACTATGTCTACCTGAGTGTCTCGGCCAACAGCCGCGATGCGCCTCTCGGGCTTTCGCCGCTATTATACGGGACCCCAAATCAACGTCAAACCGGACCAGGCAGTAAAGCAGTCTCGGCCAGTTTCACAATATCAGCCGCCTGGAACTTAGGCTTGGGCGACAGATACCTAGCTCTCACCGCTTACACCGACAATGTAGCGGTGAACGTCTTTGTGCGCGTAGATGTGTTCCAGACGCAGACTCCTTATTTTTCGGCCGGCTTAGCATCCACTGCCATAATTGGTGCTATCCTCCTGTACTGGCGCAACCTGCCCAGAACGTCGAAGAAAACTCGGACTGTTAACGTGCAGAGCGAAGACTAGACGAGCTCTATCTCGATAAAAACGTCGTCCGGCGCGCGAATCCTCATCAGCCGTTTCAAAAATCGCTCGTTCGGGTCAACATCGATGAGACGTTTGTGAATCCTCATCTCCCACTTGTCGAACGTATTTGTTCCCTGTCCCGCTGGGGACTTTCGGGTTGGGACCATCAGCTTCTTTGTTGGGAGGGGGATAGGCCCCTTCAGCTTGACTCCGGTCTTGTCTGCTATTTCCTTGATTTCCGCACATATTGTGTTGATATCTTGGGGGTCGGTGCTGGACAGTCTTATTCTAGCTTTTGAGACCATTCCAAAATACCTTCATGATTCTATTTTTTCGCGGAGTTCACATCCCACCCGTGTACTGTTAAAAACGTTGGTATATCGAAATCTGTGATCTAACTCTCTTACCTTGAGAACAGAATTGAAACATCTGTTTGGTTTGAGCTAGTGCCGCTAGCGCGACGCGGTCGTGAGAAGCGAGTGGAGAAAGTTCTGGTGTTGAGATTCTAGGCCTTCGGAATCTCGCCCTTTTCCTTGATCTCCTGGACGACACCCACACCGACCGTGGCTCCCATGTCGCGGATGGCGAATCGGCCTAGCTCGGGAATATCTTTGAAAGCTTCAAGGACCATTGGTCTGAGGGGCCTCATCTTGACGAGGGCGCTGTCCCCCACTTTGAGGAACGAGGGCTTTTCCTCGACTACTTGACCGGTTCGCGGATCCAATTTGCGTATCAGTTCCTCGAATGTTACACCGACAGTAGCTGTATGAGCGTGCAGTACCGGAGTGTATCCGGCAGCGATGGCGGTTGGATGGTAGATGATGATGATTTGGCCGACGAATGCCTTTGCGACCGTTGGTGGGTTGTCGGTGTGGCCCATGACTTCGCCTCTCCCTATCTCATTCTTGGCTACACCTCGGATGTTGAACCCGATGTTGTCTCCGGGTTCTGCTTTGGTCATGCGAACGTGGTGTGTCTCGATCGTCTTGCATTCTCCGACCTTCCCAGAGGGCATGAAGATCACCTTGTCTCCGTCCTTCAATACTCCAGTCTCAACACGTCCGACTGGGACAGTTCCGACTCCGGTGATTGTGTAGACGTCCTGGATGGGGACTCTCAGTGGTTTGTCGAGAGGCTTGGGTGGTGGAACGATAGCATCCAACGCTTCCAGTATACTGAGACCTTTGTACCATGGGGTATTGGCGCTCTTCTTGGCGAGGTTATCTCCCAGCCATCCGCTGGTGGGAACGAAGTTGATCTTCGAAACGTCATAGCCGACAGTCTTCAGTAGTCCCTCTAGTTCCTTTCTTGCTTCCTTGTATCGCTCTTCGGTGTACTTGACCGTCTGGTCGTCCATCTTGTTAATGGCTACAACCAGTTGCTTAACGCCGAGGGTCCTTGCGAGGTAGGCGTGTTCGCGTGCCTGGCCTCCTGGTCCAATGGCTACCTCGAATTCTCCTTTCTTTGCTGAGATGACGAGTATCGCAACGTCCGCTTGGCTGGCGCCTGTGATCATGTTCTTGATGAAGTCGCGGTGTCCTGGCGCATCGATAATTGTGTAAAAGTTGTGTTGAGTTTCAAATTTCTGGAATGAGAGGTCGATGGTGACTCCTCTCTCACGTTCCTCTTTGATCGTGTCTAGGACCCAAGCGAACTTGAAGGTGTCGCCTGCTCCTGTCTTTTCTGATTCTTTCGCGTAATTATCAATCGTTTTTTGATCGATGTATCCGGCATCGAAGAGCAAGTGGCCTGTCAACGTGCTCTTGCCGTGGTCTACGTGACCCATCACGATTAGGTTGAGATGGGGCTTTGCGGACATTGTCTAGTTCATTCGCTCCTTATGTGAAACGGAGAGAAGAAAGTCTGGGGTCTTTATAAAAAGCCTTGTCCATCTGCAAAAACGTCTGACAGTTTTTCACGCAAAAATTTTCGGCTGTGGAGTGAAGAAAGGTCTAAATGCAGAATTTCTCGATGGCGTCTCCGATTTAGAAGGCTCGTTTGTTGCTGGAGACCACTTCAAAGCACGAAGCCGCCCCTGCTAGCATGGGGATGCAGAAGACTCAGTACGACATGGCTCTGGAACAATTCCAGAAAGCCGCCGACATCATGAAGCTGGACGCGAACGTCCAGGAGATTCTGCGAAAGCCGAGACGAATCCTCAGCATCAACTTCCCAGTAAAAATGGATGATGGCCGAATTCTGCTCTATCAAGGGTTCAGAAGCCAGCACAACAATGCCCTCGGACCCTACAAGGGAGGAATCCGATTCCACCCCAACGTGACTATAGACGAGGTAAAAGCCCTCTCTATGTGGATGACCTGGAAATGCGCTGTCGCAGGCATCCCCTTCGGCGGAGCCAAAGGCGGAGTAACGGTCAACCCGAAGCTACTCTCTCACTCTGAGCTGGAGAGATTATCGAGATCATTCTTTTCCTTGATCAGTGAGATAGTTGGTCCCTTCAGAGATATTCCCGCACCTGACGTCTACACAGACTCTCAGACAATGGCGTGGTTCATGGATGAGTACAGCAAGAACGAGCGAAACAATCCGTTCGCTGTTGTCACCGGGAAACCATTGATAATTGGAGGATCGCTCGGCCGAGATTCCGCCACCGGTCGCGGCGTTTCAATTAACGTAGAAGAAGCGGCTAAACACCTCAAGATGGATTTGAAAAAGTCGACATGTGCAATACAGGGCTTTGGCAATGTTGGATCCTTTGCTCACATGTTCCTTGAAGAAGCCGGTGTGAAGGTTGTCGCAGTCTCCGATTCCAAGGGCGGAGCCTACAAGAAAAACGGAATCTGGTTTAACGAAGTGTCAGCTTACAAGAAGAAGACCGGCAACATCGTCAACATGCCGGAGAGTGAACCCATTACGAACGAAGAACTGCTGGAACTAGACGTCGACATACTCGTCCCAGCCGCGCTCGAAGACGTTATAACAGAAAATAACGCGTCGAAAATAAAAGCGAAGCTGGTGGCTGAAGGTGCCAACGGTCCGACCGCACCAGAAGCTGATGACATCCTCTTCAAGAAAGGCGTCACGCTGATTCCGGACATTCTAGCAAATTCGGGAGGCGTAAGCACAAGCTATCTCGAATGGGTCCAGAATCTCCAACACCTCTACTGGAGCGCGGAAGAGGTTGACCAACGGTTGAAGACAATAATGAAGAAGGCCTTCGCCGAAGTCTACAAGACAAGCACAGAGAACAACGTCGACATGCGAACTGGGGCGTACATCTACGCCATCGGAAAAGTGACCGCCGCGATGAAAATACGCGGATGGGTCTAGAAACTATCTAACCAGATTACTCTACTAGGGCAGAGACTCTCTGTTCGTCCCGGGCTTCTTCAGCCATGACATCCATCGCCATTCTATAGGTTATCAGGTCGCTGTCTCTAGTCTTCAGAGCTAGCTTCTGGAAAAAGTCGATGGAGGCTCTCTCCAGCTTCAGACTATCCTTGATCAGAGCTTTCAAGTCGTTTCCTCTCCTGGGAGGCTCATAGTAGGGAAGAAAACTTCTCTTCTCCCACTCAACCGGCCTTGCGAGGGGTACTCCTCCGAGCTGAATGATTCGACTCATCAGGGTCGAGGCGTGAGCCCACTCTTCTTTCGCTATCTCCTGGAAGATTGAGGAGAGATGGGGAGAGTTGATACCGGTCGCGATTTTGCTTAGGTAGAGGTACCGGAAGGCTGCCAGGGTTTCTCCCGCCAGGGCCTGGTTTAGGTCTTCCAGTAGGGTGGACTCTTTCTTGACGGACATATGTCGATATCGGTGTATGCCTCGTCAGTTTATTTAGGCTTATTCTGAAAGATGGTAATTGTGGAAACCACAAATCCTTCCGATGGACGGAGATTGAGTCCTGCTAGCCGCACTTCCGCAGCTCGTCTGACCCCGTTCTTGACGCTCATCAGGATTCCGAATTGCATCATGATCGGGTTGGCGGTTCTAGTTGCTGAGACGATAGGTCTTGGTAGCCTGCCTTCTCCGGAACAGGCGGTCTTTGGTTTCCTCGCAGCCTTCCTACTCCTGGCCGGGACGATGGTGTTCAACGACATTCAGGATGTTCAGGTGGATAGGGTCAACAGCCCTGACAGACCAATCCCGTCAGGAAGAGTAACGATCAGGCAAGCGTACGCGCTGTCGATCGTCTTCTCGACTCTCGCGTTGATTTCCTCCCTCGTCCTCGGAGTCCTCACTTTCCTGACTGCGCTGATCGCATTGGTCTTGATGGCTTACTATAATACGCGCGGAAAGAAAACAGGTCTTCTTGGAAACGCGGTTGTAAGCTTCAACGTCGCGCTACCCTTCTTCTTTGGAGGGTTAGCAGTGAGCAGTCTGCGCCCATTGCTCTTCATCTTCTTTCTTCTCGCCTTTCTCGCTAACACGGCTCGAGAAGTTGCAAAGGGCATCGCAGACGTAGCTGGTGATAGTTCCAAGGGAATAATGACTATCGCAGTTACTCAAGGACCGAAGCGCGCCGCTCAGCTTACCGCTTCATTCTTCGTCGTCGCTGTTCTCCTGAGCTTTCTAGCTCCCGTTCTTGACCAGAAGGTTTCACTATTCTACTATCCAGGAGTCGTGCTTGCGGATCTTGGTTTCTTGTACTCATCCTACAGGCTCATGCGTGATCCAACACCTACGACCGTTCGTAAGGTGAAGACTCAGGTCTTACTCTGGATGCTTCTTGGCCTTGTGGGTTTCCTTATGGGAGGCATCCAGGCTCTTTGAAGATAGCATCTCCATAACAAGCTCTTTCGCTCGATCCAATCTCACCTTCTTCTCCTGCACCATCGCTGCAGCGACTGTGTCGATCATGTCTCCTTCAGCCCCAGCCATCGCAGCGATGTTTCTTGCATGAAGCGACATGTGACCTCGCTGGATTCCCTCTGCGGCCAAAGCCCTGAGCGCTGCTAAGTTTTGAGCCAGTCCGACCGCCGCCATAACCTCGCCAAGTTCCTTTGCAGTCTTGACCTGTAGGATCTTCAGGCTGATCTTTGCTGTGGGATGAACAGCTGTTATTCCACCGACTATTCCAACTGCTGCGGGTATCTCTATGAATCCTTCAAGGTCCCCGTTCTCATCCTTTCTCCATCGAGTCAGAGGCGAGTAGTGGCCAGTCCGTGCCGCGTAGGCGTGCGCGCCAGCTTCGATTGCCCGAGTGTCGTTTCCGGTCGCGAGGCATATTGCTGTGACTCCGTTCATCACTCCCTTGTTGTGAGTTGCACACCGGTATGGGTCTGCGGCTGCAAAAGCGTATGCTTGAACTATTCCGTCAACGACATCCTCTCCGCCCAGGTCCTCTTTACCGAAGAGAGCTGTGGCCCTGGCGACTCTCCTATCGGCCAAGTTGGATATGATTCTAAGATTTGCATGTCCCCCTGAGAGCTTCTCCAGGATGGGCGCTACTGATTCGGCCATGGTGTTGACGACGTTGGCTCCCATAGCGTCTCGACAATCTACAAGTAGCTCAGTAATCACCATTGTTCCAGCGAGGCTCGGCAGTATTCTGACGCGCAAGTCTTTGGCGCCTCCGCCTTTTGAGACGAGTGTCGGATCTTGTTGGTTCGCCTTGTTGAGGAGGTCCTGCTTTGAGGAGAGAACTGCTTTCTCCGCGTCTCTTGGTGATGGGCATTTTATGAGTTGTACCTGTCCGATCATGATCGGCTCGGTGCTGCTTGTCTTGAATCCGCCTTTGGCCCGCGCCATCTTGGCGGCGTGACTTGCTGCCGCGACCACGGATGGTTCCTCGATCGCCATTGGTATGAGGTAGTCCTTGTCGTTGACAAGGAAGTTCACGGCTATTCCTAATGGAACAGGTAGAACTCCTACGACGTTTTCGATCATTCGTTGTGCCGAAGGAACCGGGAGGGCTCCAGTTTTCAGCGTGTGAACTTCTTCGTCTGAGAGTCCGGAGAACTCTTGAACGACACGTAGTCTCCCTTCGACTGAGAGTTTGTAAAACGAACCAAGGTTCGAACCTCTGCTCGAACTCTTCACTTCCAATCTAGCTGTCTCCGAGAATAGACCATGAGATCAATAGTGCAGAGGCCTCGAGGCTATAGCTTGATCTCGTTCCGCTTGACTAGCCCGTCGAAGGCCGGCTTCAGCCACGGTGTATAGTGATCAGGGTTCTGCGTGAGATCGTGTTTGAGTTCAGTTGGAGTGACCCATTTCCAACCCTCAATTTCCTCAGGGTTGGGCTTTGGAACGCCGTTGTATTCTCCAATGAAAACGTGATCAAATTCGTGTTCTGTAAGCCCGCTCTTCGGGTCGTCTGCCTTGTACACGAAGCTAAAGACCTCTTTCAGCTTTGTATCAAAGCCGAACTCCTGTTTCAGTTTCCTATGAGCTGCTTTCTCCAGCTCCTCGCCTTTCAGGGGATGGCTGCAACATCCATTGCTCCAAAGGCTCTGGAAATGGTGTTTTGTGATTGACCTCTGCTGGAGTAGCATTTGATTCTTGGAGTTGTAGATGAAGATGGAAAACGCTCGGTGAAGCTTTCCACCGTCAGAATGAGCTTTCATCTTCTCCTCGTAGCCGACAGGATGATCCTTGTCGTCTACGAGTACAACGATCTCTGACATGTCTCGAATCATTTTTCTGACACCATAAAACCTTTCTTCACTAGGATCAAGGTTTCGCGATCTATCTTCCACATCAGTGTGGAGCAGTCGAGTCTATGAATATCCTCCATCCTTTTCCAAGCCAAGGCGCGGCCGCCCCAGATTCAGCTATCGCGCTGACCTCGTCTCTTGTGTAGAATGATGCCTCAGATGATTCCGCTCGATCAATTCTGACGGGATCATCGCCTCTGCAGGAGAATACGGCTACGATCTCATTCTCTGGAGGGACATGATACAAGAACTTTCCAAGATAATTGAGCGGTACCGATACTCCGGTCTCTTCGTTGAGTTCACGTCTCGCCGCTTGTTCATAGCTCTCGCCAAAAGTGACGTGGAAGGAGCTGGACGAATCCCAGCAGTTCGGAAAAATCTTGTTGCTGGGACTCCGACGTTGAAGCAGTATCTTGCCGTCGAAACGGGTCAGGAAGATCATCCCAGACCGGTGACGAACTTGGTCTAGGTGGGCCTTTGACCTCTCTACTGATCCAATGACGGAATCGTCCTTTGTCACATGATAGAGTAGTTCCACGTAGCTCCCCGCGGTTTCGTCTAGATTCGCTTTGATTCCACGCCGCTTGTATCCATTGAAATCTTGTAGGGCGTCCCACCCTCTTTTCTGAGAACGCGAGAGATCCTATCGCGAGCTGATGCGCTCCTCGTGAGCACGATGATGCACCCCCCTCCCCCGGCCCCGGTCAGCTTCGCTCCTAAGGCACCTGCCCCTCTTGCTACGCTTACAAGGCGGTCGAGCTTAGGATGTGAGACCCCGATTTTTCTCAGGAGCTCATGATTCTGATACATGAGCGTGCCTAGATCCTCATCGTCTCCCTCTCTCAATGCCTTGGCAATTCCGTTAGAGATGTCTCGGACCTTTGAGAGATAGTCCCGAAAATCCTTCTTCTCCCTCTGGGATTTCTGAACAACGCCTCCAACGAGGGTCCGCGTCGAGTGATGAATGCCTGTATCACAGACGAGTATTGTCGGCTCTCTCCTCGGCCGAATTGGCTTCACATTGGAGGGACGGTTGAACTGAATCATGCCTCCATAGATGCAGGTGGCTTGGTCGACCCCTGATGGTTTGCCGTGGAGAAAGTTCTCCGGGACAAATGCGAGCTCGAAGATTTCTCTCCTGTTGAGTTCGATTCCCTTGGACCTTGCTACGGCTGCAATAATCGCAACGGTTGTTGAGGCTGACGATCCGAGGCCTGCGGCCACAGGAATCTCACACTCAACATTTACGCGAACTCCACGAGCATTGCTTCCAATACGTTTCAGAGTTGCGTTGGCGGCTACCTGAAGAGGGCGTAAAAGGCCACGAGGATCCGGGGCCTCAGCGTTTCCTGCATTCCTGGCCAGGAAACGAACCGGAATGTCTGCAGTGACGTCCACCCCAGAGCCGTTTTTTTGAGTCACTTGCGCTTGAGAGTAGAGATTGATGGCCATAGCTACAGCAGGGGCGCCTAGCACCACGAAGTGCTCTCCTGACAGGATTATCTTGCCTGGTGCTCGTGCGACCGATGGCGAAGGATCGGGATTCGCGCGCGAGGACTGTTCACTTCTCGAATGAAGCCGCCGCGTAGCCTACTACGGAAGTCTTGTCTCCGGTGACATCGCCGCTTGTCTGGTAGGAGAGCAGGTTTCCGCGTCTCGCTCCTCGAAGTTTTGCAGCATGGATCATCGCGGTTACTGGTCCGTATCCGCAGGCGGAGACAGAGCGTTCCTCAATTATTTCTTGGAATTTTTTCTCGTTCATTTGTAACGCTGCCTCGATTGCTTGGTTATCCTTGGATTGGGCCTCCCCTTGAGGTTCGTAATGTGTCCAATCGGAAGAAGCAAGCACCATTGCCCCATGTTTCTCCGCGGCCTTCGCGATGGCTTCGCCGACCTCGATGCTAGTCTTCAGATCTTGAAGCATCATGCAGATAGGTACAAACTTGAATCGTCTCGGATAGATGAACTGTAAGAACGGCAGCTGGACTTCGATGGAGTGCTCGCTTCTGTGCGCTTCGTCCTCCACATCAACCAGATCGGAGCTGTCCACAATTTCCTGCGCCAGATCAGTATCTATGGGCACATCTCCTAGAGCGGTGCTCCATTCGCCTTCAGTCATTGTGGAGACTCCGCTTCCGAGCCCAGTGTGATTAGGTCCGAGGATTATTATCGATTCGAAGATTCCAGCTGATGCGAGTTTGTAGTAACTGTGGGCCGCGACTGGTCCGGAATATTTGTAGCCGGCATGCGGGACTACGAGTCCGAGAAGGTTCTGGTTTCGAGTTCCAGGGATCGTCGGCATCGCCTTTGGTCCCAGAGGGTGGAGGAAGGACTGCTGAATCTGAGTTCTTAGCGCTCCTTCAGTGTCTGGGTAGAAAGTTCCTGCTTGAGCTGGGAGGCGCTTCTTCACGCCTCGCCACCCGAAGCTCGTCCCACGGGCATAGCGGCGAGCTTCGTCTCGAAATCGTCTATCGTTAACGGGATGGTTCCATCCTGTGGAATCTCTCCTCTCTCCCTAAGAATTTGGCGAGCTAGTAGCCAGTAGACTACTGCCAAAGCTCTTCGTCCCTTATTGTTCACTGGGATTACCAAATCGACTCCCGAGAATACGTTATCCGTGTCGCATAGTGCGATGACCGGTATACCGACTGCCGTGGCCTCTTTGATGGCTTGCCAGTCTGCTCTCGGATCAGTTACTAGTATGACCTGTGGTTCGGCGTGTTTCGGCTGAAGAGGGTTGGATATTAGACCAGGCATGAATCGGCCGACGATAGGCATGGCCTTCGTGAGTTCCGCGAATCTGTCGATCGGAGTCTTGCCGTAGAGCCTTGATGAGACGGCTAATACTCTGCCTGGTTCGAAGCGCGCCATGAACTTGGCGGCCACTCGGATCTTTTCATTTGTCTCCCCGATATTTAGTATGAAGAGCCCGTCAGGTCTGACCCGAAAAATGTACTTTTCCATATCAACGGTCTTGATCCGGGTTCCGATGTGGAGACCCGCGGCCAAGAGTTCTTCAAGCGAGAGTAGAAGATTCTCCGCTCGAGGAATTGCTTCTCTTTCCTCAAAGTCTTGGCTCTCCATTCGACCAAGACCCTAAGCGAGCTCGGCCCGTCTCTTAGCGGTCACTTGCGGATATTTGAGGAACTCGTCGATCAACTCGACATGAGTTATGAGCATCCGTCTACAACAATATCGCCGAATTCCCAATTCATCGAGGACTTTCTGAGGCTTGTCGCCAGCTCTTACTCGCTGGTTGAAGGTTTCCCACCTGTCGGCGATCTGTTTACCGCATGTGAAGCATCTTACGGGTATTATCATATGCCAACCATTACCTGTACGACTTTTGTTTCCTTCGTCGTGCGCTGGGTCCGCCGAATTTCTTGGGTTCTGTAACTCTCTGGTCTCCGGCAATCATGACTCTATCGTAAGCGAGGAAGGTCTTTCTCAACTCGCTACCCTTAGTCCACCCTGCTAACGCCCTGGCTATTGCTATGCGTGCAGCTTCTGCTTGGGCCATTACTCCGCCTCCTTCGATACTGACTCTAATGTCGACGGCTTTGGACCTATCGCCAGCGATCAATAATGGTTCCTCGATCTTCATTCTTGCAACTTCTGGAAACATGTGATCGAGTGATTGATCATTAATGTAGATACGCCCTTTCCCCGGTCTCATTACCGCTCTTGCTATCGCGGTTTTTCTCTTGCCTGTTTCGAGTGAGAGCTTTTTCTTTTCGCTCATTGCGGGAAGCCTCCAATCTCACCTGACAATTGCGCGATGGTGATGTAGGGAACTCTGAGTTTCGACGCGTTAGCGTCGGCGACTGTTGTGGCTGGGCGGTCTAGATACTCGCTTGGAGTCCCGATGTAGACCTTGACTCGATGGAAGGCGTCCTTGCCCCCCGTTTTTTTCCAGGGTAGCATTCCGCGTATGACTCTGCGGACGTAACCGTCTGGTTTCCTCGGATGAGTTGGGCCCTTATCCAAGTTTCCGAGCGTTCGAGTCTTCAGTTTCAGCTTGGCCCTAGCGACGACGCGCGCTTTGGTTCCGGAAATGACCGCGCGTTCCGCGTTGATGACCACCATACTTCTTCCGTCAAGAGCCCTCTTGGCCACGTAACTGGCCATTCTTCCCAAGATGAGATTGGAAGCATCTACGATCTCTTCTGGCTCGGCGACGGCTATTGTCTTTTTCACTTTTCAGATATTCCTCCGAGCCCCTCCTCGAAACCTAGAGTTTTCGCGCTAATGAGTCGAGCTGCGTCTAGAACTAGTTTTTCAGGCGGTAGGGTTCCGGTTGATTCGACCAGAAAATTGAAGGTCTTCGCCTTCGGGTCGTAGCTGTACGTGCAAGCCGATGCGGGCTGCCATTTCGCGTGATCTCTTCCTCTTCCGAGTCGCGCGTATGCTTCCAGCTTAATTCTCTGGCCCTGGGCCAGCTTGACGATCGGGACTTTGTCGGAGACGGGTTTCACTTCTGGGTTCTCAGGTTTCAGATTGGAGGTGTAAACAACCTCAACGGGGTCCGAGGCCTCGACCTCTAGCGAGAGCGACGCTCTGCACTTTTCGCAACCAAGTTCGCTCTTGCAGGTGCATTCTTCGGGAAGATTGTAAGTCTGATCTGTTGTGATCGGGATAAGTCCGAGTCGGTGGGCTAGAATCTCATCATACATGACCGAGCTGTTCTCGAGGATCATAACGTCCTCAATTGCCATTACGGGGACCTCCGCGAGGATTATGCGTCGGAGCGCGTTGGCGAATGCTGGCGAGACATCGGACAGGACAAAACGGATAGTGTCCTGTTCCTTGGTGAGGAGTTTTATGTCCATCTAGTTATCATGCTTCCAACGCGAATCCAGCCCCGACCCGCCGGACTTTATTTAAAGCTGTTCACGAAAATCTATGTCGTTATCTGATTCTTCAATGTTTGTGTCACCGAAAACGCGATACTTAGCGTCGAAAGTCCGCATGAAGCGTAGCCGAGTCGGGTTTCGTTGCATTCCATACTTTGTATTCGGAGCTTTTGAAAACTTGTCAAATTTGAGCAGCGGTGACCCTATCAGAGCTGGGATTCAAGTCCCGAAGGTTATGATTCCAAAGTAGATACTTACGAGCCCTATTGCGATCGCGACGGGCGGAAAGGCGAGGACCGTTCCAATGAACTCGAGGATATCTTCAATGAATCTTAGGAGGGTGTAGATGATCAGAATGGTAATGATGAAGACTGCGCCTAAGACGAGTGTGCTAGTGACAGAGAACGCCACGTGAAGGTACGCGGCGGCTAGGATACCGATCCCTAGGGCGATTAGAGAGGCCCAGCGTACGTTACGAAGGGGACGAGAGAAGAGGAGAATTCCGAGCACCGCCATGACGACCAAGTAGTACTTGAGATAGGAATTCGAGCTTGTCCCTGGTGCGAATCCTATTCCGAAAATGCTGGATAGGATTCCGAGACCGAGCGCCAGGTCTATTGAAATAATGATTACTGCGATTCCCACTGCGAAGCCAATAATCACTAGAAGTTTCTCTAAGCTTTTCGAGACTCTCTTGAACAGAGGTGCAGCTGCGCAAATTCCTCCTACGATTAGGAGGATAGCGGTTGAGACGACCATTGGTATCGAGCTGGCTTCTTAGACGCGCAGGGGGTTTAAGCAGGTTGCTACTGCTTCTCTTCTCCAGATTCTGTGGGCGCTTCCTCTTCGATCTCAGGCATCACGAGTGGCTGTTCAGCCTGAACCTCCTCCCTTACCTCAGGTGAAACCTCCGGAAGTACAGGGGCTGCAGGTGCGGCCACTTCCTCTATGATTCTCGACACTCTCTTTCCGGTGGGAGCTGCTCTTGCTGGATGTTGGGCGTTGCTCAAGGGGCTGCGGGCGTGGAAGGCTATTCTGGATTCCTCTGCGCGCTGAACAGTGTAACTCGGTACTGAAACCACGTCGCCTGCAATGCTGATGTGGCCGTGCGTGACGAATTGTCGAGCTTGGTAGATGGATTTTGCGAGCCCAGTCCGATGGACTATCGTTTGCAGTCGGCGTTCCATTAGGTCCTTGACATTCAGGTCCAAAATGTTGTCGACTGTTGCGGACTCTGGAAGGATCCCGAGTCTTGCCAGTCGAGTCAGATACTGGCGCTCAAGTGGACCCCGTTCCTCTTCCTCTGTTCCGAGGAGCGTTCTGGCTATTCCTCTGATCTGCGAGAGTTCGGTTTCGTGGCCCCGTAGTTCTCTCTTGTTTCGTAAGCCGTAGTCGCCTACCAGGTGGAGCTCTTCTTCGAGCTGATCCTTTCGCCATGGATGGCGAGGAGTCTGGTACGCCTTTCGAGGCTTTCGCGGGTCTCCCATAGCAATATCCTAGTCCTACTTCTTCTCCTCTTCCTTATCCTTCTTCCCGGCGGCTCTAGCTGCTTCCATGAGAACCTTCTTCTTGACTCCGACCGCCTTTCCTGATCTGCCTGTGGTCCGTGTTCTCTGGCCTCGGACCTTCAGTCCCAGGGAGTGTCGGATTCCTTTCCAGCTCTGGATATCCTTCATGAGGTCGATGTCAGACTTGATCTTCAGTGCCAGATCCGCTCCGACAAGGTGCATGTCTCGGCCGGTCTCGATATCCTTGCGCCTGTTCACCATTCTAGTAGGGATGCCGTATTTCAGAGGGTCTTTGATGACGTCTTCTACCCTTGATAGTTCGCCGTCTGAGAGGGCTCCCATTCGGGCTTCTGGGTTGATCTTTGCCACTTTGACAACTGCAAATGCTAGGTTGGGTCCTACGCCTCGTATCTTGCCTAGACCGTAGGCTACCTTCTTAGTCCCGTCTATGTCTGTTCCCATGAAGCGGAGTATGAGCCTAAACTCTCGGGACATAATTTCACTGAGACGAGCAATCGCCCTTCCCCTCGCGTAATTTAACGTTTCCACTTTCAATATCCTTCAAAGCATCAGTTGCAAGCCTTCAAACCCTCACTCTAGAGTCGCGACCCGGAGTCGTTGGGTTCTTCTGGCTTGCGCTCAAGGAAATCTACGATAAAGCACGAGGAAAGTTCGGGACTAGAGGACCGGCCCTGGATCAACAGGTTGGGATCGTCACTTTGCCCAGAGCAAACCGTGTAACCGAGACCCGATGTGTCCACTTTGCTACAACTATGTGTGTTTGTTTGATTCGCTGGCCTGTTCAGGTCTCGTTAGCTGATTCTGTGTGTTGAGTTGGAATTTTTATCTACGAATTATTGCTCGCAATCAACCAGATGATCTTTTTTTCGGTGAAAAAGTTCGTGCAGCGAAAATTTTCTCCGTTGACTGAAAACTTTCTCGCCGGAAAAAATTACTGTCGCGATCGATCTGCGCGCAAACAATTCTTAAATACGCGTTGACCGTTGATTGGTATCATCCGGAAAATTCGGACTAGAAAATCTTCCAGAAATGTTTGGACCACATCTTACGCTCGATTTGTCGGAGTGTGACCGTCGAAAGCTCTCCGACCTCTCTCACATTTACGATCTCTTAGATGAGCTTCCCGATGTTATCGGGATGCACAAGATCACTCCCCCCTACACTTTCATCTATCGCCCCGGCGACAATCCCGCCGAATGGGGAGTTAGCGGGTTCGTCATAATCGCCGAGAGCCACATCAGTATTCACACTTTCCCTGACAGAAACACTGCGTTCGTCGATGTCTTCAGCTGCAAACAGTTCGACATTCACAAAGCGGTCGATTACATCGTTGCTAAGCTTGATGCTCACAAGGCTGACAAGAGGCTCTCTGGGCGAGGAAAGGAATACCCGCGACAAGTCGAAGCAGCTCGCGAGATTGTAATGCGATCCCGCCCCAGCCTGAAGCAGTAGAACAAATCCACCTATTTCGGATTAGTCTCCGGCGGGTCATGTTAGATCCCTTTCCACAATATTTCCCCCCGAGCTATTGTTGCAAGAATCTGGCCCAAGTCTCAACAACTGCAGGCAGAACGTTTTCTGCTACCATTCGCCACTACAGATGCGTTGCCAGTCCAAACATCTCAAATGCAGCCTGTCCTCGTGACACGCTTCCGAACGCATTCTCTCTTACCGAGAAATCGTTCCCGCTTACTAACTCTCCTAAACAAAAAACCCTTTCACGCCTTCAAGAACTGAGCGGCGAATTGTTGGCGCCGGGAGTGGGATTTGAACCCACGCGCCCCGAAGGGCACAGGCTGACAGGAGAGCCTATTCCAGACATGGGCCCGCGTGCTACGCAGACTGCCCGGTACCAGGCTCCGGAACCCCGGCTAAACGAGAAAACGTTTCGAACGACTATTTTCCCTTTTGGGAAGCCGAACTTAGAACTCAATCTTGAGAATTCATTCGTTGAAGATCCGAGAAGAATATCGTCCTCGCCCGATAAGTCCCGGAAAGTTCGTGAGAAGAGTAACGAGAGTGGCGATGGGAGCGGGCCAGCCAACAACCCTTGACGGGCGAATGGCAGTGCTCGCGCCCGGGGGACGCCACCCTTGAATTATTTACAATAGGAATAATCATTGTAAGTCTGGCGTTACCCGGATTCCCAAGCGCTCGTAACCATTTCAGACTGAATTGCAGGCACGATTTTAAGTGAGCAAGACCCCTTAACACGAGGCAATCTTGGAACGCTGTGCAGTATGCGGAGCAGAGGAATTCATTCCATATGTCTGCCGATACTGCGGCCGCACCCATTGCGTCTACCACCGCTTGCCTGAAAATCACGAATGCCCTAACATCCAGCAGGCCCGCGCTCCTCGACAGCCTATCGTAATGGAGCGCCGTCGGACCGGAACGACTCTCAGACTCCTGCAATCTCCGCGAATGGGAATGATGCCCAGGCGCGAACTTGTGGCTCTCATTACGGCCTGGATTGTTCTTGGAATAAGTTTCTCGACTCGATACATGTTCGCAGGCTGGTTCGCTACTCCAGTAGCATTTCTCGAAGTATTCCTGCTGACTTTGCTTGTGATCGGTACAGGATTTCTCGGCCATGAGTTGGCGCACAAGTTCACAGCCCAGCGATATGGCGCGTGGGCTGAATTCAGACTATGGACGATAGGAGCGATTATGGCCCTAGTGTTTGCAGCCATACCACCTGGGACCTTCGTCTTCGCTGCTCCCGGGGCCGTCTACATAGCGTCTAGATCCAGCTACATCGGAGATGCGATGGATCGAAAGGCCAACGGGATAATCTCGCTCGTGGGACCACTGGTCAATATTGCCGCGGCAGGGATCTTCGGTCTAGCTTACTTCGCGCTCTCAGCTGCTGGAATCAGAGCGTTCGTCATCAACGGTTTTAATTTCCTGCCCTGGGCTATATTCATCAATCTCTGGCTTGGATCCTTCAACATGATACCGTTCTTCATACTCGACGGGCAGAAGGTCCTAACTTGGAACCGAGGTATCTGGGTGCTGATCACAATTCCATTATGGGTAGCAACTGCGGCCACGCTTTTCCTCCAACTGTCTTAGCTACTGTGTCTTCCATCTCAGTACACTGCTGCCAAAGAAGCGGTACTCCTGGGCGCACTTATGACAGACAACATTATACTCCTCATCCGGTTTCACTTCCATCAGGATCTCTTCTCCGCAGTTGCAGACGAATGAGACTTGGCTTTCACTCAAGGCGGAATCAGCTTTGGGCTGGAACCGTGACGGTCTTTGCTTTCCAGAGGCGTGGATATGTCTCAACCGGCATTATGACTCTCACGGTCTTCGCTGCTATCCCGTGATCTTCTTTCAGCATCTGTTCGCTTGACATCAGCGCCTTCGACAGTGCGACAAGCTCATCTTTCAGAGTGAACAAGGCGATCGACGTCTTCGGAACTATACCCTCACTGAAACGGACGACTCCTGGAATTGCCAATTCTGCTCCGTGGCAGATTGAACTGACCGCGGAATCCCTGATGTAAATCCGTGGGACGTACTCGAAGGCGGACTCCATCGGCTTTACCATGCGCCTCGCGATCGCATCTTTCTCATCGGAGCTAGCTTCTGACAGCTGCATCAAGTCATACAGGGAGAATGATTCCGCCTCAGTGAAGCTTCCAGCCCGAGTTCGCCGAAGCTCCCGCATGTGAGCACCGACTCCGAGCACCTCGCCAACGTCGTAGACGAGTTTCCGAATGTAAGTGCCGGCCTGGCATCCGACTCTGAACAGAACTTCCCGCGAATCGATCTCTACATCTCGGATGTAGTAGATTCTCCGCTTTCTCACATCCCTCCTCACAGCGGCTCTAACTGGCGGCCTCTGAAGAATATCTCCGACAAACTCATCGATTACTTCGCGGACTCTCTTCTCTTCCACGTCGCCGTGGAGCGCCATTAGGCAGACGTATTCTTTACCCGTGAGTAGGAAAGCCTGGATTGTCTTCGTAGCGTCTTCAAGGGCTAGAGGAAGCACGCCTGTGACCATCGGATCGCTCCGACCCTGCGAAGGTCTCTAGAGTTCCGCCATGGCCAGCATGCTTCAGACGTAACATCCGTTTGACCCACGCCACAACTTCGTGACTGGAAGGCCCCGAAGGCTTGTCCAAGTTGATGAGTCCAAAACGAAGATGCTGATCGAGGGGCCTCTTCGCTGGCGGACAACCTAGAGCCGGGTCGGTTTCTTCTTCAAGCTTGACCAGTAGCTTTCTCTGCTCTTCCCAGGGAGCCCGCTGAGACACTCATCATCTCCAGTTCAACGGTGGAATCTCGCGTCTCTTAAAGAATCTCAATCCAAGAGAGAGATTATTGCCGTTGAGAGACCCGTCCCGGATCGTCTCGTGTCAGAGATTAGGCTGTTACGAGAACCTGTTTTGGCAGAACGGCTTCTTTGAAGGCCTCGGCTTTCTTTCCTTTGCCAATGGCCTTCGCCACATCATCGTCAGAGGCGCCTTTTTTGATATCGAGTGTGTCTTCTGTGGGTTCGATGTGTTTGACGTTTGTTCTTCTACGGCGTACGCCCGAGACTTTCGGCGGCCCGGTGACTAGAACGAAGTTCTTGTCGATCACGTCGACTATGACGCATTTCTGTCCCGTTTCCCGACCGTTAAGCTTCACACAGACACGTCCGACTTCGATGGTGGGCATCGAGACAATCTTCCTAGAAGACCCTCGCGGTCGAATTCCTCATTTAAGGTTTCGTCGATTTTCGCTGAGCTTTCTTGGCTCTTCTTACCATTATTGCTGCTGAGACGAGAACCTTGGCCGTTTCCTCAATCGATCCAAGGCTTGTATCGAGAACAAGATGGTAGATTGAGCGATCTTCAACCTGAAAACCATAGTGTCGGGAATATCTTTCCCGCTGAACAGATTCTCTCTGCTCGGTTTGCACGCGAGCCTCTTCAAGGGTTACCTTGTCCCGTTTGGCAATTCGTTCCAACCGGACATCTTCGGGAGCCGTGAGGTAGATTCGTAAATCCGAGCTCTCTTTCAGAACCCAACCTGCAAGTTGACCGTCTACAACCACGTTACCCTTCTCTGCTTCGGCTATTGTCCGTTCATCAACCAGCTTGTCGAAGGAAGGATCAGCAAGGGCCTTCTCTCCTAACTCCTCCAGAGAGATTCTCTTCTCTTTCGCAATTCGCCGAAATAAGGCTCCAGCAGAAACGTGGCGGATACGCAGAGCCTCAGCCAGTCGCGCAGCATATGTCGACTTACCCGTGCCGTGCGGCCCGCTGACGGTAATGATCATGTCGAGGCGCTGGAAGAACGGACGAGAGCTCGAACCTCCGTGGAGAGACAGCTCGGGCACAAAACTCCTCCGAACGGCCTTGACGGGGCGCGCGCGCTCCTCGAATATCTCAGAGGCTTCAAAGTAGGAACCCCATGTAGCTCCTTGCCACAGCGTGAACACTGTGCTTTCGCTGGGGCCCTGGGTTCGAAGTGCAAGGTTCTCCTCCCTGACGGCAATCTAACGGCTAACCTTCTTCGGCCATGAGTCCTCTGATGGGGGTTTGTCATTTTGAGTCTCCTGTTGTAGGCGACATCGAGAAGGCTGCTGAAACGCCAAAGATTCTCGACAGTGGGACGCTAATTGTGAATGAGCACACTAAGTACCAGAAGAAGAGAGGTAATCCGGCAGCTACTCCATTGCCTATGATTGTAGCAAAGGGGAACAAGAAGGGTGCATTCGCTACATACTGGGTGGACGAAAGAGCGTGGCCAAGCACTGCGTAGATTAGATAGAATGGGACGATTGTTATTGGGTAGGTCTTCAGTTGTTCGAGGGTAGCCCTTGAACTCATTTTCATCACTGCTGATTGGCGTTTCATCAGTTTGTCCAGCTGTTTTTCGTCTCCATCTTTGCGGGCTTTCCTTACGGCGTTCATCCAGTTCATATATTCTCGTCTGTAGCTTGCAACCATCTTGTAGTTTACGAGAAATCGATTAGCGAGCATTGCAATTAGTGAGAGAAACAGGGCGGCACCGAGCACTATGAATGCAGACAATGGTGTGCACGCAGTTGGCTGTAGCGGATTCGGAGTGCATGCGTGTTGGATTGGACCGGCGAGGAAGTTGATGATATCGTCTATGAAGCTCAAGCTAGCTACGCTTCTCGATAATTTTCAGGAGTTCCTCGGCTGATCGTAGTTGCTGGCCAGTCTGATTCTGTAGTAACTGAATTGGGACTCCTGCTAGAACGGCTATTGCGCTTGCCATATTTCTCGACCATTGAAGGTCGGCCTTGGCGTCTTCCAAGTTCTGACTGTCGCGGTAACGAGTTGTGTCGGCGGCTCTTCTTCGAGCGATATCTTCCGGGTCTGCCTCTATGAGGACGATCATGCTGGGGTCCAATGCTTCGAGAACCTTTCGCGGGGTCCCGGGCCATATGCCGTCGTTGGTTCTTACGAACATGTGAGTGTCGACCACTAGGGTGGAGTCTCCGGGAGTCTTGGAAATCATTCGTGCGGCTTCCTCCTGTATCTTCGCCTGGAGGTTAATGTCCTCCTTCCGCATGTGATCCCGGTGAATCTCTACTCCGCGTTTCTTGAATAGTTCGTTCATGACGTTTCCAAAGTTGACGATCTTGAGCGGAACCTTCCTTTCCTTGGCCACAGCCTCTAGTTCTTGGAGGACTGTTGTCTTCCCTACCCCGGGTACGCCAGCGACTATGATTGTTGCCTGCAAGGCTTGGCCTCTCACTATCCCAAGAGGCCTTTGGTTCCCGGGTATATCTCGGTAATTCTTTCTTTTACAAGAATTTCATAGTATTGCTGTATAATGCCTACCGTGAGCAGGATTCCTGTTCCAGTACCGAAGGCTCCAAGGAAGTCTGCTCCAGCCGCTATGACTCCGATTGTGATTCCACCGATCACTGTGACCGCAGGAATGTATCGGTCAAGGATCTGTCTGATGGTCGAGCCGGATCTTCGGAATCCTTCGATCTGCATTCCTGAGTCTATGAGTTGTTTGGAGACTGTTTTCGAATCCATTCCGCCGACTTCGACCCACGTTACGGCGAAGAATACGCATGCCAGGACGAATATCAGCATGTAGACGCCCGCACGGATAGGGTCGCCGAGTACGACTCCAAGGGAGCGGGGGGCGAAGGTGTAGTATGCTAAGCCCTTGATCGGGATTAGTTGTCCGGTCTGTGGTTGCGACTGGTAGCATCCGGGGATTAGGCTTAGCCAGAAGTTTATTCCTGTGCTGGAGCAGCCGGGGTTGTATCTGTTGAAGATGAGTTGGCCGATGAAGAATATGTTTCCGAATAAGGCTGCCGCGAATATTACGGGTATGTTTGACACGTAGAAGAATTTGATGGGGAATCGTCCTCGGAATCCTCGGTATCTCGCATAGGATACCGGGACCTCGACTCGTAGTCCGTTGAGGTAGATTATGATGAGGAAGACGAGTATTGTTGTGATGAATCCTAGCATGTCGGGTAGGTTGCCGCCTCGGTAGAGGGCTCCCTGCCAGGCTGTGAGGCTGGCTGGGCTCGCAATTACTGGCCCTAGGGATTGGAAGAAGGCGATTATTCCGCCCAGGTATTTCCCGTCGGAGACTGGAGAGATCGGTCCTAGGCTGCTCCAGACTATCTGGAGGCAGACGCCTGCTGCTATGAAGAGACTTATTCCGCTTCCGAAGCCCCATTTTTTCTGGAGCATTTCGTCTAGTAGGATGATGACTATTCCGGCGAATATGAGCTGGACTAGGATGAAGAACTCGTTCTGGAGGCTGGGCGGTGTCTGAACGCCCGCGGAGCTTGTAACATTGTATGCTCCTCCGAGTAGGAAAGCGAGCCCCTCGAATAGGGTCATGAATACGGAGAGTACTTTGCTTGCGCCGGTGAATAGTGCTCTGTCGCCTGGATTGCTGAAGTCGACGTTGATCATTTTGGAGCCGGATAGAACCTGGAGTATGAGTCCCGCTGTGACTATTGGTCCGATTCCCAGTTCGACGAGGGTGCCTCTATTGCTGGCGAAGATGACTCGTAAGGGTCCGAAGGGATCGTTGACTCCTCCGGTGTGTGGGACGCCGTAGATTGGAGTCTCGGCCATTACGAGGTAGATGACTAGGGCTAGGGCTGTCCAGATGAGTTTCTCTGTGAATCCGACTTCTCGGTCTGGGGGACGTACGCTGGGTAGGATGCGAGTTAGGGGTCTGAAGATTTCGATGAATCGGACCGTTTGGGATCAGCCTTCTTTGCTGGGTTCAGCAGCCTTTGGGAGAACTATCTCGCCGCCAGCCTGGGATATTTTGCTCGCGGCCATTTCGCTGCACTGTGCGACAATTATTCTGAGGGGTTGTGTGATGTTTCCTTTGCCTAGTAGCTTGGTGTAGCCCATTTCGCCTAGGTTGACTTCTATCCGGTTTCCTGCGGATTTTGTCTTGCCTAGTTCTGTTAATGTTGGGAGATTCTGGCTGAGCTGGTCTATGTTGATGGCTCGCCTGTATTTCGGGCGGACCGGGACAAAGCCTGTTGTTCCGATCTCCCAGCCGTAGCGTATGACGCTGCTCCAGCGGTGACGTTTCCATCCGGCGTTTCCGTGTCCTCCCTGCATTCCGCTGTCTCGGTGCTGTCCAGATCGTCCCCAGCCGTGGCACCGACTGCCTCGTAGGCGTCGTGTTTTTCGGCGTCTGGTGGCCATGGGGACATGTTTCCTGTTAGTTTGGGATAAGCAGGGTTTCGGGTTGGGTGGGTTCCGGGCGGGGTTCAATTAAACATTGCCCGGATTTGATGGAAGTGTTCGATCGGCGAAAGCCAATTAGGGCCTTGTCTTGGACGGGTGTCTTTGCGGGAGCGGGCCTGGTGTTTGCGGGAGTCCGCCTATCATGGGCGGCTCGTGTTGCCAAGCCAGGTCAAAGAGACCCGTTCGACTGTAGGGGTCTTGGACGCGCAGGCCTGAGGCGCCTGTCCCGTAGGGGTTCGTGGGTTCAAATCCCACCTCCCGCACCATTTCCGATCTCTAAAGTGTGAAGGGTCTCTGGAGAATTGGCGCACCCCCCGGGGGGGTCGACTTTAGTTAACAGAATAGAAAAGACAATAGAGAAAAAATACCTAGTGGAAAAGGACGGATACGAAACCTGTCGCTTGGAAATCCTTGGATAGCAGACTATTCCGGTATTCTAATAAGCCTCGTAGCTCCATGTT
>Ga0210409_10001575_pt1 | contig 29281 bp, 22 predicted proteins | sample IncBWH17MmetaG_FD_161649 | JGI IMG/M metagenome (GOLD analysis project Ga0210409, IMG submission 161649) | Forest soil microbial communities from Barre Woods Harvard Forest LTER site, Petersham, Massachusetts, United States - Inc-BW-H-17-M | ecosystem: Environmental > Terrestrial > Soil >...
CAGTGTCGTCAGGTTGACGCCGAACTGGTCGAGGCCGGCCGCGTTGCCGAGCCGCTTGCGCGCGCGGCCGGCGACGACTCGCCGGAGCGGCTCGGGATAGTTCGAGCCAGCATCGATCTGGATTTTGGCGATGTCGATCTTGGGCATAACTCTTTGTTCGTCATCACCGAGCGCCCGCGCGGTGCGCCGGCCGTGAAGGATGCTGCTCAGTCCATGCCGCTCGTTGAGGCTCGGCGCTTCGCGCCGAGCCTCGAGCGACGCATTGCAATTCACACCCGCTCGATGATCGTGGCGGTCCCCATGCCGGCGCCGATGCACAGTGTGACCAGCGCGGTTGACAGGTTGCGCCGCTCGAGCTCGTCGAGCACGGTGCCTAGGATCATCGCGCCGGTGGCGCCGAGCGGGTGCCCCATGGCGATGGCGCCGCCGTTGACGTTCATCTTCGCCGGATCGAGATCGAACGCCTGCAGATAGCGCAGCACCACCGAGGCGAACGCCTCGTTGAGCTCGAACAGGTCGATGTCGTTAATCGTCATGCCGGCTCTTTTCAGGACCTTCTTGGTGACGTCGACCGGGCCGGTCAGCATGATCGCCGGCTCGGTGCCGATATTGGCGAAGGCGCGTACGCGCGCCCGCGGCTTGAGGCCGGCGCGTTTGCCCGCGCGGCCGTTGCCGAGGAGAACCGCGGCGGCGCCGTCGACGATGCCCGAGGAGTTGCCGGCGTGATGCACGTGCTTGACGTATTCGACTTCCGGATGCTTCTGCACGGCGACGAAATCGAAGCCCGCCATTTCTCCCATCTGCACGAACGACGGCTTGAGGGCGGCGAGCGACTGCATGGTCGTGTCCGGGCGCATGTGCTCGTCCTTGGCGAGGATCGGCAGCCCGTTCACGTCTTTCACGGTCATGACCGAGCGGCTGAAGCGGCCGTCGTTCCACGCGGCCGCGGCGCGCTTCTGGCTCTCGACCGCATAGGCGTCCACGTCGTCGCGCGAGAATCCGTATTTGGTGGCGATGAGGTCGGCGGATATGCCCTGCGGGAGGAAATACTCGGCGACCGCGATCGTCGGATCGACCGCCCAGGCGCCGCCGGAGGAGCCGATGCCGACGCGGCTCATCGACTCGACGCCGCCGCCGATCGCCATGTCCTGCTGTCCGGACATGATCTGCGCCGAGGCGAAGTTGACCGCGTCGAGGCCCGACGCACAGAAGCGGTTGATCTGCACGCCGGCGACCGTATCGCCGTAACCGGCGACGAGCGCCGCCGTGCGCGCGATATCGGCACCGGCCTCGCCGACCGGGTCGACCACGCCCAGCACCACGTCGTCAACCATCGTGGGATCGAGGTTGTTGCGGCTCTTGATGGCGCCGAGCGCCTGGCTCGCCAGATTGAGCGCGGTCACCTCGTGGAGCGAGCCGTCCACCTTGCCGCGGCCGCGCGGGGTGCGCACGTGATCGTAGATAAACGCATCGGGCATGGGCGTCTCCTCGAAATGATGACCTCCTCCCGCTGGGAGAAGGCGGCCAGGCGGCCGGTGGCCGCGAAGCCGGATTGGGGGCTGATCGTCCGTCAGACCGAGAATACCCTTCGATATAGTCCACCTGCCGGGGAATTACAGCGGCTATGAGGCGTCGGGTGTCATGCACAAGGCCGGCGCAAAGGCGTTCGGCTATTGCGGCTCGGGGATCGCGCAATTCGCTTTCGTTTCTGGCCGCGACCCGCGGCGCTTAGAACGCCTCCGCGGGCAAAGCCATGGTCGAACTGGCGCCGGCTTTTATGCGCGCGAGGTGAGTGGTGGCCGCAGGCAGCATGCGCTCGGCAAAGAAGCGGCCGGTGACGAGCTTTGCTTCCATGCGCTCGGCCGCGCCGTTTCCTGCCGCGGCTTTGGCCTTCGCTGCCTCGGCGATGAGACACCACATGTAGCCGAGCGCGACGAGCCCGAAGAGGTGCATGTAATCTGTCGAGCCGGCGCCAGCATTTTCGGGATTGGCGAGAGCATTCTGCATGAACCACATCGTCGCCTGCTGCAGCTCGCCGAGCGCCTGCGCCAGCGGCTTCACGTAGGGCGCCAGCGCCGCCTCGGCGCCGCGCTCTTTGATGTAGCCGTTGACCTCGGCGAGGAACGCCTGCAGCGCGCGGCCGCCGTCCTTCGGCAGCTTGCGGCCGACGAGGTCGAGCGCCTGGATGCCGTTCGCGCCCTCGTAGATCATGGCGATGCGCGCATCGCGCACGAACTGCTCCATGCCGTGCTCGGCGATGTAGCCATGGCCGCCGAACACCTGCTGCGCCAGCACGGTGTTGGCGAAACCCTGGTCGGTGAGCACGCCTTTGATCACCGGAGTCATCAGGCCCATGTGGTCGTCGGCGGCCTGCCGTTCCTTGGCATCGCCGGAGCGATGCGCGACGTCGCTCTTGAGCGCCGTCCACAGCACCAGCGCCCGCGCCCCTTCGTTGAACGCGCGCATCGTCATCAGCATGCGCCGTACGTCGGGATGCACGATGATCGGATCGGCGGGCTTGTCCTTGAACTTTGCCCCGGTGAGCGCGCGGCCGGCGAGCCGCTCCTTGGCATAGCTGGCGGCGTTCTGATAGGCGACTTCGGACAGCGCCAGCCCCTGCACGCCGACGCCAAGCCGCGCCTCGTTCATCATCACGAACATCGCATTGAGCCCGCGGTTCGCCTCGCCCACGAGCCACCCGGTCGCGTCGTCGTAATTCATCACGCAGGTGGAATTGCCGTGGATGCCCATCTTCTCTTCGATCGAGCCGCAGGAGACGCCGTTACGGGCGCCGACGGCGCCGTCCCTGCTGACTAAGAATTTGGGGACGACGAACAGCGATATTCCCTTGACGCCGGGCGGCGCGCCTTCGATGCGGGCGAGCACGAGATGGACGATGTTCTCGGCGAGATCATGCTCGCCGGCGGAGATGAAAATCTTCGTGCCGGTGATCTTGTAGCTGCCGTCGGCCTGCGGCACTGCGCGGGTGCGCACCAGGCCGAGATCGGTGCCGCATTGCGGCTCGGTCAGGTTCATCGTGCCGGTCCACTGGCCGTTGATCAGTTTCGGCAGATAGGTCGCCTTCTGCTCGGCCGAGCCGTGGGTGGCGAGCGCGGCGGCCGCCCCCAGCGTCAGGCCCGGATACATGGCGAACGCCATGTTGGCCGAGCAGGTGAACTCGTTGATCGCCTGCGCCAGCGCGGTCGGCAGGTCCTGGCCGCCGAATTCGGCTGGCGCCGCGGCTCCCATCCAACCGGCCTCGTTGAGCCGTTTGTAGGCGTCCTTGAATCCCGACGGCGTGGTGACACTGCCGTCGTCGTGGCGGTGGCAGCCTTCCTTGTCGCCGACGCGGTTGAGCGGCGTGAGTACGTCCTCGCAGAATTTTGCCGCCTCGGCGAGCACCGCCTCGAGGAGATCCGGCGTGGCGTCGGCAAAGCCAGGCAGGTTGTTGTAGCGATCGATGTGAAACACGTCGCTCAAGAGGAACATCACGTCGTCAACGGGGGCCTTGTAGGTCGGCATGACGTTCTCCTCGGCGCAGTGTCCCGCCTGCCCGTCGGCCGGACCGGCCAAAGGTATCGTGTAACCGATCTGCGTCAATGCCACGTGAAATGGCGCGGAATGCGGAGGCGGCCGTCATGCGCCGGGCGAAAGCACCGGTGCAATCCCGGCCGCGCTTTTCTGATGAGACGCTTCGCTCGGCTCGCAAATGATGCGCGCAGGTCGCGGGCTCGCTTGCTTGCGAGAAAGCCCCGTCAGCCTGCTTCAGCCTGCTCGAGCAGCTTCCTGTAGAATGACGAGTAGATTTGCCGCAGTTCGGCGATCGCCATCTCGAGGCCGCGCTTCTGCTGCTCGAGCGCATTGATCTGGGCGACGCATTGTTCGCGGGTGAGGTGGAGCGTCGTGTCGTCGGGGCGGCCGAGCAGGTCCCTGATCTCGGCGAGCGTGAAGCCGAGTCGCCGGCCGGCGAGGATCAACGCCAGGCGTTCGCAGTCGCTGCGGCGGTAAAGCCGTGTTGCGCCGCGGCGCTGCGGCGCGATGAGCCGCTTCGCCTCGTAGAAGCGCAACGCCCGCGGTGTCATACCGAACTGGTGCGCCACGTCCCGGATCGTCATGGGCGAGTCATCGCATGCCCCGGCCGCGCCTGTGGCCGAACCGGGGTATTGGCGAATAGCAATGCCCGCCGTCGCATCCGCCGCAGGGATGCCCGCGTTCCGCGTCATGAGTCGCCGCCACTCAATGATGTCGCGTGACAGCGAACTTCTCACGGCGCCTGGCATTCGGGAAAGGCGTTACCCGTAACGGTAACGGTTACGGGAACTTTTGCACCCGGAGCGCCCGCCGGCTTCGCCGGCCGTCGGTGATGCCCGCATCACAGCCGGCCACCCCACATGGTGAACGAGCGGTGACCGGCAGCACGGGCCCTTAACGGCTTGTTTACCGTAATCCGGAAAAGTCGATCCGCGGACAGAGAACCGCGCCCTCCGCGTTGTCTGTTTAGCGAACGTCGGCTCGAAACAGGGTGCACATCCTGCTTTTCACGATGTGGGTTGGACGCGAATGAAATCGGGCGCCCCGTGGAAGCTCAAAGGACGCGGTCCGGAAGGGCGCGAGATTGCGCGCGCTGCGGCCCGCCGGTCGGGCACATCCGTCGGCGAATGGCTCAACCGCGTGATCGCGGCGGCCGACGATGAGGATGAGGCGCAGCCCCCGCCGCGCGATGTCGATCACGAGCCGCGACGGCGGCGGTGGCGGCAAGGTTTTCGCTACCAGGGTCGGCACAAAGGCCGCGGTTCGGACGCGAACCGGAGCGGCGGTGATCGCGACGCCGAGGAGGAAGCGCCGGCCCGGCGCCAAGGCGGGCCTTATCGCGAGGAGCCGCCGCGCGAGCCTGCCGATCAGCGCCGTCGCGACCGCGTCCGCCGTGAGGAAAGCGCTGCCGGTCGCGCGTCGCGGGGCGACCAGAACGTGCCGACCGATCAGGACGTGTCGATCGATCAGGCGGTGGCCGAAATCATGGCGCGGCAGCGCGCGCTGGACGGCGCGGCTCCCGGCGAACGCGAGCCCGCCGAGCGGCAGCAACCGCCGGCGCCCTTCGCGCATCCAGGCGAAGGCCGCGCCTCGCTGCGCGAGAGCTCGCCGACTGCGCCTGAGACCACCGCGGGTGCGGCACCCGACCTGGGTGGCCTCGACCGGCAATTGCGGCAGATCACGGCGCGCATCGAGGCGCTGCGGCCGGCAAGCGAACTCGAGACGGCGATCAAGGCCCTGCGCACCGATCTCACCGACATCGGCCGCTCGCTGACCGAAGCGCTGCCGCGGCGCGCGGTCGAGTCGCTCGAGATCGAAATCAAGGCGCTGGGGCAGCGCATCGATCACAGCCGCGCGTCAGGCGTGGACTCCACGGCGCTCGCCGGTCTCGAGCGTGGACTCCAGGACGTACGGGAAGCGTTGCGCGGGCTCACCACCGCCGAGAGCCTGGTCGGCGTCGATGCGGCGGTGAAGGCGCTGGCCCAGAAGGTGGACGTGATCGCCGCCAAGGAGGATCCGGCGGCGCTGCACCAGCTGGAGACGGCGATCGGCGCCTTGCGCGGCATCGTCTCCCATGTCGCTTCCAACGACACCCTGACCAAGGTGGCGGAAGAAGTGCGCGCGCTTTCCGCCAAGGTCGACGGGGTTGCCAACAATGCGGCGAGCGGCGACGCGCTCTCAGCGCTCGAGAGCCGCATCGACACTCTGGCGACGGCGCTGAATGCCTCGACGGAGGCCGGCCACGCCGTGCCTCGCGAACTGGAAAAGCTGCTCGCCGGGCTGATCGAGAAGCTCGAATGGGTGCAGCTCACGCACACCGACCACGCCGCGCTCGCCCATCTCGAGGACCGCATCGCCATGCTGGTCAAGCGGCTAGACGCTTCCGACGCCCGCCTCGGCCACCTCGACGGCATCGAGCGCGGGCTCGCCGATCTGCTCGTGCATATCGAGCAGATGCGCGGCGCCAACGGCAAAGGCGAGGCCGGGGTCAAGGCGAAATCCGCAACCGGGCGACATAGTCCAGCGCGACCTTGCGGAAATCAAACAATCGGAACGCCGCACCCAGGATTCGCTCGAAGCCTTTCAAGGCACCGTCGAGCACGTCATCGACCGCCTCGCCATGATCGAAAGCGACCTGCGCGGTGACAAGGCGACGCCCGCGACAGCGCCAGCGCTTGCAGCAACGCAGAAAGTTTCCGCACCGCCACGTCTATCGCCCCCCAAACCCGTTCGAACCCGAGCCGGCAGTGTCGACGAATGCGCGTGTCGCCGCTCCGCCCAAGCCGGTCCCGAGGGAGCCGGTACACGTCGAGCCCGTCGCGCCGCCTCGCGTCGCCGCGGCGCGGCCGCCGATCGATCCGAACTTGCCTCCCGATCATCCGCTCGAACCCGGCTCCGCGGCGGGTCGCTCGCGCCCGATGCCGGCGGCGGAGCGGACCCCCGCCGCGCAGGCGGCCGCGACCGGCTCCACGACCTCCAAGCCGCCGGTTATCCCCGATCCTGGCGGCAGACCGGACTACATCGCCGCCGCACGCCGCGCCGCGCAGGTCGCCGCCGCGGCTTCGCCGCGCGCCCGGGCGACCGCCGCGACCGCCGCCAAGGGTCCACCGCTACCCGGCCATCTGACGCAGCGTCTGCGCAAGTTGATCGTGGCCGCGGCGGTCGTAGTCATCATTGTCGGGGGTGTGCACATCGCCTTGCGGCTGTTCGAGGACGCCGGCACCGGTACATCCCCGGAGCCGCGGCCCGAGTCAGAGAATCCGCCGCCCCCGGCGGCTGCGGCGGCGCCGGCGACTGCTCCCACCGCGCCGGCCGCGTCGACGCAGGGCCCGAAGGTGATCCAGCTTCCGGTTCCCGGCGCGAGCCCTGCGCCCGCCAAGGAGCCGCCGGCGAGCGCACCGCCGGCGCCGGTGCCGTCCTATTTGGCGCCGGGAACCGGCACCAAGCCCCGGCGGCAATCACTGAACGATGACCCGCCACTACCTCCAGTTCCGGACCTTACCAGTGTGCTGCAGCTTGCGCCGGTGCCGCCGAATGCCGCGCCGGCACCAGCGCCGCCGCCTGTGACCGCGCCGGCGGCCGCTCCGCTCACCGATAAGCTGCCGGCGACGATCGGCGGTCCCGCGTTGCGCGCAGCGGCACTCGCCGGCGATGCCGCGGCCGAATACGAAGTTGGCGTGCGGTTTGCCGACGGCCGCGGCGTTGCGCAGAACGGCGAAGAGGCCGCGCGCTGGCTGGACCACGCTGCCAAAGGCGGGTTTGCGCCGGCGATGTTCCGCCTCGGGGCCCTCTACGAAAAAGGCGCCGGCGTGAAGAAAGACCTCGCCGCAGCCCGTGATCACTATCGCGCCGCCGCCGAAAAGGGCCACGGCAAGGCCATGCACAATCTCGCTGTCCTCTACGCCGAAGGCGTCGACGGTGCGGCAGACTACCGTGCCGCTGCCGGGTGGTTTCGCAAAGGCGCCGATCGCGGCATCGCCGACAGCCAGTACAATCTCGGCATCCTCTATGCCCGCGGCATCGGGGTCGAGCACAATTTCGCCGAAGCCTACAAGTGGTTCTCGCTTGCGGCGAAAGAAGGCGACAAGGACGCGGCCAAGAAGCGCGACGATATCGCCGCTCATCTCGATCAGCAATCGCTCGCCGCCGCCCGTTCCGCGATCGAGCAATGGACGCCGCTGCCGCAGCCGGCGGATGAGGCGCCGAAGGGCGCATGGGACGCCCCCGCCAGTCCTGCGCCGCCGGCAAAGTCAAAGCCGCGCAACGCCAAGGCGTCCGTGCCCGAAGCCGCCAAGCTCAACTGACGATCATTCGCGCGGCGTTCCGCGGCGGCCGTCTCCGGCCCTGCACCCACGTCATCAGCGGCGGGTCGGGTATGGGTCGAGTTCCTCGTGGCCCGGCTGGGAAGTAACCCAGGCACGATCAAATCTGCGCGCTCCCCGGTGCGGATGGTATGCCGCGAGCCGGCGCGCGAGTAGAAGAGCCTCGATCGCGCAGCCGCGCGCCGGGCCGTTCATCCGTGCAAATCTTCCTTCCCATCGCCGACATTCCCGTCAACGTCTTTCTGTTGTTCGCGATGGGGCTTGCGGTCGGGTTCATCTCCGGCATGTTCGGAATTGGCGGCGGATTCCTCATGACGCCGCTGTTGATCTTCATCGGCGTGCAGCCGGCCGTCGCGGTCGCCAGCGTCACCACGCATGTGGCGGCCTCTTCCTTCTCGGGCGCGATCGCCTATTGGCGACGCAACGCACTCGACAGCACGCTGGCGCTGACGCTGCTCGGCGGCGGTATTTTCGGGAGCACGGGCGGAGTCGCGCTGTTCACCTGGCTGCGCGCGCTCGATCAGCTCGACCTCGTCATCGGCCTGTCCTACGTGATGCTTCTCGGCATCGTCGGCGTGTTGATGATCGCCGAGAGCGTGCGCGCCATCAACCGCAGCCGCCAGGGCAAGCCCGCCGAATTGCGCCGCCCGGGCAGTCATGTCTGGTTTCACGGGTTGCCGTTGAAGCTGCGGTTCAAGCGCTCGAAGGTCTACGTCTCGGCGATCCCGGTGCTGGCGATCGGCTTCATCATCGGTTTCATCGGCGCGATCATGGGCATCGGCGGCGGGTTTCTGCTCGTGCCGATGCTGATCTACCTGGTGCGGGTACCGACCGCGACCGTGATCGGCACCTCCATGGTCCTGACCTTCGTCACCATGGCGACGGCCACCGTGCTGCATGCGGCGACCAACCACCTCGTCGACGCCGTGCTCGCGCTCATCCTGATGGTCGGCGGCGTGATCGGCGCGCAATTCGGTGTGCATGCCGGGCAGCGCATCCGCGGCGAGTGGCTGCGGCTTTTTCTCGGGCTGCTCGTTCTTTCGGTCGGCCTGCGTTTCGCGTCCGAGCTCGTGCTGACGCCGGAGGACCTGTACTCGATCCGGCTCATGCGGAGCGGGCCATGAGACGCCCGTTCGCCCTTATGGTCGCACTCGCGAGCGTGCTCGCCGCCGGCCCGGCCGCGGCCGAGCGACTGATCGCCTCGCTGACCAATCACCGGGTGATGATCACGTCGAGCTACGCCGGCGTCGAGTTGGTGCTGTTCGGTTCGGTCGAGCGCGACGCCGCGAGCGTCGAGCGCAAGGGGCCGTACGACGTCGTCGCCACGATCACCGGACCGCGGGAGTCACTGCGCACCCGGCACAAGCAGCGCGTGCTCGGCATCTGGGTCAACACGGCGGCGCGCACGTTCGTCGATCCGCCCTCCTATCTCGCCGTGCTGGCGACCCGACCGCTCGATGCCATCACCAACGCCGCGAACCAGCGCCGGCTGCGGATCGGCATCGCCAATACGCCGCTGCCCGAACTGATCCACAACGATATCGGCGAGGTGGCCAACGACCCGTTCCGCGCGGCTCTGGTGCGGCTGATGCAGGAGCGCGGCCTCTACGGCGAAGAGCCGAACGCCGTGACGTTTCTCACGCCGACGCTGTTCCGTGCCGCCATCCCGCTCCCGGCGCAGGTGCCGACCGGAGGCTACACTGTGGACGTCAAGCTGTTCGCCGACGGCAATCTGGTCGCGCAGTCGAACTCGGCGTTCGAGATCGTCAAAGTCGGCTTCGAACAGTTCGTCGCCAACGCGGCGCGCGAGCATGGCCTGCTCTACGGGCTTGCGACCACCATGATGGCGCTCGCCACCGGCTGGATCGCGAGCATCGCCTTCCGGCGTGATTGATGTTTTTCCGGGCGCGTGCGCGGGCAGGGAAAGGGGATCAGTCGGGGAGGCACCTTTCCGCGGCGACCGCAAAGAGGCGGCGCGCGCCGAGCATGTGGGCGGTGAAGGCGAGCGTGCCGAACAAAGCCGTGATCGCCCGGTCGCGGACGTTGAGCCCGCCGGCATAGGCGCCGAAGGCGGGCATGACGAGCCGCCTGCCATCGCCGGCGAAGCAGCGCCGGCTGACCACGCGCCCACGTTGGGCGACACGCGCGACCGGATGCAGGTGGCCGGCGATCTCACCGTCGCCGGCTTCGGGCGAAGGCTCGTGGCGAAGGGTCAGCGGGCCGAGCGCCAGCGCCGCGGCGAATTCCCCGCCGACGCCGTCCACCGGGTGGGGATCATGATTGCCGGTAATCCACAGCCAATCGCGGCCGCGCTGCAGCGCGGTGAGCGCCGCGCGGTCAGGCGCGGTCATGCGCAACGGCCCGCCGCCATCGTGGAAGCTGTCGCCCAGTGCGATCACGAGCCGTGGCGCATACCGTTCGACCAGGCGCGCCACTCCCGCCAATGTCGCCGCCGTGTCGTAGGGCGGCAGCAGCACCCCGCGCGCGGCAAACGCCGAGCCTTTTTCAAGATGCAGATCGGCGACGATCAGGAGCTTTTCGTCGGGCCAATAGATTGCTCCGGCTCGATCGGCGATGAGAGTCGTGTCGCAAACGGTGAGGGTGGTCTGAGCCGTTTGTTGCTCCCCTCCCCCAACCGGGCCGCGCTTGTCGCACGCCCGGTCGCAAGCTTGTGGGGAGGGGTTGGGGGTGGGGGTCGAGAGGCCTTGGGTGAGCTGTGACGTTAGCGCGTCACCTCGCGACCCCCCACCCCGACCCTCCCCCACAAGGGGGGAGGGAGTTGGCCGCGCAAGCCAGCCGCCATCAACCTTAGCCCCCGGTGCCCTCACTGCATCGCCTCCTTCACCAGTTCGTCCGCTGCTTCGGCGAGGAGCGAATCCGCCGCCTCGCCGTAGACCGTCTCGCGGCCGATCTCGAGCATGACCGGAACGGCGAGCGGCGAGACGTGATCGAGCGCCTTATGGACGATTCGCCCCTTGATGCGCGAGAGCATATCGGCGAGGCGGCGCACGTCGAGGAGGCCGGTGGCGGCGTCGGCGCGGGCGGCGCGCAGCAGGACGTGGTCGGGCTGGTGGCTGCGCAGCACGTCGTAGACGAGGTCGGTCGAGATCGTCACCTGCCGCCGCGATTTCTCCTCGCCGGGGAAGCGGCGCTCGATCAGGCCGGCGATGATCGCGCAGTTGCGGAAGGTGCGCTTCATCAAAGCCGACTCGGCGAGCCACGCTTCGAGATCATCGCCGAGCATGTCCTCATCGAAGAGCGCGCCGAGCGCGAGCTCGCCGCGCGAAACGTACGAGGCAAGGTCGCCGAGACCCCACACGGCGAGTGCGTACTCGTTGGCGACAAAACCCATCGGCCGCAGCCGCGCCCGCTCGAGCCGCCGCGTCATCAGCATGCCGAGCGTCTGGTGGGCGAGGCGGCCCTCGAACGGGTAGCAGATCAGGTAATGCTTGTTGCCGCGCGGAAATGTCTCGACCAGAAGCTCGCGCACGCCCGGCATCTGCGAGCGCCATTCCTGGATTTCGAGCCATTGGCGCACCTGGTCCGGCAGCTCCCGCCATTCCTGCGGATGCGCGATGATGCCGCGCACGCGCGCCGCGAGATAGGTCGAGAGCGGGAATTTCCCGCCCTCGTAGGCGGGCACCTTCGGATCCTCGGACGTCGATCGCGAGACGTAGACCTCGTCTTCGGCCAGCGCCTCGTATTTCAAGATCTCGCCGGCGAACACGAAGGTATCGCCCGGCACCATCGTCTCGACAAAATATTCCTCGACCTGGCCGAGCAGCCGGCCGCCGCGCGGGATCAACGTCGAGGCGCGCGAGCGCACGAGGCGGACCTTGAGCATGTCGGCTTCGACGATGGTGCCGACGTTGAGCCGGTAGCGGGTCGCAACATGGGGATTGCTGATGCGCCAGAACCCATCCTTGCCGTGGCGGATGCGGGCAAAGCGATCATAGGCCTTGAGCGCGTAGCCGCCGGTTGCGACGAAGTCGACGACAGCGTCGAAATCCGCGCGTGCCAGCCCGGCATAGGGCGCGGCCTGGGTCACCTCGGCGTAAAGCTCGTCGCTCCGGAACGGCTCGCCGCAGGCGCAACCGAGCACGTGCTGGGCGAGCACGTCGAGTGCGCCGACGCGCAGGGGCGGCGTGTCCTGAGCATTCTCGGCGATGGCGTCGAGCGCGGCGCGGCATTCCAGCACCTCGAAGCGGTTCGCCGGAACGAGCACGCCCTTCGACGGCTCGTCCATGCGGTGATTGGCGCGGCCGATGCGCTGCACGATCCGCGAAGCGCCCTTCGGCGCGCCGACATTGACGACGAGATCGACATCGCCCCAGTCGACACCGAGATCGAGCGATGACGTGCATACCACCGCGCGCAGGCGGCCGGCTGCCATCGCCGCTTCGACCTTGCGCCGCTGCGCCACGTCGAGGGAGCCGTGATGCAGCGCGATGGCGAGATTGTCGTCATTGAGATGCCAGAGCTCCTGAAAGATGCCCTCGGCCTGGCTGCGGGTGTTGACGAAGACGAGCGTGGTCCGGTGCGCCTTGATCAGTCGGTAGATCTCCGCGAGCGCGTGGCGCGCCGAATGGCCGGCCCAGGGAAGCCGCTCGTGCGTGTCGAGCATGCTCACATTCGGCGCAGCGCCGCCTTCGGCGACGATGAGATCGGCGCACGCACTGCCTGGAGCGCCGCCGCCTTGCGGCACCATGTAACGGGTCAGCTCCTGCGGCTCCGCCACCGTCGCCGAGAGGCCGGTGCTGGCCAAATCTGGGGCGAGGCGAAAGAGCCGGGCAAGACCGAGCGAAAGGAGATCGCCGCGCTTCGACATAACCAGCGCGTGCAGCTCGTCGAGCACCACCCGCTTGAGCGAGCCGAACAGATAGGGCGCGTCGGCGGAAGCGAGCAGGAGCGCAAGCTGCTCGGGCGTGGTGAGCAGGATCTGCGGCGGATCGCGGCGTTGGCGTTGGCGCTTCGAGGTCGGCGTGTCGCCGGTGCGTGTTTCGATGCGGATCGGCAGCCGCATCTCGGCGACCGGCGTTTCCAGGTTACGCGCAACATCGACGGCGAGCGCCTTCAGCGGCGAAATATAAAGCGTGTGCAGGCCGCCTTCGCGGCGCAGGTCTCGGCCGGTGGAGATCAGGCGGCTAGACGCGGGGTTTGTAGCTGGGGTCCGCGTCCGCGGCGCCGCCGCGCTCAGCGCCACCAGGCTCGGCAGAAAGCCGGCGAGGGTCTTGCCGCCGCCCGTCGGCGCAATCAGCAGCACCGAGCGGCCGGCCTGCGCCTTGGCCAGAAGGTCGAGCTGATGCGGGCGCGGGACCCAGCCGCGGCTGGCGAACCAGGCGGCGAACGATGCCGGCAGGATAGCGGCGCGCTCGAGCACGGTCATGGGGGTCGGCTCGCTCGGGGCATTTTCCGCTCGCCACCGCCCTGGCGGCGCCGGCGGGTTCGTCGTCTCGCTCACTCAGGTAGTGGATTCCCGCGTTCGCGGGAATGAGCGGGCCTAGGCTGTGCGACCACGACGAGGCCATCGACCGGCACGCCTTTTTCGCTGCGCACCGGGGTGTCGGCGAGATGCGCGACGGCAAGGCCGGCGGCGCCAAGCGTTTCGCGCACGTAGGTTTCCGCGTGGGCGTAGCGCAGCGTCGGCAGCAGTTTCACGCCATGCTCTGCGGGCCTCTCGACCGTGAAGGCCACGATGCCTGCGGGCGCGAGTACATGCGCGATCGCGGCCATGGCAGGTGCGAGGTCATTGAGATAGACGAACACGTCAGCCGCCAGCACGAGGTGGTATTTTCCCCCGCTCGCCGCCTCGTCGGCCAGAAATGCTTCGAGCTGGCCGGTGACGAGGCGGTCGTAAAGGCCTTTCACGGTCGCCTGCGCGATCATCGCCGGCGAGAGGTCGACACCGGCCAGCCAATCCGCGTGCCGGCGAAAGGCGGCGCCGCAAAGTCCGGTGCCGCAGCCGAGATCGAGCACGGCGCCGAAACGCATTGCCCGCCCGGCGGCTGTCATCACGGCGTCGACGGCACGACGCAGCAGCTCCGGCCCGCGATAGGCGAGCTGTTCGGCGAGTGCCGTGTCGTAGCGGGCGGCATACTGATCGAACAGGCGTCGGACATACGCGTCAGTCATGCGCGGCGCGGCGTCGCCGGCCCCGAGCCGGGCGAGTTGGAGCCGCGCGCCGTGAAAGTCCTCCGGATCGGAGTCGCGCGCCGTTTCGAAAGCGGCAATCGCGCCGCTCCGATCGCCGAGCTGGTCGCGAAGCGCGCCCAGCGCGGCCCAGGCCGCAGCGAATGTGGGCGCCAGCGCGACGGTCTGCTTGAGAACATCGGCGGCGCCGGCAAGCTCGCCGCGCGCGGCAAGGTCGAGCGCCCAGCGGTAGCGCCGGTCGGCGATGAGGTCGCCGGAAGAGGCAAAGAGCGGGCCGGTATCAGTCATTGCGTCATTCCGGGCGCGCAGCGTGAGCCCGGAATCCATAACCACCGGGCAACAGATAGCGCAAAGAGTGACGAGGGGTTGCGCCAGCCGCCTTGCGGCTTCCCGAACGGCGCCCGAGGGTGCGCGACATCAACGAACAACATATGTGACGGCGATGCGTGCTGAAGACGTTCTCGCGCTTACAGCCTCGGGCGTATGCTGCAAGCTCGGCGATTTTTACATCGACCCGACCCGGCCGGTCGAACGGGCGCTGATCACGCACGGCCATTCCGACCATGCGCGCGCCGGTCATGGCGCGGTGCTGGCGACGCAGGAGACGCTCGATCTCATGCGGCTGCGCTACGGCGAAAACTTTGCCGGGTCGATCCAGGCGATCGGCTACGGCGAAAGCGTGAGCCTCGGCGGCGCGAAAGTCACGTTCCACCCGGCCGGCCATGTGCTCGGTTCGGCCCAGATCCTGGTCGAGGCGAACGGCCTGCGTATCGTCGCCTCGGGCGACTACAAGAACGTTCCCGACCCGACCTGCACGCCGTTCGAGCTCGTCGCCTGCGACGTGTTCATCACCGAAGCCACCTTTGCGCTGCCGGTGTTCCGCCACGGCGACCCCGACGAGCAGATCGCGAAGCTGCTCCATTCGGTCGCGCTCTTTCCCGAGCGCGCCCATCTCGTGTGCGCTTATTCGCTCGGCAAGGCGCAGCGCGTGATCGCCCTGTTGCGCAAGGTCGGCTACGACGCGCCGATCTATCTGCACGGCGCCATGGAGCGCATCACCCGCTACTACTCTTCCCGCGGCATCGCGCTCGGCGAGTTGCGCCTGGTGCGCGGCGAGAAAAAGGCCGAACTCGCCGGCACCATCACGCTGTGTCCGCCCTCGGCGTTGCGGGAGATTTGGGCGCGGCGTTTCCCGGAGCCGGTCACCGCGTTCGCCTCCGGCTGGATGCGGGTTCGGGCGCGGGCGCGTCAGAATGGCGTCGAACTGCCGCTGGTCATTTCCGATCACGCCGATTGGGACGGCCTGCTGATGACGATCGCCGCGACCGGCGCGGGCGAGATCTGGGTGACGCATGGCCAGGAGGACGCGCTGGTGCACTGGTGCACCGCGCGCGGCCTCAAGGCGCGGCCGCTCGATATCGTCGGCTATGGGGACGAGGATGAAGAATCCCCCACTCGGGCGCCGGCCGAAGGCCGCAGCCTGGAAGCCGCGGCCGGTGACGGTGCGGCTCCTGCATTCATGGTGGATATGGATACCGGACAATCTCTTCGCGGTTTCCGGAATGACGGCGGTGGCGAAGAGCCATGAACCACTTCGCCGAGCTGCTCGACCGTCTCACCTACGAGCAGAGCCGCAACAACAAATTGCGGCTGATGACAGATTATTTCCGCTCGACCGCCGATCCCGAGCGCGGCTGGGCGCTCGGTGCGCTCACCGGCGTACTGAGCTTCCCGCATGCCAAGCCCGGCCTCATTCGCAGCCTGATCGCCGAGCGTACCGATCCGGTGCTGTTCGAACTCTCCTACGATTACGTCGGCGACCTGTCGGAGACCGTGGCGCTGATGTGGCCTGTGCCGGCTGCGGCGCGAACTCCCTCCCCCCTTGTGGGGGAGGGTCGGGGAGGGGGGTCGGGAGGCGTCTCGTCGACGTCGACGATGGTGCGTCACCCCATCCCTGGCCCCTCTCCACAAGCTTGCGATCGGGCGCGGGACAAGCGCGGCCCCGTTGAGGAAGGGGAAGAAAAGAACCAAGAAAAGCTCACGCTCTCAGTCATCATCGAAACCCTCTCCACGCTCGGCAAGACGGAGCTGCCGCGGCAACTCGCACGCTGGCTCGACGCGCTCGACGAGACCGGGCGCTGGGCGCTGATCAAGCTCGTCACCGGCGGCCTGCGGGTCGGCGTTTCGGCGCGGCTCGCCAAGGCCGCGGTCGCGGCACTTGGGGCGACGGATGCGCGCGACATCGAACTGCTCTGGCCCGGGCTCGCGCCGCCCTACATCGAGTTGTTCGCCTGGCTCGAAGGCCGCGCGGAAAAACCGGCAAGCGCCGATCCGGCGCCGTTTCGCCCGCCGATGCTGGCGCACGCGCTCGAGGACACCGATCTTGCCGCGCTCGATCCGGCCGAGTTCATGGCCGAATGGAAATGGGACGGCATCCGCGTGCAGGCCGCCGCGGCGCGGCGCGACGGCGCGATCATCGCGCGGCTCTATTCGCGCACCGGCGAGGACATCTCCAAAAGCTTCCCCGACCTCGTCGATGCGTTGCGGCTTCCCGGCGCGATCGACGGCGAGCTCCTGATCATGCGCGATAGCCGCGTGCAGTCGTTCAACGTGCTGCAGCAGCGGCTCAATCGCAAAACCGTCACCGACAAGCTCATGGCGGAATTTCCCGCGCACCTGCGCGCCTATGACCTCTTGGCCGACGGCGAGGAGGACTTGCGTCAGCTCCCGTTCGCCGAGCGCCGGCGGCGGCTCGAAGAGTTCATCACGCGCCTCGGCGAGCCTCGCATCGACCTCTCGCCCCTCGTTTCGTTCGCCACGTGGGACGATCTCATGGCCGCGCGCAAAGATCCGGCAGCGGCCGGGGCGGGCATCGATGCCGAGGCGGTTGAGGGCGTGATGCTCAAGCGGCGCGATGCGCTCTACGTGCCCGGCCGCCCGAAAGGCCCGTGGTGGAAATGGAAGCGCGACCCCCTCATCATCGACGCCGTGCTGATGTATGCCCAGCGCGGCCACGGCAAGCGCTCGTCGTACTATTCCGACTACACGTTCGGGGTCTGGACGCGGGGCGAAGACGGCGACGAATTGGTGCCGGTCGGCAAGGCGTATTTCGGCTTCACCGACGAGGAGCTATTGCAGATCGACCGCTACGTCCGCCGCAACACGACGGACCGGTTTGGTCCGGTGCGCGAGGTCGTCCACGAGCCGGATCAGGGCCTCGTGCTTGAAGTCGCGTTCGAGGGATTGCAGCGCTCGACCCGGCACAAATCCGGACTGGCGATGCGGTTCCCGCGCATCAACCGGCTGCGCTGGGACAAGCCGCCGGGCGAAGCCGACCGGCTGGAGCTGCTGGAGACGATGATCGCGCGAATCGAGCAGGGGCGGATGTCGTGACTGCGCCGTCCCCTCCATCATCCGCCGCCATCACGGTCCGTCGGGCGCGCGCCGACGACCTCGCGGCGCTGGTCGCGATGGAGCAGGCGGCGTTCACCGTCGACCATTTGTCGCGAAGGAGCTTCCGCCGCTTTCTCGTCTCGCCGAGCGCGACCTTCCTCGTGGCCGAGGAGGGCGGCAAGCTCGCAGGCTATGCGCTCGTCCTCTACCCGCTGCGCTCAAAGCTGGCGCGGCTTTATTCCATCGCGGTCGCCCCCCATAGCGGCCAGCGGGGCGTGGGGCCGTTTCTTCTCGCCGCGGCCGAGGAGGCGGCGAGGCGGCGCCGCCGCCGGGCGATGCGGCTCGAAGTGCACGAGCACAATACGCGGGCCATTGCGCGCTACGAGAAATCGGGTTACCGGCTGTTCGGTCGACACCGCGACTACTACGACGATCACGGCGACGCGCTGCGTTTCGAGAAACCACTCGATGCGGTGCCGCCGACGGCCGCCGAGCAGGCGAAGGGCGGCTTGCACCCTCGCGCGAATCGACTTTGATGGTGGAAATCGGCGACGGCACAGTCGCTATCCGGTCTGTTTCCGGCTATGAGAACAGCGTGCCTTATTGAACTCGAACGCATGATCGGCCCAAGTCAGCAGCAGCGTCCGCGACCAAGCCGCAACGGCGCTTTCGACTGGAAAGGGACCAGCCCATGACCGGCTGGGTCATCCTCGTCGACCAGCCCCGCGATCTGCCGAACGCCGAGACCCCGCACAAGGTCATCACCACGACCGAGTATCTGGCGCGGCCGCGCCTGTTCGAGGTCGGCCGGCCGAAGCTGGTCAATCTCGCTCGTTCCTACGCCTACCAGTCGAAGGGCTATTACGCCTCGCTGCTCGCCGAGGCGCGCGGCCATCGCGTGGTGCCGACCGTCGAGACCATGCTCGAGCTGCGCGAGCAGAAGCTCTACGAGCACGCGCTGCCGGAACTCGAGGACGAGCTCAATCGCTGCGCCCGGCGCGCCGACTTTCAGCCCGACGCGGAACTCAAGCTGCTCGTCTGCTTCGGCATTGCGCGCGACGAGCGCTTCGAATCGTTCGGGCGGCTGCTGTTCGACTGGTTCCGCTGTCCGGCGCTCGAAGTGATCGTCGATCCCGGCGACTGGCTTTCGATCGACCGCATCCGGCCGCGCAATATCACCCGGCTCGCCAATGGCGAGGGCGAGTTCTTCCGCGAGTCGCTGCACAATCACACCAAGCGCGACTGGCGCGATCCCAAGGCGCGCACCGTCGCCAAGTACGACCTCGCCGTGCTCTACGATGCGAACGAGAAGATGGCGCCCTCCTCGCCGGCGTCGATCAAGCACTTCGCGCGCATCGCCGAGAAGCATTCCGTCGATGTCGAGCCGATCACCAAGCGCCAGCTCGCCGAGCTCGCCGAATTCGACGGCTTGTTCATTCGCGAGACCACCTCGATCGACAACCACACCTACCGCTTTGCCCGCCGCGCCTGGCAGGAAGGCATGCCGGTCATCGACGATCCGATCTCGATGATCCGCTGCACCAACAAGGTGTTCCTGATGGAGCTGCTCGGCCAGAACCAGGTGCCGACGCCGCCGACCGTCATCATTGCCGAGGATACCGATCTCACCAAGCCGATCGACGAACTCGGCCTGCCGCTGGTGGTGAAAATCCCCGACGGCTCGTTCTCGCGCGGCGTGCACAAGATCGAGTCGCTCACTGGCTTCAAGCGCGTCTGCGACGAGCTGTTCGAGGAGACCGATCTGCTGTTGGCGCAAAAATTCCTGCCGACGGAGTTCGACTGGCGCGTGGGCGTGCTCGCCGGCGAGCCGCTGTTCGTCTGCCAGTACCGGATGGCGCGCGGCCATTGGCAGATCGTCAAGCACCGCGCCGACGGCTCCTCGCGCGAAGGCGGCTTCAAGACCTTCGACGTCGACCAGGCTCCGCCCGCGCTCATCGACATTGCGGTGCGCGCGGCGCGGCCGATCGGCGACGGCTTCTACGGGGTCGACGTGAAGCAGACGGACAAGGGCTTCATCGTCATGGAGGTCAACGACAATCCCAACCTCGAACACGGCATCGAGGACGTCGTCGGCCGGGATGAAATATGGGTGCGGCTGCTCAAATGGTTCATTGAGCGCTTCGAGCAATAAGCCCGTCCTCCTCGCGCGCGACAGGCGGCAGCTCCGGCTTGGTCACCTGATCGAGCGGCCAGCGGGCGCGCGGCGCGACATCAAGCGAATCGGTCAGTCGGAGCACGAGCCGTTCAGCGCCAGCCCAGGCGATCATGGCGCCGTTGTCGGTGCACAGCGCCGGCGGTGGCGCCACAAGCGTCGTGCCGATCTCGAAGGCGAGCCGGTGCAGGACCTTGCGGATCGCCTGGTTGGCGGCGACGCCGCCGGCGCAGACCAGCGCCGTCGGCAGCATGCCGACCTGCTCGCGGAACAGCTTCAGGCCGAGGCGCAGCCGGTCCATGACCATGTCGACGACCGCCTGCTGGAAAGAGGCGCAGAGGTCGGCCACATCCTGGTCGCTGAGCGGCGCGATTTTCTCCGCCTCGAGGCGCAGCGCGGTCTTCAGCCCGGAAAGCGAAAAATTCGCGTCATGGCGTCCGGTCATCGGCCGCGGCAGGCGAAACCGCGTCGGATCGCCGCGCGTCGCCTCCTTTTCCACCAGCGGACCGCCGGGATAGCCGAGGCCCAGAAGCTTTGCAGTCTTGTCGAAGGCCTCGCCGATAGCGTCGTCGACCGTGCCGCCCAGCTTCAGATAGTCGCCGACCCCGCGCACGCCCAGGATCTGGGTATGGCCGCCGGAGGCGAGGAACAGGCAATAGGGAAACGGTGTCGCGTCGGTCAATCGCGCCGTGAGCGCGTGTGCCTCCAGATGGTTGACGGCGATCAGCGGCTTGTCGTGGGTGAGCGCGATCGCCTTGGCCATGGTCAGTCCGACGATGAGCCCGCCGATAAGACCCGGGCCGGCGGCGGCGGCGACGCCGTCGAGAGCCGCGAAGGTAAGGTGGGCTTCGCCCATCGCCCGGGCAACGATGTGGTCGAGGGCCTCGACATGGGCGCGCGCGGCGATCTCCGGAACCACGCCGCCGAAGGCGGCGTGCTCGCCGATCTGCGAGAGGACCACATTGGAGAGAATCCGGCCTTGGGCCTCATCGGTCCATTCGACCACGGCCGCGGCGGTCTCATCACAGGTCGTCTCGATGCCGAGGATCACCATGGGTGTATTATAGGCGTTGTCCTCATCGCGAGGTACGGAGCGCGTGACGGCGCTCGGCCTTTGAATGTCATATGGCACAGTCCCTGCAAGAACGGCCCGTCCTGCGCATCGGCTCGCGCGGTTCGCCGCTGGCGCTGGCGCAGGCGCGGGAGGTGAAGGACCGCCTGGCCACGGCGGCTGGCCTCGACGGCGCGCGCATCGAGATCAAGGTGATCCGCACCACGGGCGACGTGATCCAGGACCGGCCGCTCGCCGAAGCCGGCGGCAAGGGGCTTTTCACCAAGGAGATCGAGGAAGCGCTGCTCTCGGGGTCGATCGATCTCGCCGTGCATTCCGCCAAGGACATGCCGACGGTGCTGCCGCCGGGCCTCGTGCTCGCCGGTTTCCTGCCGCGCGAGGATGCGCGTGACGCCTTCATCTGCCGCAAGGCCGACAGCCTCGACGCGCTGCCGGCGGGCGCCGTCGTCGGCACCGCCTCCTTGCGGCGCCAGGCGATGGTCAAGCGCCTGCGGCAGGACCTCGATGTCGTGACCCTGCGTGGCAATGTGGAGACGCGCCTGCGCAAACTTGATGCCGGCGAGGTCGACGCGACGCTGCTTGCCGTCGCTGGCCTGAAACGGCTCGGCCTGCTGTCGGCAGCGACCGCCATCCTGGACCCCGATGATTTCCTGCCGGCGGTCGGGCAGGGCGCAATCGGGATCGAGACGCGGGCGGATGACGATGCGAGCCGCACCCTCGTTGCCGCGATCAACGATGCCGACACTGCAACGGCGATTGACGCCGAGCGCGCCTTTCTCGCCGTGCTCGAGGGCTCGTGCCGGACGCCGATCGGCGGCCATGCCCGCCTGAGCCGCGGAACGCTCCGCTTCCAGGGCATGATCATCAAGCCGGATGGCACCGAGGCCTTTGAAGTTTTCCGCGAAGGTGCTCGTGAAAATGCCGATCAGATGGGCGCCGATGCCGGCCGCGAATTGAAGGAACGCGCCGGCGCGGGCTTCTTCGAAAGGGCTTGAACGGTGCGCCTGCTGGTTACGCGCAGCCAACCCAATGCCTCGGAGACGGCCTTCGCCTTGCGCGCCCACGGCCACGAGCCGATCGTTGCCCCACTCTTCGAACTGGAGATTTTGTCCGAAGTCGAGGCCGACGATGGGCCCTGGAACGCGATCTTGCTCACCAGCGTCAACGCGCTGTGGGGCGCCATCGCGCTGGCGTCGAGCGACCGCTGGCGCGGCGCGCCTGTCTTCGCCGTCGGCGAGCGCACCGCGCAAGCGGCGCGCGAACAAAGGTTTACCAACGTCACTTCCGCCGCGGGCGATGTGTACGATCTCGCCAATCTCGTCGCCGCGCGGCTCACGCCGCCGGGCCACCTCCTCTATCTTGCCGGTGAGGAGCGCGCCGGTGATCTCGCCGGCGCCCTGCGCAGCAAAAATTTTACCGTCGATACGGTCCAGGTCTATCGCATCGTGGCGGCGCAAACGCTTCCGCCGCCGGCCGCCGCGGCACTGACCGGTGAGATCGACGGCGTCCTGCATTTCTCGCACCGCAGCGCCGAGGCGTTTCTCACAGCCGCGCGCAATTCCGGCTTGCTCGAAGCCGCGCTGAGGAAGCCCGTGCACTATTGCCTGTCGCCGCGAATCGCCGAGCCGCTGCGGGCGGCCGGGGCCGTCGATGTGCGCGCCGCGGAACGGCCCGACGCCGCCGCCTTGCTGGCCCTCATTTCCCCCGATTGAACCGGCGGCAGTCCCGTTTGTTGCCGCCATGCCGGCCAAGTACTATGCCGTGGCGCCAAGCCCCCGGCGCTGCGAACGGTCGGGCCTGCTGGAGAGCGCATGACGAGCGAGCCTGACGACACATCGCGCCGCCGGCCGCCGACCATCGATCTGAAGGCGACGGAAGTCGAATCGGAAAGGCCGGCTTCGACAGCCGAGGCCGGCGCGACCGGCGCGGCGGACGACCGCACCGAGGATGAAAGCGCCGCTGGCCGGCGGGCGCGCTGGGATTTTGCCGAGAGCGCCGGCTCGCTGAAACGCGGCGCCGCAGCGGCGTACGGCATCGCCGCGGCGGCGGGTGCGCTGACGATGCTCGTGATCGTCGCGGCGCTGTGGGCGTCCGGCGTGCTGCCGCCGCGCGGCGAAACGGTTCCGCCGCGCGTCAGCGAGCCATCGCAACCTGCCGCCACCAGAGAGCTCTCGGCGCGGCTCGAGAAGATCGAGGCAGCGCTGGCATCGCAGCAGGCAGCGTCCGCCGCGCAACGGCCCGACACCGCGCTAGCGAGCCGTATCACCGCGACAGAAGCGGAAACGAAATCGCTCGGCGATTCGCTCGCCGCCCTCAATCGCCGCATTGACGGCATTGCCGCGACCACGGGCAACGCGCTGGCGCGTGCCGATGCCGCCGCCGCGGCGGTCGAGGCAGCCAAGACCACCGCGCAGCAAACGGGCGTCCAGCGCGCCGACCTCGATGCGCTGGCGAACCGCGTTGCGGCGATCGAAGGTGCAGTGAACCGCCTTGCGGCGATCGAAGGCGCGGTGAAGGCGCTTTCGGAAAATCTTGCGAACGTCGCGCGCCGGCCGGCGAGCGCCGACGATCCCGTGGCGCGCACCACTGTCGCGGCCGAGGCGCTTCGCGCCGCGGTCGAGCGCGGCGTTCCCTATCAGGCCGAACTCGCCGCGGTGAAATCGCTCGGGGTCGAGGACAGCGTATTGGCGCCGCTCGAACCTTTTGCCGCCGACGGCATCCCGAGCGTTGCCGTCCTGGCGCGCGAGCTCACGGCGCTCACGCCCGCTTTGGTGCGCGCGTCCGGCGCCGAGCCGAGCGAGGATTCCTTCCTCGGCCGGCTGCAAGCCAATGCGCAGAAGCTCGTCCGCGTCACCCCGGTCGACGCCCCGCCGGGCGACGATTCCGGCGCGATCATCGCCCGCATCGATGTTGACGCCAGGCGCAGCAATATCGCCGCCGCGCTCGCCGAGATCGCGCGATTGCCGGATGCCGCCCGCTCGCTCGCTGGCGCGTGGGTCAACAAGGCCGAGGCGCGCGAAGCGGCCATCGCAGCGAGCCGGCGCATTGCCGCCGCCGCCCTCGCCGCGCTCGGCAAGCCGCCGCAACAATGATCCGCGTCCTCTATTTCCTGATCGTCGTCGGCGCGCTGTCGCTCGGCATAGCGTGGCTCGCCGACCGCCCCGGCGAAGTCGTCCTCACCTGGCAGGGCTGGCGCATCGAAACGTCGCTCCTGGTTCTGGGCGCGGCCATGGTGGCGGTCCTGGCGCTGCTGGCGCTGGTGTGGGGCGTTTTCCGCGCCGTGCTGCGCTCGCCGTTCATGCTGCGCAATCTGCTGCATGATCGCCGCGGCGTGCGCGCCTACGAGGCGATCTCGCGCGGGCTCATCGCCGTCGGCGCCGGCGACCTTGCCGCTGCGCACAGGTTCGCGGCCGAGGTGAAACGCATCGCACCGGCCGAGCCGCTCGCGCTGCTGCTCACCGCCCAGGCGGCGCAGCTCGCCGGCGATCGTGAGGCCGCCGACCGCGCCTTCCGCACCATGGCGAGCCGCGCCGACACCAAAACCCTCGGCCTGCACGGGCTCTACATCGAAGCACAGCGGCGCGACGATCCCGCCAGCGCCCGCGCCTACGCCGAGGAAGCGGCGCGCACGAGCCCGGCGCTGGCCTGGGCCGGCAAGGCCGTGCTCGAATTTCGCTGCGCCACCGGCGATTGGGCCGGCGCGCTCGCGCTGCTCGAGCGCAACAAGCGCGCGCTCGACAAGGCGATCTACCGCCGCCAGCGTGCGGTGATGCTTACCGCCCGTGCGCTCACGGTCGAGGAGACCGACCGCGACAACGCCAAGCTGTTCGCGCTCGAAGCGGCCAAGCTCGCGCCGGAGCTGGTGCCGGCGGCGGCGCTGGCTGGCCGCATGCTCGCCGAAGGCGGCGAGTTGCGCCGGGCCTCGCGCATCATCGACAAGGCGTGGCGGGCGAATCCGCACCCCGATCTCGCCCGGACCTACGCCGACCTTCGCTTCGGCGACGCCGCGCGCGATCGCCTCAAGCGCATCGAGAACCTCGCGAAGAAGGCGCCGGGCCACCTCGAAAGCGCGCTGGCGCTCGGCCGCGCGGCGCTCGATGCGCGCGAATTTGCCAAGGCGCGGGCGGCGCTCACGCCCTGCCTCGCGGCGCCGACGAGGCGCGTGGCCTTGCTGATGGCCGCGCTGGAGCGGACCGAGCGCGGCGACGAGGGCCGCGCGCGCGAATGGGTGGCGCGGGCGCTCACCGCCGCGCCCGACCCGGCCTGGACGGCCGACGGCTACGTGTCCGATCGGTGGCTGCCGGCATCGCCGGTGACCGGTCGCCTCGACGCGTTCGAGTGGCGCGTGCCGCTCGCCGGCATCGTCAACGCGGCCGCGCCAGTGATCGAGCCCGAGCCCGCTCCGGCTGTCCCGGTTGCGAGCGCGCCTGCGCCGCTGGGCGGCAATGCGGCGCTGCCGGCTGGAGGCGCGGCCGAGCTGCCGGCCGCCGCTGCCGAGGGCGCCATCGCGCCGGCCCGCCGCCGCGGCCGGCGCGCCCCGCCGAAGCCGGAGGCGGTGATCCCGCTGGTCCATGCGCCGGATGATCCGGGACCGGAAGCGGCCCAGGAAAGCGAGCCGAGCGCCGAGGCGCAAAACGGCGCCTGGCGCAAGATTTTCGAGTGAGCCGGAACCCGGGCGTGCGCGGCTTGCCAAGTCTGATCCGCATGTGCATTATCCGACATCATGAACTATAATGCATGAGACCCGGGAATGCCTGAACTGACAGCGAGACGCAGGCTATCGCAGCGGCCGGCTCAGGGTCCGCAAAGCGAAAGTGCATCGGCGATGGCGTTCCTCGCGGCGATCGGGCGCGAAGTGCGGCGCCAGCGCGCCAAGCGCGGTATGACGCGGCGCCAATTGGCGCAGGCTTCGCAGACGTCCGAACGCTACCTCGCGCAGATCGAAAGCGGCGCCGGCAACCCGTCGGTCAGCGTGCTGCGCGCGATCGCGCAGGCGCTTGACCTGCCGGCCGCGGCGCTGCTGCCGGATACAGCCGGCCGCGGCGCTGCACTCGGCGGTATCATCGATCTCCTCGCGCAGGTGCCGCAGGGCGAATGGCCCGCGCTCGCGAAGATGATCGAAGCGCGGGTCGCGCTCCCGGGAGGCGCCGACCGCGGGCGGCGGATCGCGCTGGTCGGCCTGCGCGGCGCAGGAAAATCCACGCTCGGGCGCATGCTCGCGCAGCACCTCGGCTGGCCGTTCATCGAGCTCGACCGCCGCGTCGAGGAGGATTACGGCGCCAGCATCCCCGACCTCATGGAGATGGCCGGCACGGCAACTTTCCGCCGCCACGAGCGTGGCGCGCTCGAGCGCGTCATTGCCGAGCACGAGGCGGCGGTGATCACGACGGCCGGCGGTATCGTTTCCAATCCCGAGACCTACGCGCTGCTGCTGCGCAGCGCGCACGCGGTGTGGATCAAGGCGCGTCCGGAAGAGCACATGAGCCGAGTGATGGCGCAGGGCGATTTCCGTCCCATGGCGCAGAACCGCGCGGCGATGGCCGATCTCGTCGCCATCCTCGAGGCGCGGCGCGCCGACTACGCGCGCGCGGAGGCCGAGATCGACACATCCGGCGATTCCGCCGCGCAGAGTTTTGCCGCGCTGCTGCGCGTTGTGACGCCGTGGACGCAGGCTGCTGCTGGCGAGGGGCGTGCGTCGCGAGCGACGGACGAGGAATTAGCGGAGCGGCGGCCATGACGCTCGCCGCCGACGGCTTTCTCGACCTCGGCTCGGCGCGGCTCGAATACCGCATGATCGGACCGCGGCCCGATGCGGCGCCGACCATCATGATGCTGCACGAAGGCCTCGGCTGTGTCGGCCTGTGGGGCACGTTCCCCGACAAGGTCGCGGCGGCGACGGGCGCCGGCGTGTTCGTCTACTCGCGTGCGGGCTACGGGCGATCGAGTCCGGCAAAGCTGCCGCGCCCGCTGTCCTTCATGGACGACGAGGCGCTCGACATGCTGCCGCGCTTGCTCGCAGCCATCGGATTTCAGCGCGGCATCTTGCTCGGCCACAGCGACGGCGCCTCGATCGCCACCATCTATGCCGGCGGGGTGCAGGATCACCGCATCCGCGGCCTGGTGCTCATGGCGCCGCATTTCTTCACCGAGGAAATGGGGCTTGCCGAAATCCGCCGCGCAGGGGAGGCGTTCGACGCCGGCATCTTGCGCGACAAGCTCAAGCGCTGGCACGCCGATGTCGACGGCGCTTTCCGCTCCTGGATCGGCCCGTGGCTCGATCCGGATTTCCGCAAGTGGGACATCACCGAGGCGCTCGGCTACATCCGCGTGCCGATCCTGATCGTGCAGGGGGCGGACGATCAATACGGCACGCTGCGGCAGGTCGAGGTGGCGAACGAGGAGTGCTTCTGCCCGGTCGAGACGGCCGTACTCGCCGCGGCGCGGCACTCCCCGCATCGCGACGCGCCCGAGGCCACGCTTGAAGCGGTTGCTGGCTTCATCAACCGGCTGCTGCGCGACCACCGCGAAGGCGAGCCGCGGATGGATTCAGGGGTTGCGGCCTGATGAAGTATAGTGCATATTAACTGCCGCCGGGAAGATGCATTATAATACAGTACCCGGAGCAGGATGCGGTCGAGGATGGTGCGATGACTGACGCGCAGCATGCGGCTGAACGGCCTCTGGCCAACGGCCATACCCGAATCGATTTCCAGACCGAGCCGGCGCGCTACCGCCATTGGAAGCTCGACGTCGACGGCGACGTGGCCACGCTTCTCCTCGACGTGGACGAGAAGGGCGCACTGTTCGAGGGCTACGACCTCAAGCTCAACTCCTACGACCTCGGCGTCGACATCGAGCTCGCTGACGCCATCGAACGGCTGCGGTTCGAGCACCCGCAGGTCAAGGTCGTGGTGCTGCGCTCGGGCAAGCCGCGGGTGTTCTGCGCCGGCGCCAACATCCGCATGCTGGCCGGCGCGAGCCACGCCCACAAGGTCAACTTCTGCAAATTCACCAACGAGACGCGCAACGGCATCGAGGATTTGAGCGAGCATTCCGGCCTCAAGACCATCTGCGCCATCAGCGGCACGGCGGCAGGCGGCGGCTATGAACTCGCGCTCGCGGCCGACCACATCATGCTGGTCGACGACGGCTCCTCGGCGGTCGCGCTCCCCGAGCTGCCGCTGCTCGCGGTCTTGCCCGGAACCGGCGGCCTCACCCGCGTCGCCGACAAGCGCAAGGTCCGGCGCGACCACGCCGACGTGTTCTGCACCACCGAGGAAGGGGTCAAGGGCAAGCGCGCGCTCGACTGGCGGCTGGTCGACGAGGTGACGCCGGGCTCGAAGTTCGACGAGACGATTGCCGCGCGGGCCCGGGAGTTCGCCGCGAAATCGGGCCGCGGCGGCGCAGCGCGAGGCATCAAGCTGACCCCGCTGGCGCGCAGCTTCACGCCGAGCGGCGTCGACTATGGCTCGCTCGCCGTGGAGTTCGACCGGGCCGCGCGGGTCGCGACCATCACGCTGCGCGGACCTACGGCGCCGCCGCCCGCGTCGGTCGATGCGTTCGCCGCGCTCGCCGCCGAGTTCTGGCCGCTCGTGCTCGCGCGCGAGTTCGACGATGCGATCCTTCATATCCGGCTCAACGAGTTCGACGTTGCCGCGATCGTGTTCAAATCTTCCGGCGATCCGGCGGAGGTTGTCGCCTACGAGCAGTTCCTCGATGCGCACAACGGCCATTGGCTGGTGCGCGAGATCCGGCACTTGTGGAAGCGGGTGCTCAAGCGTGTCGATCTCACCTCGCGCTCGCTGGCGACGCTGATCGAGCCGGGTTCGTGCTTTGCCGGGACGCTGGCGGAAATCGCCTTCGCCAGCGACCGCTCCTACATGCTGATTGGCCGGCGCGACGGCGACAACAAGCCGCCGGCGACGATGGTGCTGACCGACGCCAATTTCGGCGCCTATCCGATGCCGAACGGGCTGACGCGGCTCGCCAGCCGCTTTCTCGCCGATCCGGCCGACGTCGAAACGGCGCGGGCCGAGCGCGGCAAGATGCTCGACGCCGAGACCGCGCAGCGGCTCGGGCTCGTCACGTTCGCACTCGACGACATCGACTGGGACGACGAGGTGCGGTTGTTCCTGGAGGAGCGCGCGAGCTTCTCGCCCGACAGTCTCACCGGGCTTGAGGCCAATCTGCGCTTCGCCGGGCCGGAGACCATGGAATCGAAGATCTTCGCGCGGCTCTCCGCGTGGCAGAACTGGATTTTCCAGCGCCCCAACGCGGTCGGCGCGGAAGGCGCGCTCAAGCGTTACGGCACCGGGCAGAAGCCGGTGTTCGATACGCGGCGGGTGTGAGGCTCGTGTTCCCTCCCCACAAGGGGGAGGGGAACTGTTGCAGAGGGCGAAGCGATGGACATTCAGAACGTCGATTACACAACGAAGATTCCAAATAACGTCAATCTCGCCGAGGACCGGCAGGTGCTGCGCGCGCTCGAGAGCTGGCATCCCGGCTACATCGACTGGTGGATGGACATGGGCCCGCAAGGCTATCAGGAGGCGCTCGTTTATCTGCGCACCGCGGTCTCGGTCGATCCGAAAGGCTGGGCGAAGTTCGACTACGTGAAGATGCCCGATTACCGCTGGGGCA
>Ga0210409_10001576_pt1 | contig 29277 bp, 27 predicted proteins | sample IncBWH17MmetaG_FD_161649 | JGI IMG/M metagenome (GOLD analysis project Ga0210409, IMG submission 161649) | Forest soil microbial communities from Barre Woods Harvard Forest LTER site, Petersham, Massachusetts, United States - Inc-BW-H-17-M | ecosystem: Environmental > Terrestrial > Soil >...
GGCTGCGCGAGCTCACCGGCCAGCTCGTCGCCGGCCCAGGCCGAGCCGTCGGGCAGACCGACCCAGGCCCGAAGCTCCAATCGCCTATCGACGCCCAGCTGCGCGTGTGCTCCCAGCGGCGTGTGGCAACTCGCGTCGAGCCCACGTGCAAGCGTACGCTCCGCGAGCAGGCACGCGAACGTCTGCCGGTCGCTGATGAGCGCGGCCGCCTGGAGTGAGCGACCGTCGCCGGCCCGACCCTCCAGCGCGATGACTCCCTGGCCCGGAGCCGGGACGAAGCGCTCGAGATCGAGCTCCGCGCCGATCTCCGACTCGCGGCCGAGCCGCTCGAGCCCGGCGCGTGCCAGCACGATCGCGTCCAGGCCCTCGCCGGGGTCCGCGAGCTTGCGCAGGCGCGTGTCCACGTTTCCGCGCATGGCGACGACGTCCAGGCCCGGGCGCGCCGCCCGTAGCTGCGCCGCTCGCCGGAGGCTGCTCGTGCCCACGCGCGACCCGTCGGCCAGCGCGTCCAGCCCGGGCGCCCCGCAGATGACGTCCGCGGCCGACGCCCGCGCGGGCGTGCCGTGCAACGAGAGCCCATCCGCGAGCTCGCCGGGCACATCCTTGGCCGAGTGCACCGCCAGGTCGATATCACCGCTGAGGAGGGCCTGCTCGAGCTCGGCCACCCAGCGCGACTTGTCCTCGGCGCCCGCGCCACGATCGCCGCTCGTCGCCATCGGGACGATCTCGCAGTGGATGTGCTGGCCGGCTTCCAACCGGCCGGCGACGAGCTGGGCCTGGGCGAGCGCGAGCGCGCTGCGCCGGGTGCCGATTCGCATCAGCGTTCGCGACGGCGGCGCACCCGGCCGGGCACAGGCAGCTCGTGGACCTCCGCCAGCTCTGCCGACGGCTGCTCCTCGACGGTCGACTCATCCCGGAGTCCGAACAGCTCGCGTGCCAGCTCGAGGCTGGCGTGCCCCCGGTCTGCGCTCATGCTGCGTAGGCGGATCGTCGGCTCGTGCAGCAGGCGGCTCATCACTGCGCGCGCGATCGCCTCGACGCGCGCGAGATCCCGCTCCGACGCCGTCTCCCAGCGCCCTGAGTTCTCCGAGAGCACCTGCTCCACGAGCGCGTTGCCGTGCTCGCGCAGCGCGCCCACGGTCGGCAGCGCGTCGGCCTGGCCTAGCCAGCGGGCGAAGCGGTGGATCTCCTCCTCGACGATCTCGAGCGCCCGCGGGAGCTCCTCGGCGCGCGTGTTCAGGTTGCGGGCCACCACTGCCTGGAGGTCGTCGATGTCGTACAGCGTCACATCCTCCAGCTCGCCGCAGGCGGGGTCGACGTCGCGTGGGACGGCTATGTCGATCAGGAGCAGCGGTCGACCATGGCGGCCACCCATCACCAGCTCGAGCTCCTCGCGCCCGACGATCGGATGGGGCGATGAGGTGGAGGAGAGCATGATGTCGGCGCGCAGCAGCTGGTCGGGGAGTTTGTCGAGCCCCACCACGGACCCGCCGAAGCGCTGGGCGAGGCTGAGCGCACGGTCCGCGTGGCGGTTGGCCACGAAGATCGTGTCGGCGCCCTGATCCGCCAGCGCGCTGGCCATCAGCTCGCTGGTCTCGCCCGCGCCGAGGATCACCACGTGGCGACCCTCGAGACCGTCGAGCACGCTCAGCGCGAGGTCCACGGCGACGGACGGAATGCTCACACGACTGGATCCGATGCCGGTCTCCGAGCGCACGCGCTTGCCGGTCGTCAGGGCGGCGGCGAACAGGCGGTTGGTCAGCGGTCCCGCGCAGCCGGCGCGCATCGCCGCCTCGTGGGCGCGCCTGACCTGGCCCTGGATCTCGGCCTCGCCGACGATCATCGACTCCAGGCCCGCCGTCACCCGGTAGAGCTGGCGGGCGGCATCGCAGTTGCGCGGCGAGTAGATCGCCTCGGCGAGCTCGGTGAGGCGGATCGAGGCGCGTCCCGCCAGAAGCCCGAGCACGTCGGACTCGGCGCGTACGGCGTCGCCGACCACCAGGTAGATCTCGGTGCGGTTGCAGGTGGAGATGACGACCGCCTCCCGCACCTCGGCGGTCGACGTGGCCTGCCTGGCGAAGTCGCTCGCCTCGCCCTCCGTGAACGCAAGGCGCTCGCGCAGCGCGACCGGCGCCGTCTTGTGGGAGATGCCGAGTGCCAGCAGCTCGCTCATAGCGGCGTCGACCCCTGTCCGGCGAGCTCGCGATCCGGCGGCGCCGAGGCGACCGTGTTCTCGGATAGCTCGAGCAGCTCTCCGAGCTCGCGCTCGATCCGGCTGAGGCGGATGGCCATGATCGCCACGTAGATCAGCACGAGCGCGAACAGCACGACGTAGGCCGCCGCCACGTACTTGCCCGCCTCGTGCAGGGGCAGCGCCGGCAGGTCGGCGAGCGCGACGCCCATCAGAGCCCCTCCTTGCCGGTCACCCGCGCGGTCATCATCGCCGCCGGGTGAAGCGTGGTGGGCGCCGCGCTGCGGCTGCGGCGAACCGGCGGCGTGGCGGCGTCGTCGGCCGTGAGCCTGCGGCGCAGCGCCCGCAGCTGAGCCCTGGCGTGCTTGGCCGTGAGCTCGTACTTGCAGAGCGTCACGTAGAGCAGCGCGATCCCGATCAGGGAGACGACGAAGGTGAGCGCCATGGGGCCCGGGAGGTTGGAGGTGCCGCCGAGCACGCGCGGGTGCACGTAGGCGGTGGACAGCCGGACCGCGATGAAGTTCAGCGGTACGAACGCCCCCGCGGTGATCGCGAACACGGAGGCGTACCGCGCCTGACGCTCGGGATCCTCGATCGCGAACCGCAATGGCTGATAGGTGGCGTAGAGGAGGAACACGATCAGGAAGGACACGAGCGTGGGCTCGTCCCACACCCACCAGTGGCCCCACGAGCCCTTCGCCCAGATCGAGCCGGTGATCAGCGTCCCCACCCCGAAGATCAGGCTCATGTGGATCGCGACGTACGAGCGCATGTCCCAACTCGGATCGCGTGTACGCAGATGCTGGATTGCCATGATCCCGCCCGCGACGAAGCCGCACAGCGCGACTATCGCCAGCGGCACGTGCACGTAGAAGATCTTCTGAAGGAAGCCCTGTTCGGCTTCCAGCGGCGCGTAGAAGAACACCAGCGCGAGCGCCGCCGTCATCACGGCGATCGTGGAGATGCTCAGCGAGCGCAGACCCTTGCCATACATGGGTTTTTCTAGTCCTCCAGAAGGAAGTCGAAGAGGGCGTAGGCGATCAGCCCGAACACCAGATCATAGAGCCCCAGGGTAAGCAGCCAGCGGGCCGACGGCCCTGCGTGATGGGCGCTCGCCAGCACCGGCGAGCTCGCGCGAGCGCCGCCGATCACGATCGGCACGAGCAGCGGCAGCGCGAGCAGCGGTCCGAGCAGATCTCGAGCACGCGTGCGGACCGCCAGCGCGGCGACGAGCGTGCCGATCGCCGCCACTCCGAGGTCGCCGAGGGCGAGCACCCCGATCAGTCCGGGGAGCGCGTGCCCGAGCGACGGACCCAGCAACAGCAACGCGAAGGCCGGCACCGCCACGAGCTCGAGCACGAGCAGGTACACGAGCAGGGTGAGGGCCTTCGCGAGGAGCATCGCGCTGCGGTCCACCGGTGCGAGCAGGAAGCCGTCGAAGCCCCCCTCCTCGGCGTCGGCGACGAACAGCCGGTTGATGCCGAGAATCGCGGCGAACAGCAGCGTCACCCACAGGATTCCCGCGGCCAGGTCGCCTTCGACCACGTTCCGGTTCAGCGCGAAGTGGAAGACCACGAACGTCGTGACCGCGAACAGCGACATGCCCGGCACCGACTCGAGCGTTCGGAGCTCGACCAGCAGCTCCTTGCGCAGCAGCGCCCCCACCGTGCGCCTCACCGGTAGAGCTCCGCGATCTCGGCCGGATCGACGTCGGCGGCCGTGCGCAGCAGCGCGGGGCGCCCGGCACGCAGGCCCAGCACGACGTCGGCCTCGGCCAGACCGCCGCTCGGATCATGGCTGCAGATCACCCGCGTGCGTGGGCGGGCGGGATCGGTTCCCGCCCCGATCAGGGGCGCCACCAGCTCTACCGCGGCCGGGTCGAGGTTCGCGTGGGGCTCGTCGAGCAGCAGCAGCTCGGGGTCGTGCAGCACCGCACGCGCGACGGCTACGCGCTGGACCATTCCCCTCGAGAGCGTGCGCAGCGGCTCGCGCGAGCGCCCGTCCATCCCGACCAGGTCGAGCAGCTCCTGCACGCGCTCGTCTCCGACGCCGTGCAGGCGCGCGTGAAATCGCAGGTTCTCGCGGGCGGTCAGCTCGCGGTACAGCAGTGGCTCGTGGCCCAGCAGCCCCAGCCGGCCGCGCACCGCCCACGCATCATCCGGCAGGCTCGAGCCGAGCACGCGCACGCTGCCTGCGTGCGGGCGGAGCAGCGTAGCGAGCACGCGCAGGAGCGTCGTCTTGCCGGCACCGTTCGGCCCGAAGACGACGAGGGTCTGACCGTGCGCCAGGGAGAGCGAGACCCCGCTCAACGCATCCCGTTCGCCGTAGTGCCGAGCGAGTCCCTCGACCTCGAGCGCGCCGGCGGGCACTCTCAGGCTCTCGACACCTGCAGCGCGTGCGCGCTCTGCGCCCGCGCGATCAGCTCACGGACTGCCTGCTCGCCTGTGCCCTCCGGGGTGTTGCCGTCGCGCAGCAGCGCGATCGGGTCCGGCTCGCCGCCGACGATGCCCTCGAAGAACTCCTTGCGGTCCTGGTAGGTGGGGAGCGTGCCCTTGGCCCAGCCGCGCACCTCGTTGAGCAGCACGGCCAGCCGTGCGTAGGGCTCCCCGAACTGGCCTTCGATCTCCCGCTTCATCCGCTTCGCGAGCGCCGGCGAGGCCCCGGCGGTCGAGATCGCTATCGCGAGCGGGCCGGTCCTCACGATGGCCGGCAGGATGAAGTTGCAGAGCGGCGGCACGTCGACGACGTTGACGAGCATCGCCCTGCGCTCGGCGTCGCCATAGACGGCGATGTTCACGTCGGTGTCGTTGGTGGCAGCGATGACCATGAAGACGCCCTCGAGGTCCGCCGGCCCTGCGTAGGCCCGTCGCTCCCAGCCGATAGAGCCCTCTCGCGCGTACTCCTGCAGCTCCGCCTCGGCCTCCGGCGCGATGAGCGTGACCTCGCCGCCGCACACGAGCAGACCCTCGACCTTCTCGAGCCCGACCGAGCCTCCGCCGACGACCACGCAGCGCCGTCCAACCAGCCTTAGGCAGGCGATGTAGAAGGGGGTGTCGAGCATCCCCTGCACGCAGCTCTGGTCGCAGATTCCCCTGCGCAGCTGGCAGACGCACTCCTTGCCTTCGTAAGCCTGGGCGGGCATGGCTCAAGCGTAGCCGCAACGACGATCCCGACAGGCTCGAAGCCGCGGCGGCTCAGCCGCCGCTGCTAGCCCTTCGGCACTCCGCGCCCGAGTGCCCGTGCGCCCACGCGCGCCAGCGCGAGGGCTCCACTACGCCAAGCGTCGTGGCGATCTGACTCGCGCGCCGAGCGCAGCTTCGCGACCGCCCTGGCAGCGCGGACGCTCGCCTCGTCGTAGGGCCCCCACCACAGACCTCGCGTCGCCGGTGGGTCCCAGGTGATGAGCTTCTCCTGCGCACAGGCCCTCAGACCGGCCTCGCCGAGCGTCCGCCCGAGCCCGCCACCGGCCGCGGCGCCCCAGGGACCGCGCGAGACGGTCGGGCCGGGCAGGTGGTCGTTCAGCCACACCATGCCGGCGTGCAGTTCGCGCGCGATCCGCAGCCCCTGATAGCGGTCGGCGGTCCACACGGAGGCTCCCAGCCCGTAGTCGCTGTCGTTGGCGAGCCGGATCGCCTCATCGACCGAGTCGACCGGCACCAGCGCAAGCACCGGCCCGTCGAGCGGCTCTCTCATCAGTCGTGCCTGCGCGCTCGCCCCGGTGATCACCGTGGGCGCGTAGAAGGCGCTGCCGCCGCGGCCTGGCGGGAGCTCACCACCGCAGTGGACCGTCGCCCCCTGCTCGACGGCTTCGCGCACCACCTCGCTCAGATGCTCCACGCGGCGCGAGGAGGCGAGCGGCCCGACCTGCACCGCCGGATCCGCCGGATCGCCGACCTCGAGCGCCCTCGCGCCGCTCACGAGTTCGCCGAGGAAGCGCGAGAAGACCTCGCGGGCCACGTACACCCGCTCGATCGACCCCCTCGCCTGGCCGGCGCCCGCGCACCCGGCCCACAGGGCCCCGGCAACCGCTCGCGGGAGGTTGGCGTCGGCCAGCACGAGCATGGCGTCCTTGCCTCCCAGCTCCACCGTCACCTCCTTGTCGCGAGAGACGCACGCGCGCGCAACGGCCCGGCCGACGGCGGGAGAGCCGGTGAAGAGGACCTTGTTCACAGGAGACTCCGCGAGCGCCACACCGACGTCGGCCCCTCCGTGGACGATTCGCACGAGTCCCTCCGGCAGGCCCGCCCGGGCGAGCACCCGCGCGATCCGCTCGCCGGCGAGGGACGCCCTCAGCGCCGGCTTGAAGACGATCCCGTTGCCTGCGAGCAGCGCGCCCGCGATCTGGCCGAGGGGCTGCGCGAAGGGCGCGCTTCCGGCCCCGATCACGCCGACCACGCCGTAGGGCTCATAGGCGATGCGCGCGCGCTTGACGGGCGACATCGAGCGGTTGATCCCGACGCGTCTGCCGCCGAGCACCTTGGCGCCGTCGTCGGCGATCCAGATCAGCGCATCGATCGCCGCGAGCAGCTCGAGCGTGGCGATCTCGCCACGTGGACGTCCCTGCTCGCGGGCCAGCACGGACTGCAGCTGGTCGAAGTCGTCGATCACCGCCTGGGCCATGCTCCGCATGTACCTGGCCCGGTCCTTCACGCGCAGCAGCGCCCATAGCGGCTGCACCTTCGCGACCGCCTCGACCACGGCGTCGATCCGCTCGGGCGGCGTCGTGATCACGCTGCCAAGCGCCTCGCCCGTGGCGGGGTCCCGCGCGAAACGGCGCTCCTGCGCGGCCGGATTCTCGGAGGTGATGCTCATCGAGGAGCGATTATCGCTGTTCGAGCCCCCTGGCCCGGCGAATCCGCTCGAGCGCGAGCGCCAGCTCCTGCTCGGCCTCGTCGGGCTCGTAGAAGCGCTCGCCCGCCACTCCCTCAGGCAGGAGCTCCTGTGAGGAGACGTGCCCGGGATGAGCGTGCGGATTGTCGTAGCCGCCGCGCTCCTGTCCGGGGCGAGGCCCGGAGCGCAGCCAGCCCGGCACCGCGTCCGCCCCGTGGTCGCGAACGTGACTCTCGGCCGCCGCCAGCGCTCGTCCCGCCGCGTTCGACTTCGGCGCGAGCGAGAGGTAGATGGCCGTCTGCGCGAGCGCGTAGCGAGCCTCGGGCAGCCCCACGTGCTCGACCGCCTGTGCGGCTGCCGTGGCCAGCGAGAGCGCCGCCGGGTCGGCGTTGCCGATGTCCTCTGACGCCAGGATCACCATCCGCCGCACGATGAAGCGGGGATCCTCCCCGCCCTCGAGCATCACCGCGAGGTAGTAGAGCGAGGCGTCCGGGTCCGATCCGCGCGTCGCCTTGATCCAGGCGGATATGTAGTCGTAGTGCCGATCGCCCCCTTTGTCGTAGAGCACCGCCCTGCGCTGGAGCGCATCCTCGAGTTGCTCGAGCGTCACGCGCTCCTCGCCGCGCTCGGCGATCGTGGCGGCGGCCAGCTCCAGGGCGTTGAGCGCCGTGCGCGCGTCCCCTTCGCTGCGCGCTGCGAGGAAGTCGAGCGCCCCCTCATCGACGGGGATTCCCGCGGAGGCGCGGCGCAACACGGTCAGGATCTCCTCCGCGCTGAGCGTCTGCGGCGCGTACACGCGCAGGCGCGAGAGCAGGGCGCCGTTGACCTCGAACGCCGGGTTCTCGGTGGTCGCGCCGATGAGCGTGACCAGGTTCTCCTCGACCGCCGGCAGCAGCGCGTCCTGCTGCGCCTTGTTGAAGCGGTGGATCTCGTCGAGGAAGAGCACGGTCTGGGTGGCGTTCGCGTCCCGCCGGTGGCCGGCCCGCTCGATGACGGCGCGAACCTCGGCGCGACCGGCCTGCACCGCGCTCAGCTCCTCGAACGCCGCGTCGGATCGCTCGGCGAGCATGCGAGCGAGCGTGGTCTTGCCCGATCCCGGGGGACCGTATAGAACCATCGAGTGCGGCCGGCCCTGTTCGATCGCCGTCCGCAGCGCCGAGCCCTCCCCCAGCAGATGCGACTGACCGACGAACTCCTCGAGGCGCGTGGGTCGCATCCTCACGGCAAGCGGACGGCCCGGACCGTCGTCGGCACCGCCACGGGATTCGCGTCGAGGCTCCGGCCCTTGGCCTGCGTCAAAGAGGGTGTCCATGGCACCGAGTATCGCGGCTCCCCTTCGTGGCAACCGGCGCAAGCCGTCCGACCTGTAACTAGAGTTCCGGATGAAGGTTGGCGACAAGGACATGTCGAACATGAACATCCGGTGTTCCGAATTCGACCAGCCTTGCGCGGATTGCAGCGGAGCGAGCGCGCATGAGCGTCGCGGCTGAGCTACTGCCCGGAGCCGGAGGTGGCTTGGCGCTGCCGCAGGGCGGCCAGGACGTTGCCGCGCGCACCCCACTTCAGCTGTTCTGGTCGCGCCTGCGACGAGACCGCGTCGCGATGGTCTCCCTCGGTTTCATCATCTTCCTGATCGTCGTCGCGATCGCGGCGCCGTTGATCGTCAAGATGCTCGGCCTGCCGGGGCCCAACACCCAGAACCTGAACCTGACCGACCAGTTCGGCAGCCCGCTCGGGCCCAGGGGCGGGCACCCGTTCGGCGTCGACGAGCAGGGCAGGGACGTGATGGCTCGGGTGATCTACGGCACGCGCGTGTCGCTGATCGTCGGAATCGTCGGAACGGCGATCGCGACGGTGATCGGCGTGGCGATCGGGCTCTACGCCGGTTTCTACCGTGGGTGGGTCGACACGCTGCTCTCGCGGCTCACCGACGTCGTCCTGTCGATTCCCATCCTGCTACTCGGCCTCGGCATCGGCGCGGCGTGCTCGGTGAGGGGATGCCTCGGGGGGCTCATCCAGCCGGGCATCGGGGACCTGCTGTTCCTGATCGGCTTCTTCAACTGGACGTATGTGATGCGGATCGTACGGGGACTGGTGCTGTCGCTGCGGGAAAGCGAGTTCGTCGTCGCCTCGCGCGCCCTGGGGGCATCGAACCTGCGGATCATGTTCCGCGAGATCCTCCCCAATCTCATCGCCCCGATCATCGTCTACTCGAGCCTGCTGATCCCCCTCAACATCCTGATCGAGGCCGCGCTCTCGTTCCTGGGGGTGGGAATCCGTCCACCGACGGCCAGCTGGGGGCAGATGATCGCCTCGGCTACCCCGATCTTCAACACCGCCTGGTGGTACATGGTCTTCCCGGGATTCGCGCTGCTACTGACAGTGCTCGCGTTCAACCTGCTCGGCGACGGCCTGCGGGACGCTCTTAACCCAAGGACGGCCCGGTGATCCGGGCATCCAAAAGACAACAAGAGGAGGCGCCCAAATGAGGTCGCTGAGGATGATTGCGCTGGGCGCGCTCGCGGGGACTCTCGCGCTTGCGCTCGGCGCCTGCGGGTCGAGCAGCAACTCAAAGCTCGCGAACAACGGCACCGGGGTGGCTCAGGGGATCCAGACCCCCGCCACCCAGGCGCAGAGCGGCGGCAAGCGCGGGGGCACGCTCACCGTCCTGAACCACGAGGACTTCGAACACATCGATCCAGGGGTGTCGTATTTCTCGATCGACTACGAGGCCGTGTACGCAACACAACGCCCGCTGTACTCCTACAAGCCGAACACCTTCTCGGCGGTGACCCCGGACCTCGCCGAAGGGGCGCCCGTGATCTCAAGTGACGCGAAGACGGTCACCGTGCACATCCGCAAAGGCGTTCACTACGGCCCGCCGGTGAACCGTGAAGTGACCTCGGCGGACGTCGCCTACGCGATGGCTCGGGGGAAGAACCCGAACGTGGCGAACCCGTACTTCGAAGGCTATTTCGCGTCGATCGAAGGCGCGGCGAAGGCCACCGGCGGACCGATCCCCGGGATCAAGACGCCGGACAAGTACACGATCGAATTCCACCTCACCGAACCGAAGGGACAGATCGTGGCATCCGCGCTCGTCCTGCCCCTGAGCGCCCCGGTGCCGGAAGAGTATGCGAAGAAGTTCGACGCGAAGAAACCGAGTGAATACGGCAACTACCAGGTGGCGAGCGGCCCGTACATGTTCAAGGCCGACTCGGAAGGCAAGGTGCTTGGGACCGGTTACCAGCCGGGCAAGTCGGCGACGCTGGTGCGCAACCCCAACTGGAGTGCGAGCACCGATTTCAGGCCCGCATACCTCGATCAGATCAACATCCAGATCGGCGGCGACACGACAGTGTTGGGGCGCCAGGTGCTCGAAGGCACGAGCATCGTGCAGAACGACACGCCAGCCCAGTCGATCGTCAAGCTCGCGTACGAAAAATACCGTAGCCAGCTCGAGATCTCACCGGGCGCGGGTGACCACTACGTCGCGATCAACAACAGCAAGGGGGTCTTCACGAACGTGAACCTGCGCAAGGCGTTCTGGGCGGCGCTCGATCGCGAAGCGATGGACAGGGTCCGCGGTGGCGCGCTCGTCACGAACGTGATGACGCACTTCATCTACCCGGAAATCCCCGGGTTCTCGGAAGCCGGCGGCCTGGCGGGGCCCAAGGTGGACTACAACGAACACCCCCAGGGTGACATGGCCGTCGCCGAAAAGTACATGAAGCTCGCGGGGTACCCGAGCGGCAAGTACACCGGCGGCAAGACCGTACAGGTCGTGGGATCGACGGGCAATCCCGCCCCGCAGGATGCCGAAATCGCCAACCAGACGCTCAAGAACCTGGGCTTCACGACGAAGCTCAACCTCGTCGATCAGGCGACCATGTACTCGAAGTACTGCGGCGTGGTCTCCGAAGCGATCGACGTCTGCCCGAACGTCGGCTGGATCGGGGATTTCGGGGACCCGCAGGCCGTGCTCAACGTTCCGTTCAACGGCAAGCTGATCGTCACCAACGGGACCAACTCGAACTGGGGGCTCGTCAACCACGCGAGCATCAACAAGAAGATGGAAGAAGGAGAAAACGTGGTGGGCACCTCGGCACGCGCGGCTGCGTGGGCGAACATCGACAGGGAACTCGTCAACGAAGCGGTGGCCGTCCCGTATGACTGGGACAAGCAGCCGGTGATCGAGGCCAAGAACGTCGCCGGCGTCGGCGACGTTTGGAACGTTGGCTCATGGGATTACAACTACACGTCCCTCAAGTAGAGAAGGTGAAGTAGGACGGCAGGCGGGCCAGCCCATGCCGGGCTGGCCCGCCTCGCCGCCGAGAACCGACGCCGAGGACGTGATTCACACGAGCCGACCGAAATGACGCGCTACATCATCCGCAGGCTTCTCTGGGGGGTCCTGCTGCTGATACTCGTGTCGGCTCTGACGTTCATCTTCTTCCGCGTCTTTCCGACGGCCGACCCCGCGACGCTGCGCGCGGGCCGCCTTCAGAACCCTAAGATCATCGCGGCCATCCGCCATGACCTGGGACTGGACAAGTCGCTGCTGACCCAGTTCTGGATCTACATGAAGGGCATCTTCCTCCACCTCGACTTCGGCTTCAGCTACTACAGCAGCGCGTCGGTGAAAAGCCTGATCCTCAACCGGCTTCCCGCCACCGTCTCGCTCGTCCTCGGGGGCGCGGTCGTGTGGCTCGTGACGGGCGTCACGATAGGCATCATCTCGGCCGTGCGTTCGGGCACGCTGCTCGACCGGGCGAGCATGGGCACGGCGCTCGTCTTCGTCTCGGCTCCCGAATACTGGCTCGGCCTGATCGTCCTGTACCTCTTCGCCTCCGACATCGGAGTGTTCAAGATATTTCCCGGCGCCGGAAGCTACGTCCCGCTCACATCCGATCCGGCAAAATGGTTCACCTCGCTGATCATGCCGTGGTTCGTCGTCGCGGCCAGCACGGCCGCGATCTACGCGCGGCTGGTTCGCGGGAGCCTGATCGAGACGATGGGCGAGGACTACATCCGCACCGCGCGGGCGAAGGGGCTCACCGAGCGCCGCGTGATCCTGCGCCACGGCGTGCGCTCGGCGATCAATCCCATCCTCACGATCCTCGGCCTCGACATCGGGATCCTCCTCGGGAGCGCGCTGCTCGTCGAAACGGTCTTCAACATACCCGGCATCGGGCGGCTGAACTACGACGCCATCCAGCACTCGGACTTTCCTATCGTGCAAGGCACCGTGCTGATTGCCGCATTCTTCGTGATCGTGGCGAACATCGTTGTCGATATCGCGTACGCGTACCTCGATCCCAGGGTGCGCTACTCGTGAGCGCCGCCGAGCCCCTGCTGCGGGTCGAGGACCTGCGCGTCGAGTTTCACACCGAAGACGGAGTCGTTCATGCGGTGGACGGGATCACGTATCAGGTGCACCGCGGGCGCACGCTCGGGATCGTCGGCGAGTCCGGCTCGGGAAAGACGGTCGCCTCGATGACGACGCTCGGTCTCACCCGCAGTCAGGGCGCGCGTATCTCGGGCCGGATCCTGTTCGAGGGACGCGATCTCCTCGCCCTCTCCGAAGCCGAGCTGCGCGCGGTCAGGGGAAACGAAATCGCGATGATCTTCCAGGACCCGCTGTCGTCGCTGCACCCCCTCTACAGGGTCGGCTTCCAGCTCATCGAGGCGATCGACGCCCATCGGCAGGTCTCCAAGGCGAAGGCGCGCGAGCGCGCGATCGAGCTGCTCGGGCTCGTTGGGATCCCCGATCCGGCGCGTCGTGTGGATGACTACCCGCACGAGTTCTCCGGAGGCATGCGCCAGCGGGCGATGATCGCGATGGCGCTCGCGAACGAACCGAAGCTGTTGATCGCGGACGAGCCGACGACCGCTCTGGACGTGACGGTGCAGGCGCAGATCCTCGATCTGCTCGAGCGCCTGCAGCGCGAGCTGGACATGGCGATCGTGATCATCACCCACGACCTCGGCGTGGTCGCCGAGATGGCCGACGACATCGCCGTCATGTACGCCGGCAGGATCGTCGAGACTGCGTCCGCAGAGCTTCTGTTCGCAGGACCCGAACACCCCTACACATGGGGCCTGCTGAAGTCGATCCCCACGTTGACGGGCTCCCGCGATGAGCAGCTCGTGCCGATTCCCGGGACGCCGCCGAGCCTGATCAACCGCCCCTCCGGCTGTCACTTCCATCCCCGCTGCCCCTACGCGCAACCCGACCACGCCCGCATCGACCCGCAGCTCGAGCCGGTGCCCGCCGAGCCCACTCACCACGTCGCCTGCCTGCTCGACGCGCCGACTCGCCGAGCGCTGTGGGGCGAGCTTCGGGCGGGGAGAATGCCGGACGAGGCGCTCGCGGCCGCCGGGCTCCCGGGAGAGGCCTCTTGAGCGCGCGGGCCGGGGAGCAGCCCGGCTCGGCCTTCGGTGAGGAGAGCGTGACGGTTGCCGCGCCGCCCGGCTCGCCCCAGGGCGGCGTCGAGCCGCTGGTTCGGGTGCGCGATCTCGTCAAGCACTTCCCGATCACCCGCGGCATCGTCGTGCAACGAAGGATCGGCGCCGTCAAGGCCGTCGACGGCGTGAGCTTCGACGTACAGCGGGGCGAGACGCTCGGGCTCGTCGGCGAGACCGGCTGCGGCAAGAGCACGACGGCACGGCTGATCACGCGCCTGCTGGACGCGACCGCAGGCGAAGTCCGCTTCGACGGGCGTGACATCACTCGGCTGAAGGGGCCCGCGTTGAAGGCGGTCAGGCGCGAGATGCAGATGATCTTCCAGGACCCCTACTCGTCTCTGAACCCACGCAAAACGATCGGCTCGATCATCGCCGAGCCGTTCGCCATCCATCGGCTCGAGCGGGGCAAGGGCGAGCGCAAGCGCGCCGTGCAGGAGCTGATGGAGATGGTCGGCCTGAACCCGGAGCACTACAACCGCTACCCCCATGAGTTCTCCGGCGGCCAGCGCCAGAGGATCGGGGTCGCACGGGCGCTTGCGCTCAAGCCGAAGCTGCTGATCGCCGACGAGCCGGTCTCGGCGCTGGACGTCTCGATCCAGGCCCAGGTACTGAACCTGCTGCGCGACATGCAGCGCGAGCTCGGGCTGACGATGATCTTCATCGCCCACGACCTGTCGGTCATTCGCCACATGTGCGACCGCGTCGGCGTGATGTACCTCGGCAGGATCGTCGAGATAGGGCCGGGCGATGCCCTCTACGGCTCCCCGCGACACCCCTACACCGGGGCGCTGCTGTCAGCCGTGCCCGTCGCGGATCCCGCGGCGTCACGTGGGAAGCGCCCCACCCTCGGTGGTGACGTTCCGAGCCCCGCCAATCCGCCCAGCGCCTGTCGCTTTCACACGCGCTGCCCGAAGGCGCAGGAGCTCTGCTCGATCGAGGACCCGCCGCTGCAGGACAAGGGCACGGGCACCGAAGCGGCCTGCCATTTCCCGCTCACCCCAGAGGAGATCGCCCAGATCGGCGTACGATCTCGCGGATGAGCGCGGAGGAGTCGGAGAGCGGTCAACCGGCGGAGGAGGCCGAGCAGCTCCTCCAACGGCTGATTCGCTTCAACACGGTGAACCCGCCGGGAGACGAGCGTCCCGCGCAGGAGCATCTCGCCGAGCACCTGTCGGCGGCCGGCTTCGACTGCGAGCTGCTCGGCGCCGAGCCCGGACGACCCAACCTCGTGGCGCGTCTGCGGGCCCCGGGCGCCGGTGCGGGACAGGCGGGGGAGACGGGTCCGAGGCTGTGCTACCTGGGGCATGTCGACACGGTGCTGGCCGATGCCCGTGAGTGGTCCCACGACCCATGGTCGGGCGACCTCGCGGATGGCTTCCTATGGGGGCGGGGGGCGCTCGACATGAAGTCCCAGGTCGCCGCCGAGATCGCCGCGGCCGCCTCGCTCGCCCGTTCGGGCTGGCGCCCCGCACGCGGGGAGCTGCTCGTCGTGACGGTCGTCGACGAGGAGACCGGGGGGTCGCTCGGCGCGCAGTGGCTCACCCAAACGCATCCCGAGAAGGTCCGCTGCGAGATGCTCATCAACGAGGGCGGCGGGGGCTGCTTCGAATACGGAGGCAGGCGGCTCTACGGGGTGTGCTGCGCGGAGAAGGGAGTCTTCCGCTTCACCGTGATCACCGACGGGGTCGCCGGCCATGCGTCGATGCCGGGCATGGGCGAGAACGCCCTGCTGAAGATGGCCCCAGTGCTGGAGAAGCTCGCCTCTCGCCAGCCGTCCTACCTCCTGACCGATGCCCCGCGAGCGTTCTTGCGGGGGCTCGGTGAGGACGCGGAGGACCCGCGTGGAGCCGTGGACCGGCTGCGTGCCGCCGACCCGCGCCTGGCGACGATGTTCGAGCCGATGCTCGGCGTCACGTTCACCCCGACCCGCATCAGGGCGTCCGAGAAGGTGAACGTGATCCCCAGCCGGGCGGAGCTGAAGGTCGACTGCCGCGTGCCCCCGGGCCTCGGCGAGGAGGAGGTCCGTCAGGGCCTCGCCGAAGTCCTTGGCGAGGAGGCCGACGCCGACTGGCGCATCGAGTTCACCGAGCGCGTACCCGGCAACGGCTCGCCGATGCGCTCGCAGCTGATGGAGACCGTCTCGGCATGGGTCGCCGAGCACGACCCGGGGGCGGAGGTCGTTCCCGTGATCCTCCCGGGCTTCACCGACTCACGCCACTTCCGCGAGGCGTTCCCGGAGTGCGTCGCCTACGGCTTCTTCCCCCATCGCGATCAGCCGTTGGTGCAGACGGCGCCGCTGATCCACGGGGCGGACGAGCGGATCGATGTGCGCGACCTGGCGCTCGCAACCGAGCTGTACAGGGACCTCGCCGTTCGCATCCTTGGCTGACTCCGGCCAACCGGCCGACTGGCGGACTTGCGAAAGGCGCCACGCATCCGCATAATGGGACGGAGATGCCAGGGATGGTAGAGGGGATAGACGTAGAGGGAGTGGGCTCGACATGAGCTCGCCAGTGAGCACCGCGCCCGTACACGCCGGCGGCACCCCCGCGCCGACGGCGGCCGGCGACGCCGCGGCGAAGGCGACCGCCCTTCACGGCGCAGCCGCCCACCCGGTCCTCGCTCACGGCCACGCGGTCATACATCAGCCCGTGGTGCACACCTCGTTCTCGCAGGAAGTCCAGAACTGGGCCTACAACTGGGAGCCCGTTCTGATGATCGTCTTCTTCTCGGCGCTGCTGTACGTCATGTGGCGCACGTTGAAGGTGATGCCGCGGGTCAAGCCGCAGCAGATCAAGCCGGCCTCTCGCCAGTCGGTCTCGTTCGAGGACATCGCCGGCGTCGACGAGGCGAAGGCGGAGCTGCAGGAGATCGTCGAGTTCCTGCGCGAGCCGAAGCCCTTCCAGGCGCTCGGCGCGAAGGTTCCGAAGGGCATCCTCCTGCACGGACCTCCCGGGACAGGAAAGACGCTGCTCGCCAAGGCCGTCGCGCACGAGTCGGGTGCGCAGTTCTTCGCGCAGTCGGCGGCGTCGTTCGTCGAGATGTTCGCCGGCCTCGGCGCGGCGCGGATCCGCCGCCTGTTTGCGATCGCACGCAAACACGAACCCGCGATCATCTTCATCGACGAGCTCGACGCCGTGGGGGGACGGCGCGGCATGGACATCTCGGGCGAGAAGGACCAGACGCTCAACCAGCTGCTCGTCGAGATGGACGGCTTCTCCTCGAGCGGGCGCGTTGTCGTGATCGCCGCGTCGAACCTGCTCGAGAAGCTCGACCCGGCGCTCCTGCGCCCGGGCCGCTTCGACCGGCAGGTGTTCGTCGTGCCGCCGGACGTGAAGGGCCGCCTCGGAGTGTTGGAGGTGCATACGCGAGACAAGCCGCTGCAGGATGTGGATCTGGGGATGGTCGCGCAGCAGACGAGCGGCCTGACCGGCGCCGATCTCGCGAACATATGCAACGAGGCTGCGATCTTCGCCGCGCGCCGCGGCGGCAAGGGGATCACGGACGCCGACTTCGACTCGGCGATCGAGCGCGTGATCGCCGGGGTGCAGTCAAAGCGGGTGCTCAACGACCACGAGAAGCGCGTCGTCGCCTACCACGAGGCGGGCCATGCGCTGTGCGGCGAGCTGCTGCCGTCGGTCGACCGGGTGCACCGGATCTCGATCGTGCCTCGCGGCCGGGCCCTGGGGTACACGCTCAACCTCCCGGCCGAGGACCGCTACCTGAAGACACGCGAGGAGCTGCTCGACTACATGACAGTGCTGCTCGGCGGTCGAGTGGCCGAGCAGGTGGTGTTCGGCGCGATCACCACGGGCGCCTCCGATGACCTCAAGCGCGTCGCGGAGATCTCTCATTCGATGGTGCACGACTTCGCGATGGGCACCGCTGGCGTGGGACGCTCGCCCGACGGCGACGTGAGGCTGTCGGAGACGACGTTGCGGATCCGCGACGAGGAGCGCCAGGACCTGATCGAAGAGGGGCGCCGTGCGGCGCAGAAGCTGATCCTCTCCCATCGCCGTCAGCTGGACGCGCTCGCTCATGAGCTGCTCGAGCAGGAGGTGCTCGACCGCGACGCGATCGAGCGGATCATGGACGGCGTGCCGCGCCTGGAGCGGGCTCCGGGCATCGGCCTGCGCGTGGTCGCCGCCGCTCCGTATCACCCCCCGCCGCCACTGCCCAGCGCGATCGTTCCGCCGCCCGTCACGGGCAAGGGCGAGGGCTAGCGGCTATAGACTGCGGCGGATGTTCAGCCGCATCGACCACATAGGCGTCGCCGTCGCGGAGATCGAGCCGGCGCTCGAGCTGTATCGCGACGGCTTCCGGTTGCAGCTCGCCCATCGGGAGGTGGTCGAGGACCAGGGCGTGGAGGCCGTCCTGCTGGACGTCGGGGAGAACCACGTGGAGCTGCTCGCGCCGCTCGGCCCGGAGACGCCTGTGGGGAAGTTCCTCGCCCGGCAGGGTCCGGGCCTGCACCACGTGGCCTACCAGGTGCCCGACATCGACGCGACGCTCGCTGCGCTGCGAGAGGCGGGGCTCGAGCTGATCGACGAGCGGCCGCGCACGGGCATCAGGGGATCGCGCGTGGCGTTCATGCACCCGCGGGCGACCGGCGGCGTGCTGACCGAGATCGTCGAACCGGCAGCAGGCGGAGGCGATCACTGATGGCGTCCTCCACGCGACGTATCAGCGTCGGCTTCCACGGCGGCCAGGTGCTCTCGCTGCGGGTCGAAGAGAAACAGTGGAAGGCCCTCAGCGAAGCGCTCGGCGGCGCCGGCTGGCTTGATGTCGAGAGCGAGGACGGGCCCGTGCGGGTGAACCTGGGCCAGGTCTCATACGTGAGCGCCGACAGCAGCGAGCCGCACGTCGGCTTTGGCTAGCGGCGCTCCGGCCGCCGACGGCCGCCCGCCGCTGGCCTGCCTGCGCTCGCTCGACGAGCGGCTGCTGATGCTGGCCCGCACACGGGCGCATGCGCCCCGCGCCGAGCGCGCCGTCGCCCGCTTCTCGCGGCTCGGCGAGCATGGTGCGCTGTGGCTTGCGGTCGGCGTCGCCGGTCAGCTGCTCGACCGGGGGCGGAGATCCGCCTGGCGCGCCGCCACGGGCGCCGTCGCTGGCGCATACGTGCTGAACACGGCGATCAAGCCGCTCGCCGGCAGGCGTCGCCCGGAGCTCCCGGGGCTGCCACCGCTCACCTCCACGCCGACGGATCTCAGCTTCCCCAGCGCGCACGCCGCGACCTCGTTCGCGGGCGCGCTCGCATACTCACGTCTCGGCCTGCCCCGTGCCCCGCTCTACGCGCTCGCCGCGGCCCTCTCCTTCTCGAGGGTGTACCTCGGCGTCCACAACCCCTCGGACGTGCTCGCCGGAGCGCTGCTCGGCACCGCGGTCGGGGGATGCGCAACGCGAGCCGTGTCCCGACCGGCGCACACCAGCCCGGGGAGCGACTCTCGATGAGCACCCGGATCGGCATCGTCGGGATGCCCAACGCGGGCAAGTCCTCGCTGTTCAACGCTCTCACCAAAGCGGGTGCCGAGGCCGCCAACTATCCGTTCACGACGATCGAGCCGAACGTCGCCGTGGTGCCCGTGCGCGACGAGCGGCTCGAGCAGGTTGCCCGGACGGTCGGCGCGTCGGAGATCGTGTGGGACACGATCGACTTCCACGACATCGCGGGCCTCGTCGCGGGTGCTCATCAGGGCGAGGGCCTCGGGAACCGCTTCCTCGCGAACATCCGCGAGACGGATGCGATCGTGCACGTCGTCCGCGCGCACGGCGATGAGAACGTCATCCATCCAGAGGGCACCGTCGACCCGCTCAGGGACATCGAGACGATCGAGACCGAGCTCGTGCTGGCGGATCTCGAGCAGGCCGAACGGCGCATCGAGCGAGTCGCCAGACAGGCCCGCAGCGGCGACCGAGCGGCGGTTGCCGAGGAGGCATGGCTGAGGGAGGTGATCGAGGCGCTCCAGGCCGGCCGCCCGGTACGCATCGTCGCGGTGCCCGAGGAGGCGCCGAACGCGGCACGCGACCTCGGCTCGCTGACGGTCAAGCCGGTGCTGTTCGTCGCGAACGTCGACGAGGGCGCGGAGGAGGTCCCCGCCGAGATCGCGGTGCACGCGGCCGAGCAGGGAGCGCGGGCGGTGGCGGTCTCCTCGCGGATCGAGTCCGAGCTCGCGGAGCTGGACGACGCCGACGCGGCGGCGATGCGGGCAGAGCTCGGCGTGAGGGGATCCGATCCCCACCCACCCCTCGAGCGAGTCGTTCGCGAGGCGTTCGCCCTGCTCGAGCTGATCGCGTTCTTCACCGCGGGCGAGGCCAAGCCTGCCCAGTCCTGGCACCTACGCCAGGGCCTCACCGCATGGCACGCGGCGGGGGAGATCCACTCGGACATCCAGAAGGGCTTCGTGCGCGCCGAGGTGATCGGTTGGCTCGCGCTGGTCGAGGCCGGCGGCTATGCGGGCGCGCGCGAGCAGGGCACGCTGCGCCTGGAGGGCCGCGACTACGTGATGGCAGACGGCGACGTGATCAACGTCAAGTTCACGCCGTAGCCAGCTTCTGCAGGCGCTCGGCCAGGCGCCGCATCCCGAGCTCGCGCGCCAGCGCCGCTCCACCCAAGAAGTCGGTGATCCGGTCGGGAGGCCGCTCGACCTCGATGCGTTGCAGCGTGGCTATCTCCTTGAAGGCCAGCAGCAGCTCGGCGTGCTCGCGCAGCGTCGCCGCGATGCGCGGGCGCATGAGCGTCGTGGCCCGCACCGCGGCGCCCGCACCGTCCCCGCTCGCCGAGACTCCGGCGGCGAGCAGCAGACCCTCGAGCGATCCGTGCGCTCGCAGCAGCTCCGCCGCGGTCTTCGCGCCGATGCCCGGCGCTCCAGGCAAGCCGTCGGAGGGGTCGCCGCGCAGGGCGATGAAGTCAGGCACCTGCTCCGGCTCCACGCCGTAGCGCTCGCGCACCTGCTCGGGGCCGATCTTGCTCTGCTCGGCTCCCTTGCGCAGCTCCACAACCGCGACGTCGTCGCTGACGGCACCGAAGAGGTCGCGGTCTCCGGTGAGCAGCAGCGCCCGACCGCCCTGCTCCTGCTCGGTGCGGGCGTGGGAGAACATCACGTCGTCGGCCTCGAGATCGTCGCTGCCGCTCACGGTCCAGCCGAGACCGGCAAGCAGCGCGGGCGCCCTCTGCCACTGGGCTGCGAGCTCCGCGGGCATCGGATCGCGGTGTGCGTGATACGGCGGATACAGAGCCACGCGATACTCCGCCTGCTCGGCACCGAGGCAGGCGACGACGGCGCGCGGGCACTCGGCCGGCGGGCGCACGTCGATCAGCGCCAGCAGCGCGTTGACCGTTCCCAGCAGGGCGTTCACCGGGGCGCCGTCCGCGCCGACGATCGATTTGGGCAGCGCGAAGAACGAGCGATACAGCAGCCACGGAACGTCGGCGATCAGCAGCGGGGCGGTCATCCGCGCAGCCTATGACCTCGGCCGCTGCGCCCCCCTGTTCAGCTCTCGAGCATCCAGCAGTTTTCGGTCCACCGGAATCGGTTCTGTCCGCCCATGAGCGGACTCGCCAGCCTGATCCAGGCGACGTTGCCGCGTACGGTCACAGCGGCGGCCGGGATCGCGCGCCGCTGCGAGCGCAGTCGCGCGCGCCCGCCTCGGGTCCGCAGCAGCTTCGCGAGCTTGGCATCCCATCGCTGCGCGCACGTCAGGTGGTGCTCGGTACCGCGCAGCCTCGCGTCGAGGACCGAGCAGACGCCGGCGCCGTCCCCGCTCAGCTCCGCGGCCACGAACCTGGCGGCCGCTCTGCGTACCCAGGCCTGCTGTTCGTGGGAGGCCGCCGGGTAGGAGGCCAGCGCCGCGCTCGCAGGCGCGAGGAGCGAGGCGCCGCAGACGAGCACGGCTGCTGTGTGGCGAGGCCTCATGCTCGCTGTGTCGGCAGCCACGGGTGAGAGCTGGAGCGCCCGGACGCAAGGGTCGGCCCGCGCGGACGCATGTCCGAGGCTGTGTGACCAATGCACGTTGACATGCCCATGGCGTGGTGGTTTGCTTGCGCCACGGCGGTCTGATCGCAGCGGCCGTCTGGATGCGGAGAGAGGAGGCACCTGTGAGTGCTACAGAGATCGACGAGGCCAAGCTCGAAGCCTTCATGGGCCAGGCCGTAACCGACATGGGCGCGGTCGTCAGCGCGCCGCTGATGCTGATCGGCGAGAAGCTCGGCCTGTACAAGGCGATGGCGGGCGCCGGACCGCTGACCTCGCGGGAGGTCGCCGAGCGATCGGGCGCCGCCGAGCGCTCCGTTCGGGAGTGGCTCGCCAACCAGGCGGCGGGCGGCTACGTGACGTACGACCCGGAGACCGACCGCTACACCCTGCCCGACGAGCATGCGCTCGCGCTCGCCGACGAGGAGAGCCCCTTCTACATCCTCGGCGCCTACGAGCTGATCGCGTCTCTGTTCGCGGACGAGGACAGGATCACCGAGGCTTTCCGCAGCGGGGACGGGATGGGCTGGCATGAGCACGATCACCGCCTGTTCCGTGGGACCGAGCGCTTCTTCCGCCCCGGTTACCGTGGCAACCTCGTCGCCGAGTGGATACCGGCGCTGGAGGGGGTGCAGGAGAAGCTCGAAGCCGGCGCCAAGGTGGCCGACATCGGCTGCGGGCACGGCGCCTCGACGATCATCATGGCCGAAGCCTTCCCCAACTCGGAGTTCTTCGGCTTCGACTACCACCAGGCCTCGATCGAACGGGCGCGTGAGGCGGCCCGGGAGGCCGGAGTGGAGGACCGCGTCACGTTCGCGGTGGCAGCCGCCAAGGACTACCCGGGCAGCGACTACGACCTCGTGTGCGTGTTCGACTGCCTGCACGACATGGGCGACCCAGTTGGCGCCTCCGAGCACATCCTCAGCACGTTGAAGGGGGATGGGACGTGGATGATCGTCGAGCCGTTCGCGAACGACCGCATCGAGGACAATCTCAACCCCGTGGGTCGCGTCTTCTACGGCGCGTCGACCGTGATCTGCACGCCCGCCTCGCTGGACCAGGAGGTCGGGCTGGCGCTCGGGGCGCAGGCCGGCGAGGCGCGTTTGACGGACGTCCTCAAGCAGGGCGGATTCACACGCGTGCGGCGGGCGACGGAAACGCCGTTCAACCTGATCCTCGAGGCGCGGCCGTAGGAGCCGGGACAGAGACGGGAGCTGCGGAACTCGCGGGGCGCTGATCCGGCGGCTGCGCCTATCCGGCGGCTACGCCGCCCGTGGTGGCCGTCTGCGCTGACGCGGGCGCCGCGGGCGCGGGCGAGCCACCCTGGGCAGTCGGAGCAGGAGCGGGCACGGCGCCGGGGGGTTCGCCTGCCGGTGGATGGCTGCTGCGGTCGGGTCCGGGGCGGACCGTGCGGCCGTTCTGAACGCTGAAATACAGCCACGTCGAGCCGAGCCCGAGGCGGGCGGCGAGTTCTGGCCCGCTCAGCGGAGTGACGCCGCCCGTCCCGAGCGTCTCGGCCGAGACGATCCGCGGCGACACTCCGCGCCTGATGACGCCAATGCCGCGGAAGGAGCCCTTGAACAGTCCGCTCAGACGTGTCGCGGCCGCCTTGAAGCTCATCACGATCCTCCAGTTGAATGCGGCTCCCCTGTTGTATGGGTCTGAGACGCCGCGCAGCCATGGCTCGGCCTGGGAGCCGAGGAACGCGTTCTCGATGCTCTCCGTCATCCCGCCGGAGCTGGCGAAGAAGTAGGTGACCGCGGGCCGGCCGTTGTACAGCACGATGCGCCCGGCCGTCGCCGAGACCGCCGCGTTGGTCGCGGCCGTTTCCGCGGCCACGCCCAGGTAGACCTGCGATCGCGTGTCGGAGTAGACGTCGAAGCGCGATCCGCCGGCGTGGGCTGTGAGCGCGTAGGTGCGGCTGGCGATGGCCTGCGCCTCCAGCGCCGGTAGCGGCCATCCGGACGGCATCTCGGCGGCCACCACACCGCGCACGTAGCGCTCCAGCGGGATCTTCCGCACCTTCGTGCCCACGAGCACGCGCACGATCGCGTTTGCGGGTGCTTGACCCACCGTTGTGCCGGTGTAGTAGTGGGCGAGTATCTGCTCGTAGCTCCAGCCGTGCTCGGCGAAGCCGAGGGCGCCGTCCTGGCTCATGCCGACGCCGTGGCCTTCACCCGAGCCGGTTATCACCAGGGTCGAGGCACGCGCGCCGCCGGCGAGCAGGGCGAGGAGGAGTGCGACGGTTGGCAGGAGCGTCACCGCTCGGCGGCGAAACCGCCGGACGCCGAAGGGGCGATGATAGGTTGAGCGCATGTCGAGCACGTGTGCCCACGAGAACACGGGCACGCGGCCATGGTCTCGTACAAGCGGTGGACGGCGCATGGTTTTCCGGTCGGGCGTGGACGGACGTTGCGTGAGGGCTGCACGATGACTGGCAGCGGGCGGGAAACAGAGGTGCTCGAGTGGGTCCCCAAGGCGCTCTTCATCGGCGGGGAGTGGCGAGTGGCCGAAGGGGGCGCGACGCTCACCGTGGAGGATCCCGCCACCGGCGAGCCGCTCGTCGAGGTCGCCGACGCCCATGTGGAGGACGCGCTCGCGGCGCTGGGCGCGGCGGCCGACGCCCAGGCCGAGTGGGCGGTGCACGCCCCTCGCGAGCGCGGCGAGATCCTGCGAAGAGCGTATGAGGCGGTCATGGCGCAGGCTGACGACCTGGCGCTGCTGATGACGCTCGAGATGGGCAAGTCGGTCGCGGAATCTCGCGCCGAGGTCGTCTATGCGGCTGAGTTCCTTCGCTGGTTCTCCGAGGAAGCGGTTCGCATACACGGGCGCTACATGGTCAATACGACCGGCAAGGGGCGGATCCTCACGATGCACCAGCCTGTCGGTCCATGCGTGTTCGTCACGCCGTGGAACTTCCCAATGGCGATGGGCACACGGAAGATCGCCCCGGCGATCGCCGCGGGCTGCACGATGGTCGTCAAGCCCGCCCAGCAGACGCCGCTGTCGATGCTCGCGCTGGCGCGAGTCCTGGAGGAGGCCGGCCTGCCGGGGGGCGTGCTGAACGTGATCACGGCGAAGCGTTCAGGCGCCGTGATCGAGCCGCTGCTGAAGGACCCCCGTACGCGCAAGCTGTCGTTCACCGGCTCCACCGAGGTCGGGCGCACCCTCATCGAACAGTCGGCAGCGCAGACCCTGCGCGTGTCGATGGAGCTCGGAGGCAACGCACCGTTCCTGATCTTCGAGGACGCCGATCTCGACGCCGCCGTCGAGGGTGCGCTGCTGGCGAAGATGCGCAACATCGGCGAGGCCTGCACGGCGGCCAACCGCTTCCACGTGCACCAGTCCGTCGCCGGGGAGTTCGGACGGCGGCTGGCCGAGCGGATGAGCAAGCTGAAGGTCGGCCGAGGGACCGAGCCGGGCGTCGACGTCGGCCCGCTGATCGACGAGAAACAGCGCTCCAAGGTCGCTGAGCTCGTCGACGACGCGGTGAGCCGCCGGGCTCGCCTGCTGCTGGGCGGGCACGCGATCGACGGACCCGGCTACTTCTTCGAGCCGACGGTGATCGCGGAGGTGCCCGGCGATGCCCGGCTGCTCGGCGAGGAGATCTTCGGTCCCGTCGCGCCGATCGCGACGTTCAGCTCGGACGAGGAGGCGCTGCAGGCGGCAAATGGCACCGAGTACGGGCTCGTGTCCTTCCTCTACACGCGCGATCTGGATCGCGCGATCCGCGTCAGCGAGGGGCTCGAATCCGGGATGGTGGGGCTCAACCAGGGTGTCGTCTCCAACCCCGCCGCCCCCTTCGGAGGCGTCAAGCAATCAGGCTTCGGACGCGAGGGAGGCTTCGAGGGGATTCACGAGTACCTTGAGGTGAAGTACGTGGCGCTGGCGGTGTGAGCCATTTGGGAGCGCCGACGCGCTCGGGTGGGCGCCGGCGCTCTCAGGAATATCCCAGCCCTCCCTCAACGGAGCCACAGGGCCAGCCCCGAAGCTCGGTGTATCCCACCGAACAGAAGGAGCACTCCATGTCTTCCCGCATGCTCACAAGGTTCGTCGCTGCCGGCGCCGCGGCCATCGCGGTCGCGATCGGCGGCGTGGCGATCGCCAACTCGAGTTCGAGTAGTGGCGGGTCAGGCAGCACGAACGTGGCACAGGCGGCCGCGCCGGGCCATGCACCACGATCCGGAGCACCCCTCGCCGGCAGGGCACCCCGATCGGGCCAGGCGTCACAGCCCGCCCCGACGGCGAAATCCGGCCAGCTCCCGGCCAACTGGCGTCCCGGGACGGGGACGATCATCACGGGAGAAGCCGCCGACAAGGCCAAGGCCGCCGCGCTCGCCAAATACTCGGGGACCGTCAATCGAGTGATGCAGCTGAGCGACGGATCGTACGCCGTCCACATGTTCGCGACCAGCGGCCCACACCACGTGTTCGTCAACAGGGAATTCAAGGTGACCGGCACCGCCTAGGTGTCCGGTCAGCCGATCGTCACGGGGCCAAGCGGGTAGGCCCCGTCGGCGGTGCGCCCCACGTCGGCCAGTCGCATGGGTGCGAGGGCGCCCGTGGGATCGACGACCTGCAGGGCGAGCGTGTAGTTGCCTTTGGGCAGGCCGGCGGGCAGGATCAGGGTGTCTGTCGCTTTGACCGGATTGCCTCCGGTGGGCAGGAGCTTGCGCAGGTCGAATGCTGAGGTGGCGCTCCACACGATGTTTTCGCCGCTGCGCAGCTCGTACTTCACTTCCCAGGGGTCGTACGTGGGTGCGACGTTGACGTTCTCCCATGTTGATGTGACGATCGCCGCGTGACCGGCCAGCAGGGGAGTGACTTCGAGGTGGTCGAGCTGGTCGCGAAAACCGGAGCGCTTGAGGATTTCTTCATACTGCGCCGGGTTCGCTTTCCAGATCTGCGACGGGTTGTTGCCCGAGCCGATCAGGCCGACGTGGAATTCTTCCTCGGATTGCTTCGCGGTGGCGAGCGTCGCGTTGCTCTGGTTCCACCACTCGGCGACGACCGGCGCCGTCTTCCACCGTTCCCAGATTTCCGTGCTCGCCACGGCGGCGCCAGGCTTGGCGTACGCCAGGTTGTTTCCGTCCGCCGGCGCGACCGCCCCGAAGTTGTCCATGTGGAACCCGACGGTCGGGAACGCTTTGATGATCGCCGGCATGAGCGGCGGCTGCAGCGGCGATTCGTCTTTGATCGCCGCGCTGGTGCCGAGCACGACGTGCGCTTTGGGGAACGCTCTGACGACTGCCGCGACCATTCGGACGCCGTTCACCGTTGTGATGTGGCTGCCCGTGGTGTTGACGCAGCTCGACGGGCACATGTGCCACTCGCCCCACGCCCCATAGCCGGAGGTGTCGATCTCGCCGACGCGAGGGTCCTGGCCGTACTTCTGCCCGAGGGCTTTCCAGAGGTTTTCCCACGCTGTCAGCCAGCCTTCGCTGTTCCAGTCGGGGAACGTGTAGCCGCCGCTAGACAGCGTCGGAATGTAGGAGGGGTAGCGGGGCGAGCCGCTGCCCATCCACGCCATCACCCTGAAGCGGAGCTTGCCGCCTTTCGCGGCCGCCTTGGCGAGTGCGGAGTCGATCACGCCCGGCGTCGTCAGGAACGGGTAGACGCCTCTGCTCGGCTCGAGGTCCCTTGCCCAGCTGAGTTCGTCGCGCAGGTAGTAGTCGACGAGCGGCCAGCCGGCGGGCGTCATCGAGTGTTCGCCCATCCAGTCGTACAGACCGCGACCGCTGTTCGGGATCTCCGGCGCCGACAGCGGGATCACCGTCGGCGTGAACGTCAGCCCGCCTTTGTGTTCTGCTTCTTCGCGTTCCCGCGTTTCCCGTTCGGCTTTTTCCCTGGCTTCGCGTTCGGCCCGTTCTTTTGCTTCACGTTCGGCTCTTTCCCGCGCTTCCCGTTCGGCGCGTTCCTTTGCTTCGCGTTCGGCTTTTTCTTTCGCTTCCCGTTCGGCCCGTTCTTTGGCTTCGCGTTCGGCTCGTTCTTTGGCTTCGCGTTCGGCTTTTTCTCGCGCTTCGCGTTCAGCTTTTTCCCTTGCTTCCCGTTCGGCTCTTTCTTTGGCTTCGCGTTCAGCTTTTTCCGTTGCTTCGCGTTCGGCCTTGCCCGGAGCTTCGTGTTCGGACTTTTCCTTCGTCCTGGCTCTCGCCGCCCCTTCGGCCGCTTCCCTGGTCTCCCTTTCGACGGTTTCCTTCGTCTCCAGTCGAGCGTCTTCACTTGCCTTGCGGCCGGCTTCCGCAGCTCGAGGCGGGTAGGTGATCCAGATCTCGTTCGACCAGATCCGCCGTGCGCGGGCCCGGACCTCGTAGCCGACGGTCAGCCCGGGATGCGCCGCCGGCGTGGCGGTGGTGCCAACAAGGATCGTGTAGGTGGGCGCCGCGCCGGGGACCTTGATCCTGAGCACGTAGTGGTTGTGCGGGGCGGTCGCCGTCCACGAGAGCACTTCACCGGCGACGCTCAGCTTCGATGGCGCCCTGCTGGCGCAACCCGTCTCGGAGCGTGGCGACGCTCCTCGTGTCCGGCCGCATGACGCACGGCGCTCGCCGTTCGCGAGCGGGATCCGGTGGGTTGTATGGGCCTCAGCCTGCGCGCTCGAGTTCCGCTGCGGTCTGGCGGCGGCGGGCGCTGCCCCGAGCAGGCACACCAGCGTTCCGAGCATTCCTGCGAGCGCTGCCTTCCTGATAGGAGACGTGCTCGGCGTGTGGTCGGGAGTGCAAGATGAGGGGCAGGGGTCAAGCGGGGCGATACCGGTGCCGATGCGAGCGATCACGCTCCGAACCTCGACGGCCCCCGGTGCCAGCCCAAGCGCGAACGGCCGCGACTGGACCGCCGTTGTTTTCCTTCCTCAAAGCTGCCCTTTTCGAACGCGGAACGGGGGGTTTGGGCGTCCCGAAAGGACGACAAGTTGGGGCCAGATAGGGCAGCCGTCCGTGCGCCGGGCTGGTTCTCTGCGACGCCCGCTGCGAACCCTCACCTGTGCTTGCCGGTGCACGTGAGACTCGCCTACGCTGCGGGTGTGACGATCGCCGAAGCACCCGACGTCGACGCGGCCGCCCGCGCACGGGCGTGGCACCACAGCGCTCATGCCGCCGTGTGTGACGTGATCGAGCCGTGGAGCCATGGCACGGTGGTGCGAGCGACGCGATACCCGAGCTATTGGGACTACAACGTGGTACGTGTCGAGGAGGACCCGGGGTGGGGAGTCGATGAGCTCGAGTCCTTCGCCGACACGGCCCTTGACGAGCTTGCGCACCGACGCATCGACTTCGAGCTGCTGGTGCCGACAGAGCGGCTGCGAGCGGGCTTCGAGGGCAGGGGCTGGGTCACGATGCGGCTGCTGTGGATGTGCCACGAGGGCGCGCGGCCGGCCATCGAGGACCCCCGCATCGAGGAGGTCCCCTACGACGCCGTGAACGAGCTGCGCATCGGATGGCACCGGGAGGACTTCCCCGACCAGGATGCGACCGGCTACTTCTCGCAGGCGCGCGAGGTGGCGGAGACCCGTCGCGCGAGGGTCCTCGCGATGTATGAGGGCGGTGTGCCCGTCGCCTTCACCCAGCTCGTACGTGACGGCGACGGGTCCGAGATCACTCACGTGTACGTGCATCCGGAGCATCGGGGGGCAGGCCGGGGGACTGCCATCACGCGCGCGGCGATCGATGCTGCGGGCGAGGTTCGTGAGCTCTGGATCTGCGCGGACGACGAGGACCGACCCAAGAACCTCTACGCACGGCTGGGCTTTCGGCCGGTGTGGACGTCGGTGCAATGCACGCGGCTCGCCTAGCCGCGCAGCGCGAGGAGCGTGATCACGCGCCA
>Ga0210409_10001578_pt1 | contig 29270 bp, 27 predicted proteins | sample IncBWH17MmetaG_FD_161649 | JGI IMG/M metagenome (GOLD analysis project Ga0210409, IMG submission 161649) | Forest soil microbial communities from Barre Woods Harvard Forest LTER site, Petersham, Massachusetts, United States - Inc-BW-H-17-M | ecosystem: Environmental > Terrestrial > Soil >...
GATGCCGCGGCGGCGGAGATTGAGCGTCGAGGAGTAGTCCAGGGCCCGCCCCGCGGCCACGGCCGCAAACAGCAAATCGTTCTCGCGGTCCCAAAAACGGTGTTCGAAGGGCGCGGCTGGTTTAGCCGGTTTGTCTGCGCCGGCAGTCTTCGCTTGGTCAGAAAGCGTGGCGCCAGGTGCCGGTTGTGGCGCGGAGGGCGCGTTCGGATCCCTGCCTTCAGCCGGTTGCTGCTGCGCGTGAACCGCGGAGACGGTCGCGAGCAAGAAAAATGCACCGGCCACCGCGCACCGCATACCTTTCCGCATACGAAGCCGCCCGATCCTTTCGTTTCGCGTGTTGGAAGCACAGATTGTGGGCAAGCCCGGAAAGGTTGTAAAGGAGGAAAGAAGAATTCGCCGGGAATTTCCTCTCAGGCAGCTAAGGGCCTGCGGATGCACCTGGGCCGATCGGCAACCCCACCACTAGGAATTGTATCTTTCCTCTTGACACCACAAGAGCCACGGCGCAGAATCCCCGCAACTTTTCCGTGCGCTTCCGGTCCACACGGATCGGGGCGGATCACAGCACGCGGAAAAATGGCGCGTCATTCCAGAGGGGGGAAAACGTGCAGTATTTGCCGGGTTGGACCGTTCAATGCATTAATCCGGAGTGCGCGGCGCGCGGCCACTGGCTGCGGGCCAACGATTCCGGAGGAGAACTCTGCAGCAATTGCAGCGCTCCGCTCCACAATGTTCCGCCACCGCTCGGCCCACGCTTGCGGATGCGTCCCCGCTCGCTGGGAAGTTACCGTCCACCGGGCCGCTCGCCTTCGCGACAGAGGTAGTCGCCGCGAGCGACTCTCAGGGCCGCTCGTCCCGGTCACTCCGGGACGAGCCGTCCCCGCAAACGGGGAAGGGTTCAAGTAGCACAGGCACTCTTGCCTGTGCGGTTTTCTCCACTTTCAGTCAGCCACGCATTAACAACGACTGCAAAACCCACACAGGCAAGAGTGCCTGCGCTACTTAGAACTAAAATGGGGAGAGCGGCCGTGGAGGTCCGGCCGCTCGTGGGGCATGGGCAAATTCAAGAAGGATGCGGCTGAACCGGAGCTATCGGGACCGGGGTTTGTCAGCGGAACCGATCAAACACAAGAAGATCAGCAAAGCAAACACCGAGATGCAGGCTGCGACAACCATCGGCGTCCTCGGTCATCGGGTGCGGGCTTTGCAAGAAGCTCGCAAACCCGATGCATAGCTCCAACCACGCGACCATTCTGCCCGCAGGCCACGCTCGCGCCAATGGACCTAGGGTTACATTTGCAGCGGTACTCTTGTACGGTACTTGTGGTCCTCACACTCCGAGGTCGGGAATATTTTCGAGGGCGTCGTTGAAGCGGTTGGTGAAATTCGCCATGCAGATGGCCAGGGTCAGCTCGACGATTTGTCCTTCGTCATAGAACTTGCGCAATTCCTGAAGAGCAGTGCCGCGGATCCCGGCGGCGCCGCGCGTCACGCGGTCGGCGAATAAAATCGTGGCCTTTTCCTTTTCATCGAAGAGGGGACTGCGCGAATAAAACGGGAGCGCGGCAATTTGCTCCGCGGTGACGCCTGCGCCTTTCGACGAAGCGATATGCGCGCGCGTGCAGTATTCGCATCCGTTGACCATCGACGCGCGAAGATATGCCAACTCCTTGTACCTGGCTCCGACGGTGCCCTCATTGATGACGGCCTTGTACAGGGGGAGAAACGTATTCAGCGCCGCGGGACGGTGCGCCATGGCCGCAAAAATGTTCGGAACTTTCCCCGCTCGCGCGGCGAGTTTCTCAAACGTGTCTTTCAATTCAGGCGAGGCTTGCTCTTTCGTCAGCGGATTCACAACTCCCATGTCCGGTCTCCCTTTTGATCATGAGGTAATGGGTTCTTGTTCGGACGGAAGTTTATCAGGGCACGGACGCATCGGGAAACGATGCAAGTAGCGCGGGCTTCAGTCGGCGGGGGTTTGACTTTGCAAGGACTAATCCCCACAGGCTGAAGCCTGCGCTACCCGAACCCAAACCATTGAACGCCTTTTCATCGCGTGTTAGCCTACACATAGCAAAGCCCTTCCAGTCCGCTCTTTGTACCTGGGGAACTTCCGATGGTGTCTCCCGCACGACAATTTAACGCGGTGGCCGATGAAGAACGCGTTCTCGAAATCGTGCGCGAACTTGTCGCCGAACTCGGACACGAGTCGGCTCTTCGTTCGGCCAACGCGGCATCGCATCTGGATCGCGATTTGGGCCTCGGCAGCCTGGAACGTGTCGAATTGCTTGTGCGCCTGGAAAAATCGTTTGGGACGCGGCTCGATCAAGAAGTGCTGGCCTCGGCCAACACGGTGCAGGACTTGATCGTCGCGCTGATCGCCGCAAATGGCGCTCCTGCAACGGCCGGCGTGCATGCGGAATTCGCCGTGCGCGAGCCCCAAGTTGCCTTCTCCGGGCAGGCGGTGGGAGTTCCCGCGGCAGAGACCTTTCAGGAAGTGCTGCGGCATCGCGGGCGCGCGGACGCAACTCGAGCGCATTTGATTTTTTACGAGGACGAAGGAGAAAGCGCCTCGCTCACGTTCGGCGAACTTCTGGAAGGAGCCGAGCGCGTCGCAGCCGATCTCGCGCAGCGCGGCATCGGGCGCGGCGACACTGTCGCGCTGATGTTGCCCACGTCGCGCGAATTTTTCCTCGTGTTCGCGGGTACGCTGCTCGCCGGCGCAACTCCTGTGCCGATCTATCCGCCGTTTCGCGCCGACCGGATCGCGGAGTACGCGGAACGCCAATCGGCGATCCTTTCGAACGCGGGCGCGCGCCTGCTTGTGACGTTCCGCGAAGCTGCCAGCGTGGCCAAATTGCTGAAGCCGCTCGTGCCTTCACTCGCAGGCGTCGCGACGGCCGAAACGCTGGCCCACTCGCGCGCCGTGACTCCTCCCGGGCCGCAACTGCACTCGCGCCCGAGCGACCTCGCCCTGCTGCAATACACTTCCGGCTCCACTGGCAATCCCAAAGGCGTGATGTTGACGCACGCCAACCTGCTGGCCAATGTCCGCGCGATTGGAGAGGCGCTCGGCATGCGCAGCGACGACGTCGGCGTTAGCTGGCTGCCGCTTTATCACGACATGGGCCTGATCGGCGCGTGGCTCATGCCGCTGTATTTCGGCCTGCCGGTGGTCGTGCTGTCGCCGCTGGCGTTTCTTTCGCGGCCGGCGCGATGGCTGCGCGCGTTCCATCGTTACCGCGGCACGATGGGCGCGGCGCCGAATTTCGCTTATGAATTGGCCGCAGCGAAAATTTCAGACGAAGAAATGCAGGGACTCGACTTGAGCGCGTGGCGCGCGGCGCTCAACGGCGCGGAGCCTGTCCATCCTGCAACGCTGGAACGATTTGCAACTCGTTTCGCGAATTGCGGCTTCCGTCCAGAAACGTTGTTGCCCGTCTACGGCCTGGCCGAGGCTTCGCTCGCCGTGGCGATTCCACCCGTGGGCCGCGGCCCGCGTGTGGACCGTCTCGATCGCGCTGCGTTCGCGCAAGGAGGCCGCGCTGTGCCCGCGCCGCCGGAAGCTTCCGCAGAAGATATGAATATGATTTCATTCGTCAGCGCGGGGCCACCCGTTCCGCGGCACGAAGTGCGAATCGTGAACGAACGTGGAGAAGATCTGGGAGAGCGCGTCGAGGGACAGCTCTGGTTTCGCGGACCTTCCACCACGCAGGGCTACTACCGGAATGAGGCCGCGACGGAGGCTCTGCTTCCCGAAGGCGTCGCGGCAGGATGGGTCAACTCGGGCGATCGCGCGTATATCGCCGGCGGCGAGATCTACATCACCGGACGTGTGAAAGACATCATCATTCATGCGGGTCATAACCTCTATCCTCACGAGATCGAGGACGCAGTCGCGCGTGTGCCGGGCGTGCGCAAAGGCTGCGTGGTGGCGTTCGGCGCGGCCGATCCGGTTGCGGGCACGGAACGGCTGGTGATCGTTGCCGAATCGCGCGAGCGGAACCGGGACGCGCGAGCGCGGCTCGCACAGGCCATCACCGCGCAAGTCACTGAAACTCTGGGACTGCCTCCCAACGTGGTCGAAGTCATTCCGCCGAACGTCATCCCAAAAACTTCGAGTGGAAAGCTGCGCCGCGACGCCACCAAGCAGCGGTTCCTTTCGGGCGAACTGTATTCCGATGCGCCGCCAGCCTGGCTGCAGCTTGCGCGCCTCGCGGGGGCTTCAAGCGCCGGGCGAATTCGCGGCGCGCTGCGGCGAATGGCAGAAGTGGCGTATGGCTGCTATGCCATCGCGATGTTTGCCGTGCTGCTGCTTCCCGCGTGGTTTTACGTGTTAATTTCACCGTCGCGAAAAAGCGCGGCGCGCGTCACGACGACGGCGCTGCGCGCGTATTTGAAAGTTGCGGGGTGGCGCGTGCGCGTCGAAGGCCGCGAGCATTTGCGGGAAAACGTGCCGCGCATGATGGTCGCCAACCACACGAGCTATGCGGATATTGTCGTGCTCATGGCGGCGCTCGGCACGGACTACCATTTCGTGGCCAAAGCCGAAGTGATGTCCATGCCGTTTTTCCGGACGTTTCTCCGCAAGCTCGGACATTTCTCATTTCGCCGCGAAGACCCGCGCTCGCGATTGCACCAGGCGGAACAAATTGAAGAAGCCCTGCGCCGCGGAGAATCCGTTTTCGTTTTTCCGGAAGGAACTTTCACCGCGCAATCCGGCGTGCGCCCATTTCATCTCGGCGCGTTCAAAGCGGCCATCGCCGCGCAGCGGGAGATCGTGCCCATCGCCCTCGATGGAACGCGGCGCGTACTGCGGGACGGCACCTGGCTGCCGCGCCCAGGACGCATCACCATCACGATCTGCCCGCCGATCGCTCCTCCCTCCTCGGTTGAAGATTGGCAGCAAATCGTGCGCGTGCGCGATTCGGCCCGCGAAATCATTTCCCGTTACGCGCACGAACCGCTCCTCTAATTTCTTTTTTAGCGGGCAACCGCTGCACAAAACCAGTGCATCCCAATTAACGTTCGAACGGTTGTTTGTTTCGGACGGCTTGGGATCCCTCAGGGTGGGGCTCACCGTCGTGTTATCAAGGATCTGCGGGAATTCGCACGATCCAAAATCATAAACAGGGAGACACTTCATATGCGTAGAGTTGTGTGTCTATTGGGATTGGTGTTTCTGTGCGGCTTGAGTGCGGCCGCACAGGATGTTCCGAAGGTCGATTTGTTTGCCGGATATACTTACGTTCATACCGGCCCCGCCATCTCGCTTCCTTCGTTTAATGCCAATGGCGGCGTCGGGTCCGTCGCATTGAATTTCACCAATTGGGGCGGCCTCGTCGTCGAAGTGGGCGGCATCCATGCCAGCGTGATTAACGGCGCGGATGTGGACGCGACCGCTTTGACCTACATGGCCGGTCCCAAAATTACGCTCTTCCACCGCTCCAAACTATCTCCCTTCGCCCAGGCGCTTTTCGGATTTACGAATACGAACCCCGGCTTCAACCAAACCACGCTCAGTCACAACACATTCGCCATGAGCCCCGGAGCCGGGCTCGATTGGAACGCGACGCGCCACTTTGGCATTCGCCTCGCCCAGGTGGATTACCTGCTGACGCGAATTCCAACGTCGACCAATCAAGTGAACTGGAACAACTTCCGCTACTCCGCGGGCGTTGTCTTCCGTTTCTAATTTCACGGACCGATTTTGCGCCCGGCGCCGCTGCGGGAGGAGCCGCGCCGGGGTCTGCAAGGGCCGAAGCACCGATATCTTCGGCCCATTTTTACTCTGCTGCGGGGCGATCCCGGGAACGCCAATCTCCCAATTGGCGGTTTTCGCGGGGGCATCTAGGAGAATGCCGTTCCCCGGATTTACTACCAAGTTGGCACGTCGACTTGCGAAGTTAGGCCCAATTTTAGATGAGCTGATAAGCCTATTGTTATCAGTGTATTACAAGTATTCGCTTTTTATGCACCATTTTCCGGTGTTTGCGCATCACATATTCAGTTTTTATTTTTGGGGCTCTAGGCCGAGGTATAAGATCATGCGTCTTCCTTCAAAAGAGGCAGTTGGGGTTCGTTATACGGGCTGGGCCGCGCTGGGGCGCGATCCGCAAGAGGACACTTTGGAATACGCCTGTCCTTACTGCGGGGCGCATGGTGTAAAGGCGGCGCGACGCACTCCCGACCAGTATCATTTCACCGATGGTTTCCTGCAGGACTTGCAAGGGGAAATGGCGGCATGCCATTCGTGCCGGCATTCGTTGCGGATTGCTCCCGTGGTCCTGCTGCACGACCAGGATGAAAAGCGCCGGTTCGAAGGCGTATTTTCGGACGACCTGGTGCCAAGCAGGAACTAAGTTCCCTGGTTCACTCCTCCGTCTGCAAGAACGGGCCGCCCCGATGAAATCGAGGCGGCCCGTTTCAGTCCCTGTTCGCTTCCGTTTTGGACGCCGGGTCAGCGCCGGTCACCGTCGTGATCGAAGTCAGCGTTGCCGCGCCAGTTGTTGCCATACCGGTGCTCGCAACTCTCGCGGGCCTCGGCAAGCTCGTGCCGGTCGTGGCTGGCCTGACGGCTGTCAGCTCCGTGACGATGGATATCGCGGTCCAGGCGCTCTTCCCACTTCTCGACGTTCCGGCGGCAACTGTCATAGCCATCCGCGCGGGCAGTCGTCGCGCCGCCCGATAGGAGTAGGCCGCTGGCCAAGGCAGAAGCCAGGGCCGTCTTCCAGAGCATCTTCGTCCAGACCATAAAGCACCTCCTCAGGTGCGTAATCAGGTCCGGGGCTGGCGCGGGCCGTTTTGACTACTGTTATTTTGATCGCGGAAATCGGGAAGAAGGTTGTACGCGCTATTGCAGCAGTGAATCCGGCTCGAGGTGATGTTTCTCGAGGTCGTCGCGCACGCGGTCGAAGGCCTGGTCCACCGTATCGGCAAACTGAAGCAAGCCGTATTCGTGCTTGTTGATGGTTCCGCAGCGCAGCATGTGTTTCCAGTCGAGCACGCGGTCCCAATACTCTCGCCCGTAAATCAGAATTAGATTTCGCCGGTGCAATTTTCCTGTTTGCATCAGCGTGAGCATTTCCCAGAGCTCGTCCATGGTGCCGAACCCCCCGGGAAACACGATCAGCGCCTTGGCCAGTTGCGCGAACCACAGCTTACGCATGAAAAAGTAGTGAAACATGAAACTCAATTCGGGGCTGATGTAATCATTGGGGCGCTGCTCGTGGGGCAGCTCAATGCTCAGGCCGATGGATTTCCCGCCCGCCTCGGTCGCGCCGCGGTTGGCCGCCTCCATAATTCCGGGGCCTCCGCCGGAGCAAATCACGAAGCGCCGCGGATGATCACCGAGCGACATTGCCCAGGAGGTGATCCTCCTCGCCAGCTCGCGCGCTTCTTCGTAGTAGCGGGACATCTGGACGGCCGACTTCGCGTCGCGGAGAGCGCTGCGATATTGGAGTGCGTCGAGGCGCGATGTTTTTGCCTTTCGGAGCTTGTGCAGGTGCGCCGTCGCTTGCTCACGCGAAAGGATTCGGGCCGACCCGAACATGACGATCGTGTCGCCCACTTTTTCGTGCCGGAACCGCTCCAGCGGGTCGATATATTCCGTCGTGATGCGCACAGGGCGCGCCGGTAAGCTTTCCATGAAGATCGGATCGCGATAGGGCGGCTCGATTTCTTTCTGACGGCGCCTGCGGCTCATGAACCCTCCACTGCAAGTGACTGCAATTTGACATTCTACGCAACCGCCATACGGAAACGCCAGAGACACGGACGCGGCGTGTTCCGTCTAGATACATTCTTCAGGCAACGCTCCGCGGCGCTGACCCCGGGCTCGGCCAACGCATCAGAGCGTTTTCGCTTCCAACGTAGTAGACTGGTGGGCAGATGAATTTGAGACAAACACTTGCGCCTGGCCTGGCCGCACTCGCCGCGGGAATGGTGTTTGCCGCCGCGTCCGCGCGCGCTCAGCAACCAAAAGGGCCTAACGCGCCCAAACCCGGCACGCCAGTGCAACAGCCACCGCAGGGCACCATCCGCGTCCGGGTCGCTTTGGTTACCGCGCCAGTCGTCGTAATCGGCGCCAAGGGAGAGCCCATCCTCGACCTGCAACAGAAAGACTTCCACATCCTCGATGATGGGGCGGACCAGACGATCGAATCGTTCGATCTGGGCGGGGAGCAGGTCTCAGCCGTGCTTGTTTTTGAGACCAGCGCGCGCATCGCGCCGCTTTTGCCCGCCGTCCAGAAATCCGCGATTGTCTTCACGCAGACCATCGTCGGCCCCTCAGGAGAGGCCGCGGTCCTCAGCTACGACAACAGCGTCAATACCCTGCTGCCCTTCAGTACCGACAACGACAAAATCGAAAAGACCATCGCCACCTTGAAGCCCGGCAACAGCGGCGCCCGCCTCTATGACGCGCTCGCCTCGGCTGTCGGCCTCCTGCGCGATCGCCCGTCCGGTCAGCGCCGCGCGATTGTCGTTGTGGGCGAAGCCAGCGACGCGGGGAGCGAGGAAAAACTCGGCCGCGTCCTGCGCGATGCGCAGCTTGCCAACATTGTCATCTACAGTGTGGGGCTTTCCCCCACTTCTGCGGGACTGCGCGCGCCGCCGTCGCAGGCTGGTCCGCCTTCGGCCACGCCTCCCGGCACGTTCGGCGGTCCGTCGTTTCCGGGCGCGGCGCAAACTCCTACCAGCCAGCAGCAATACGGCGGCAACATTGATCTTCTGGGCCTCTCCGAGTGGGCTGTGCGGAACGCCAAAGCCGTGGTGAAGGATCGCCCGCTTGAGGTCGCCGCCACGGCCACAGGCGGGACGTATCAACCCGCGTTCCGCGAAAGCAACCTCGACAACGCGATCGATGCCATCGGCGCCGAGCTAAATTCGCAGTACATGCTGAGCTATCGTCCCACTGGCGCGGATAGCGCGGGCTATCATCAAATTAAAGTGACCGTGAATCGCCCAGGCGTGAAAGTACGAACGCGGCCGGGCTACTACCTCGAATCGAAATAATTTTCTGCCTCTCCGCCTCGTAAAAAAACCAATACATACCGCACTACAAAGAAAGTCAATTCGCAGCAGGTTTAAGTAGCACAGGCACTCTTGCCTGTGCGGTTTTTGCAATCGTTGAAATGCATAGACGTGTAAAACTGGCGAAACCCGCACAGACAAGAGTGTCTGTGCTACAAAACCCGCAACCTACAACCCTCTTCTATTTCCCGCTCTTCTTACGGTCCAGCTTCAACGTGAGGACGAATTCCTTGCGAGTGTCGAAATTCGATATGGATCGATTCGAGGAGGTCATGCCTTCCTTTTCGGCGTGGATTTCATAATCGACGTTGAGATCGAGCCCGCTGAAGCGGAAGGTGCCGTCACTGTCGGAGAGATGCGTAGTGACGTCCTGCGAGTGGACATTTTTCAGATACACCACAGCCGTTTCCACAGGGCTCTCGTCCTTGTCCACCACTGTTCCGCGAACGGTTCGCAGCTCAGATTCCTTCCTCTTGGGCTTGTCCTGCGCGAACAAGACAGTTGCGGCCAGCGCGGCCAGCGCGACAAGTCCTAGTATCCTGCTGCGATTCATGGTTTTCCTCCGGTCGTTTGCTGCGCATGCGGCTCCGTGTGGGCTGCCGTCTGAGGCTGCATTCGGATGGTCAGGTCCGCTTGATTGTCATCTCGCGCGTCAATCTCGCGTGTTTCCGTTTTGAAGCCTCGCGCTTCGATCGTCAGTTCGTACTCCGTGCCTGGCGGGACGCGGAAGGCCACCTCGCCCTGGCGGTCGGACATGCCTTCCCATTTAAATTTCTTTTGATCCGACCGGCGGACTCGCGCCCGGGCGCCCGGAAGAGTGAATCCCTGGTCCGTAAATACGGTGGTGAAAATGATGAAAATGCGGGCATGTGAATCGCGTGAATCTTGGGCGCCGCGAGGCGTCTCGGCGGCAAATGCCGCGCCCGCGAGGCAAACCAATCCGAGCAGAGCAATCAGTTGACGCACAAAAGTAAGATGGCCAAAAGGAGGGAGGGGATGCCGGAAGAAATCGAAGAGCGGGTCAAACCTCTTCTTCTTCGTCTTCCTCGTCGTCATCGTCCGCAAATTCGTCCCCGTCCTCTGACTCTTCCTCTTCTTCTTCGTCATCGTCATCGGAAATGGCATTGACCTTGACGGGATGGATCTGCACGACCTCCATTTCGGTTTCGCACTCGGGGCAGGCCAGAATTTCGCCTTCCTCGACTTCGTCTTCGTCAACGTCAATTTCTGTGGCGCATTCAGGACACCGGACCACGGCGAAAACCTCCTTGGGATCGGGTGCGGGCTCTACGCTCCGTCGCCAAAGCGCTCTGGCGCGTCGGACTCTTGCAGCCCGCCGAAATCAGGACACACATGCTGCTGAAGTATTATATAACGCGAAGCGGCCCAGGAAGGGAACAGCCAAAAACGACCATGACGCCCAGGAGAGAATACCCGGATCAACCCATGATAGGTGTTGGCGGAGTGGTGATTGACGCCGGACGCACCCTGCTCATCCGGCGCGGCAGCGCGCCGCTCAAAGGCGAGTGGTCCATTCCCGGCGGCCTGCTCGAAGTCGGAGAAACGCTCGAGCAAGGTGTGACGCGAGAACTCGCCGAAGAAACCGGTCTCCAAGTGCGCGTCATCGAACTTATCGAAGTGTTCGAGCGAATATTTCCTGCTCCCCCCAACACGGACGGCACACCGGGCGACGCCGCCCACCCGCAGTATCATTTCGTCATTCTCGATTATCTCTGCGAAATCCGCGGCGGAACTCTTACCGCAGGAAGCGACGCCCAGGAATTCGCCTGGGCGCGCGAAGAAGAATTACCCAAATTCGATTTGACCGTGGCGGTCACGCGCGTCCTGCGAAAAGCGTTCGCCCGGGCGCGGGCGCGCCTGACTCCCCCGCCCCAGCCATGATCCAAAATGAATATCTGGAATCGGCAGAAAACAGGTATAAAATCTGAACAATGGTCGGTACCCATAGCCAGCCCGTGTTTGCCTGCCTGAAATCTTTGGTGTTTTGGGCTATCGTAATTGCCTTGTCCGCCGGGCCAGTCGGGGCCCAGAAGGGCGGCTCTTCTGGCGGAGGCAGGTCGGGGCCCGGGTCGGGAGGATCTCGGGGAACGCCCGGCGGAGGAACAAGCGACCGTCCCATCTATTCTGCCACACAGCCCGGGACTCAGCCCGGCGCAGACCCAGGATTGATGGTCCCGACGACGGGGACTCAGCCTCTTGAAAAGCCGGCGGTGTCCGAAGATGAATCCTGCCTTCCGTGGGACCTTCCCATCGCGCGCAGCGGCAGTGTAAGCGCGATACGGCTGGGAGTTCCCAATAAGGCCAGAAGCCAGTACGAAAAGGCTTGCGGCGCTTATAAAAAGAAAAAAATGTCTGAAGCCGAGCAGCACGCTCGCGACGCAATTGAAAAGTATCCAAAGTATCCGGCGGCGTGGGTCATGTTGGGGCAGGTTCTGCAAGATCAGCAGAAGATGGACGAAGCCCACGATGCTTGTTCGCAGCCGATAAGTGTTGATCCAACTTACCTGCCCCCCTACCTCTGCCTGGCGGGGCTTTTGGATCGCGAGCAAAAATGGGACGACCTTGTGACCTGGTCCGACCGTTTTCAAGGCCTGAATCTAACCGGGGATATGTATGCGAACTATTATCGCGGTTTAGCCCTCTTCCATCTCCAGAATTTTCCGGAAGCCCAAAAATGCATTTCGAAAGCCATTACCATCGATATGGCTCACCACCAGCCCGCCTTCAACTTTTTGCTTGCTCAAATCTACGGCGAGCAAGGCAACATGGCGGATGCAACCGTCCAGATCCAGCAGTTCGTGAAATATAGCAGCAGCAAGCAGGATAAGGACGCCGCAAGGCAATACCTGTCGCAGCTACAGGCGCAACAAAACGCGAAATAAAGCGACTCTACGCAATCGCAGCGAACGCTTGCAACATGCCTTCAGGAAGTCTTTCGTTCCCCCCGGCTCCATCCGTAGCGGCCCAGCAAAAGCACAAACTTGCAGTTAAACAACACGCGGGATTTCAATGCGCCGTTTTCCATCTGCGCAAGCACCAACTCCTGATTGTCACGGTCGCCCACTGGAATGACGATGCGGCCGCCCTCTCGAAGCTGGCTCGCGAATACCTGGGGTATTTCCGGGGCGCCGGCGGTAACGAGAATGGCGTCGTAAGGCGCGGCGTCGAGGAAGCCTGCGGACCCGTCCCCGTTGTGCACATGCACGTTCGCGTAGCCCAGATTCGTCAGTCGTTCCTGCGCCGCCAGCGCCAGCGAAGTGTGGCTCTCTACCGTGATGACCTGGCTCACCAATACCGATAGCACCGCCGCCTGGTAGCCCGAGCCCGTGCCGATTTCCAGCACACGTTCGGAGCCGGTGAGTTCGAGCGCCTCCGTCATGGCCGCGACCATGTACGGCTGCGAGATCGTTTGGCCCTCGCCGATCGGCAACGGCTTGTCGGCGTACGCATCGTTCCGGAATTGGAGGGAGACAAACTTGTGCCGCGGAACCGCGGCCATGGCTTCGAGAACGCGCGGCGCGCTAACGCCGCGTTTGCGGATTTGCGACTCGACCATCAAGCGGCGCTCGGCCGCCGATCCGTCGAAGAGAATTTCAGTGTTGCCCATGATCCATTATATGCTCCCAGGCAATTTTAGTAGCACAGGCACTCTTGCCTGTGCGGTTTTGTAGCATGCAAGCGCACGGTAACCGGCCCGACGGCGTTCGCAAAAAGCGCACAGGCAAGAGTGCCTGTGCGGTTTTGTAGCATGCAAGCGCACGGTAACCGGCCCGACGACGTTCGCAAAAAGCGCACAGGCAAGAGTGCCTGTGCTACCTGAATCTCAAGCGCCCCTGATACACTACCCCCGACTCTAAGCGGAGGTGGGTGGTGTCCAAACTTTTCCAATGGATTTGGAAACAGATGCGGTTGCGGCGCTCGGCGCCGGGCATACCGCAAGCATTGGCGCTGCTCGTCCTCGGTTTGCTCGTCGCGCCTCGCGCGCGGGCGCAAAAAATCACCATGGAATTCGACCAGACCATCGACTTCAGTAAATACAAAACGTTCGCTATCCGCGACGGCCAGTTGAACAGCGGAAATCCCGCCTTGAACAGCCCGCTCGTCAAAAAACAGATCGAGGCGGACATTCAAAACAATCTCACCAAAAAGGGTCTGACGCTGGTGACCAGCGGCCCGTCCGACCTCAATGTCCGGTACACGTTCGGCGCCGCACGCAAGACCGAGATCGAGGCTTACCCCGCCGGATGGTATGGATACGGCACTCGCTACGTCAGAGTGCCTTACGCCGAAGGAACGCTGGTCATCGATCTGCGCGACCCCGCCACGCGTTCGCTTGTCTGGCGCGCCATTGCCGCCGAGGAAAAAAGCGACGCCTCAAAAATCCAGGGCAAGATCGACGACATGGTCAAGAAATCCATCGACAAATATCCGCCAAAGAAAAAATAGCTAGAGGGAGTGATTTTTCGGGTGCCGGCCAAGTAGCACAGGCTTCAGCCTGTGGATTTCCGACTGCCTCGCCCAGACGAAAACTCACAGGCTGAAGCCCGCGCCACTAGTTCTAACTTCTCATGTCGAGTGGCGCGTAAGGTCGCAGGTCGTGGCCCAGATACACCTGTCTGGGGCGCGCGATTTTCTGTTCGGGATCGAGCAGCATCTCTTCCCACTGCGCGATCCAGCCGCCGGTACGCGGAATCGCGAACAGCACGGGGAACATGGTTACCGGAAAGCCCATGGATTGATAAATCAAGCCGGTATAAAAATCCACGTTGGGATACAGCTTGCGCGAGACGAAGTAGTCGTCCTCCAGTGCGATGCGCTCGCATTCGAGCGCGATATCCAGCAGCGGGTTGCGGCCCATGATTTCGAAGACGCCGTCGGCCACGTGCTTGATGATGCGCGCGCGGGGGTCATAGTTCTTGTATACGCGGTGGCCAAAGCCCATGAGTTTCTTCTCGCCCGCCTTCACTCGCTTGATGTACGCGGGCACGCTGGCGAGCGATCCGATATCCATCAGCATGCGCAGAACTTCCTCGTTCGCGCCGCCGTGCAGCGGGCCATACAGCGCCGCCGTCGCCGCAGCTGTCGCTGAAAACGGGTCCACGTGCGAGCTGCCGACGCAGCGCATCGCGTTCGCCGAACAATTCTGTTCGTGGTCCGCATGAAGAATAAACAGCACATCCAGCGCGTGCTCCAGCGTCGGGTTCGGCCGGTACTTCAACTCGGAGGTCTTGAACAGCATGTTCAGAAAATTTCCGGCGTAGCTCAGCTCGTTGTCTGGATAGGCAAACGGCATGCCCAGGCTGTGCCGGTAGGAAAACGCCGCAAGCGTCGGCATCTTCCCGATCAAGCGGTAGGTCTGCTTCAGGCGCGATTCCTTGTTGAAGATATCTTTCGCCTCGGGATAAAAAGTGGAAAGCGCGGCGATGGTCGAGATCATCATGCCCATGGGGTGCGCGTCGTAGTGAAACCCGTCCAGGAATTTCTTCACGGACTCGTGGATGAAAGTATGGTGCGTAACGTGGTAGGTCCATTCATCCAGCTGCGCGCGCGTCGGCAGCTCGCCCCGCAAAATCAGATACGCCGTTTCGAGATACGTGCTTTTCTCGGCCAGTTCCTCGATCGAATACCCGCGGTACCGCAGGATGCCTTTGTCGCCATCGATGAACGTGATTTTGCTCTGACACAAAGCCGTATTGTTGAAGGCCGGGTCGTAGCTCATCATCCCGAACTCATCGGGTTTCACTTTGATCTGGCGCAGATCGGTGGCGTGGATCGTGTCGTATTTGATTGGAACTTCGTAGGATTTTCCCGTGCGGTTATCGGTAATGGATAGAGTGTCCCGGCTCATGCGGGTGGTCCCTTCGTCTGCAACCTGCGTCCCAGGTTTGGTTGGATTCATGACGGCGTCCGCCCATACCAAAAGCGGCCAAGTAGGAATCTACACTAAGTTTGCATTTTGCGGGAGTGGTATCGCACCAAATCTCCCTGCTAGGAAAGACGTTCGGGCAACCCGCGCGGTTGCTTCAATTTCCCCTAATCAAGCGAGAATGAATCCTGCCGGGCAGCAGCTTCTCGGCGCCCTCTGTGGCCGTTCTCTGTGTCCTCTGTGTTAGAGGTCTTTCCGAAAAGCATTCAACACAGAGAACACAAAGAGAACCGAGGACACGGAGGCGCCCATGCTAAGTCTCAAGTTTGAAGCGCGTGGCGGCCAGGCGGTACAGCTTCTGCCAGAGCGTGCGGTTCACAGTGACCACGATGACCGACATCACCATCGTTGCCGCCAGCAGGACCGGCAAATTTCCGGAATCGGTGGCGCCGCTGATCGCCGCTCCCAGCCCGCGCACGGAAAGCGTTTTCCCCTGAAAATGAAAATATTCCGCGACGATGCTGGCGTTCCAGGCGCCTCCCGAAGCGGTCAGCATTCCCGTCACCAGGTACGGAAAAATCGCCGGGAGGATCAAGCGCCGCCAGCGCTCCCACCGCTTGAAACGAAAAACGCTGGAGGCTTCTTTCAAGTCCGTCGGGATCGCCATCGCTCCCGCAATCACGTTAAACAGGATGTACCACTGTGTGCCGAGCAGCATCAGGGTCATCGCGGCGATACCCATGCCGCCGCCGGCGCGAATCAGCAGCAGCAAAAGCACGGGAAACAGCGCCGTCGCTGGAATCGATGCGGCAATCTGTACCAGGGGCTGCGCGAGCTTCGCCACTCGAGGCGTCGTCCCGATCCAGACGCCCGCCGGAACGGCCCAGAGCGCGCCGAGAAGCAATGCGGCGTTCACGCGAAGAAACGTGAGAGCGGCGTCGCGCGTGAGAAGGATCAATTCCTGCTCGCCGAGATGCGCAATAGTGGCCAGCGCGCGGTAGGCAAGCCAGGCCATGGCCGCCAAAGTGGCCGCTCCGAAGGCGCGCGCGAGCCATCGTCTGACAGTGTTCTTGGACGGCGGCTGTTCCGCGCGCCCGTCCATTTTCTTCACCGCAAATGCATGCGTCACGCGCTCTTCCACCGGATATATCGCCGTACGATATAACGCGGCGAGGATACCGGAGCGGCGCAGGAACGTCAGCACAGAGGACTGCGGCGCCGCCCCTTCCACCGTCTCAAACTTGAATTTGTCCGACCAGGCGATCGCCGGCCGCCAAACCAGTTGATCCAGCAGGACGATGACCGCGATCATCGCCGCCATTCCCCACAGGATAGCGCGCGTGTCCCCGGCCCCGGCGGCCACCTGCAAATAGGAACCCAGCCCTGGTAAGCGGAAATCGCGCGTTCCCAGCACAAACATTTCGCACGCCATCAGGAAAAACCAGCCGCCGGCCACGGACATCATCGAGTTCCACACCAATCCGATGGCCGCAAAGGGCAGCTCCAGCTCTGTGAACCGCTGCCATTTGCTGAAGCGATACAATCGCGCAGCCTCGTCCAGATCGCGCGGGATGCCTTTCAGCGACGCGTAAAAGCTGAACGCAATGTTCCACGCCTGCCCGGTGAAGATCAGCAACACCGAACCCAGTTCGAGCCCCAGCTGGCTCCTGGGAAACAGCGCGACCATCGCCAGCATCACGCCGGGAAGAAAGCTCAGTACCGGGATCGATTGCAAAATATCCAGCAAGGGAAGCAGGATTTTCGCAGCGCGCTCGGACTTGGCCGCCGCCATTCCATAGGCCAGCGCAAAGAACAGCGACAAGATATAGGCAATCGCAATGCGCACCAACGAATACGCCGCATACAGCGGCAAAGCGCGCGGGCTCGAAGAAATGTTCGCAACAGGCGTGAAGGGCGCGAACCAGATGCGTCCGGAAGCAAACAGGGTGTACAGAATCGCGAGCAGTCCCGCGAAAACGGAAACGTCCGCTACGAACGTGCTCTTCCATCGCGTGCGCTCGGAAATGGCGCGCAGAATGGCCTGGTAGCTCAGGATTGGTTCCATTTTCATGGGCGCCGTGATTCGCGGAGGGTCACGGCTTGGTCCGGCTCAGCCGGCCGGTCACGGAATCGTAGTCGAACAGTTCCGCGTAACGGCCCCATTGAATGGCCGTGTCGAGCTGGCGGCGCACCTCGTCGTCGCTGAAGTGTTCGTCGAGCAGATCGTGGAAGAATTCCAGAGGCATCGTGCCGTCGGCCTTGGCTTGCAGTGCCGAAGCCATCTGTTGCAGCACGGGCACATGCGCGAGCACGGCATCGCGAAACAATTGCTTGCGTTTCTGAATGTCGCCGCCCGCAACGTTCCGGCCCAGCTCGGTGATTTCCGCGTCGCCATGTTCCACGGTCGCGAATCCCAGGAGAACGCAGGCGTCCACGATCGGCAGCAAGTCATCTGAATCCAGCATCAGTTGATGCGAGAGCCGGTGCAGATCTTCGCGCCCGCCGTGGTCCGCGAGAATCTCCAGAAAGCCGGCAATTCCTCCCGCGCGCACATGCGGCAGCATCAGATAGCGCGGGGTAGGCGTGGTGGTGCCGGGCTGCGGAGGCGTTGGTTTCATTTCCGCCGTCAATTCGTGTTGGACATCGGGTTGCGTCAGCACGCGATAAATATGATCCACCAAAGATTCGAAGGTTTCGGATTTGCGGCTGCGCGGCTGCGGCAATGTAATTTCAAAATCCTCGCGGATTCGCGCCGGATTGCTGGCCAGCACGATCACACGGTCGGCCAGCACGACTGCCTCCTCGATGTTGTGTGTGACGATAAAAATCGCCCGCGTGGGAATTTTCCGGTCGCTCCACAGCTCCAACAATTCGCCGCGCAGCGTCTCCGCCGTCAGCACGTCGAGCGCGGAAAACGGCTCGTCCATAAATAAGACTTCCGGCTCGATCACCAGCGCCCGCGCGAATCCCACGCGCTGTTTCATTCCCCCGGAAAGTTCCTTGGGATAAGCGTTCTCGAATCCGTCGAGACCCACCGAATCCACAATATGCATGGCGCGCTTGTGGCGCTCGAGCGACGCCACGCCCCGCGCTTCCAGCGGCGCCTCGACATTTTCGAGTACCGTAAGCCAGGGAAACAGCGCGAAACTTTGGAACACGATCCCGACATTGGGCGGCTCGTCACCCAGCTTGCGCCCATGCCAGAGCACTTCCCCCGCTGAGGGCCGCGAAAGCCCCGTAAGCATTCGCAGGAGTGTCGATTTTCCGCAGCCCGACGGCCCCAGTAGCGCCAGAATCTTTCCAGGCATGATCTTGATGTTGATCGGGGAAACGACTTGAATGCGGCCGCCGTCCGGCTGCGCGTAGAATTTCTCAAGGTCCCGCCCTTCGAGAATCGGCTCGTTGTTTTCGCCGCCGGGAAGTTCGGCCGCTATTGGAATGTTGTTGGTTTGCGACACTTGCGCATTATGAACGATTCAGATGGCATTTCTCATCATTAATGCTGGCCCAGGTCAGTTTTAAGCAGCGCAGACTTCACAGGCTGCGGAAAAAGTCGGTTCCGGGGAGGTTTTAGTAGCACAGCCACTCTTGGCTGTCCGGTTTTCGCGTTCTGTTGCATCCCCAACATGCTGAGGTCGAGAAAACCGCACAGCCAAGAGTGGCTGTGCTACTTAAGATTCGTGGCTCAGGCGGGATTGCGGTCGACCGCGGGATGGCGCACATCGCTTCCCGCGACCATGTAGATCACATCCTCAGCGACGTTCGTAGCGTGGTCGGCGATGCGCTCCAGATTTTTGGCCACCAGGATCAGCTCAAACGCGGGAAATACGACAGAAGAGTCGCCCATCATGTAGCTGAGCAGTTCGCGGAAAATCTGGTCGCGCAGCTGGTCGACCTGGTCGTCACGAGAGAGCACCGAGCGGGCCAGCTCAATATCGCGGCGCACGAGCGAATCGAGGCTGTCGCGCATCATTTTCTCGGCCAGCTCGCCCATCCGTGGCAGGTCCACATAAGGTTTCACGCGCGGGTGGCGTACGATGCGCGTCGCCGAGTGCGCGATATTCACCGCCTGATCGCCGATTCGCTCCAGATCGTTGTTGATGCGCGCAATGGCCAGAACAAAGCGCAAATCAGCGGCCATAAGCTGTTGCAGGGCGAGCAATTGCACCACGCGGTCATCGATCTCGATTTGCAGCTCGTTGATGGCGTTCTCTTCCCGCAGGACGGTCCCCGCGAGCTTTTCGTCCGCATCGAGCACCGAATGAACCGACTGATGCACGGCTCGCTCGGCGAGGCTGCCCATCCATAGCAGCCGTTCTTTCAGCTCTTCCAAATCGCGTTCGAAATGTCGTTCCATTCTTTACGTCCTCTCCGTGGGCAACGCTGCACCGGGCCCCTCGTTTCAGCCAGCCTCATCCGAAGCGGCCGGTGATGTACGCCTCAGTTCGGGGATCCGAAGGCGTCGTAAACATATGCCCCGTCGGTGAAAACTCGATCAGGTCTCCATTTAACATGAAGGCGGTAGAATCGCTGACGCGCGCCGCCTGCTGCATGTTGTGCGTGACGATCACCAGTGTGCACGTCGGTTTCAATTCGAACAGTAACTCCTCGATCTTGGCTGTATTCACGGGATCGAGCGCGGAGCAAGGCTCATCGAGCAAAAGCACTTCGGGATCGACGGCCAGCGCCCTGGCGATGCACAACCGCTGCTGCTGCCCGCCGGAGAGCGCGTAGGCGGACTTGTGCAGCTTGTCCTTCACTTCGTCCCACAGTGCGGCGCGGCGCAAGCTCTTCTCCACGGCTTCGTCCAGGCGGCCCTTATGCCCGTTGATCCGTAAGCCATAGGCCACATTCTCATAGATCGACTTGGGGAACGGGTTGGGCTTCTGAAACACCATGCCCACCATGCGGCGCAACTTCGTGACATCCAGCGTAAGGATGTTCACGCCATCCAGGGCAATTTCCCCCTCGAGGCGAGTATGGCGGAGGGTTTCGTGCATCCGGTTCAGCGTTCGCAGCAGCGTGGATTTGCCGCAGCCCGAGGGCCCGATCATTGCCGTTACTTTGTTGGTGGCCACGTCCATCGACACATTGTGCAGGGCGTGGTTCTTGCCATAGTAGAAATTGAGCTTGGTAACTTTCATTCGCAGTGTGTTGGCGCCTGAGGTGGTCATAGCCGGTGTATGCTCAGCCGTCTTATCCGTGGAGGACGCTGTGGCAGCCCCCGAATTCGACATGAGCGGGAAAGCAGTACTCATCGTCAGGTCCTCTCATACGCGGTCCCGCGCGTCAAAAACGCGCGTACCAAAATGTTTGTCACCAACACCAACCCGAGCAATACGAGTCCCGCCGCCCATGCCTGACGATGCCAATCCTCGTAAGGACCCGTCGCGTACGTGTATATCACAACGGGAAGCGACGAGGTCGGCTGATCCCAGCCGGGGCTCCAGAAACGGTTGCCGAAGGCAGTAAAGAGCAGCGGCGCGGTCTCCCCCGCGACGCGAGCCAGGGCCAGCAGTACGCCGGTCAGAATTCCGCGCGAAGCTGCGGGAAGCACGACCGTCGCGACCATCTTCCACTTGTTCGCGCCCATGGCGAAGGCGCCTTCGCGCAGCGAGCGCGGCACGTCCGTGAGAAAACTCTCCGTGTTGCGGAGCACAGTGGGAATCACCATGATCCCCAGCGCAAATCCTCCCGCGAGCGTTGAAAAGTGATGCATGGGCATTACAACCAGGGCGTAGGCAAAGATACCAATCACGATCGAGGGCACGCCATTCAACAGATCCGCCGTGTACCGCACCACAAAGGGAATCGTCCGCCCGCCGAATTCCGCCAGGTACACTCCTCCGAGCAAACCGATGGGAACCCCGAATAAAGCCGCAAGTAGGAGAAGTTTCAGGCTGCCAAGGATCGCATTGGCCATGCCTCCGCCCTCCTCGCCCACCGGCGCAGGCAGATGCGTGAAGAAAGTCCACGACAAGTCTTTTCCGCCGTTATACACGAGATACCCGAGAATAAAAAACAGGACCGATACGGTCAGCAAAACACACACACCCGTGAGCGAAAGCATGACCACGTTCAGCGATTTTCGCCACAGTAACCGGACGCTCACGTGGGCAACACTCCGCTGCCGCGCGCCGTTGTGACCACGATCAGAAGCCGCGCCAGGCCGTTCAACACAAACGTCAGCAGGAACAGCACCAGCCCGAGCTCAATCAGGGCGCTCAAGTACAAATTGCCAGTCGCTTCGGAAAATTCATTGGCCAACACCGCGGCGATAGAATACCCCGGCGTAAAAAGCGATGCGGCAATCTTGGGATTGTTCCCGACAACCATGGTCACGGCCATCGTCTCACCCAGCGCGCGGGCGAGCGCGAGGAACACCGACCCGAAAATGCCGATCCTTGCAGCCGGGACAACTACTTTCCAGGTGGATTCCCACTTGGTCGCTCCGAGAGCCAGGGCTGCTTCGCGCTGGTCACGCGGGACCGCAAGGAGCACTTCGCGCGACACCGAAAGCACAAACGGCACGATCATGATCGCCAGAACAATCCCCGCCGTCAGAAATCCGACCCCGTAGATGGGCCCCTTGAACAATGGGAGAAATCCCAACGATTTCTTTAGCGCCGGCTGGATAGTGGTTCGCATGATTGGCACCAGCAGAAACACGCCGAGCAAACCGTAAATCACGCTGGGTACCGCCGCGAGCAAATCGCTCACGAATGTGAGTGAGGTGGAAAGTTTAGGCGGAGCGAGTTCGGCGAGAAAAATTGCGGCGCCCACTCCAAGGGGGACAGCAATTAGCAATGCGACCGCCGACGTCACGAGGGTACCGTAAATAAAAGGAAGCGCGCCGAAGTCGCCGGCGACCGGGTCCCAGGTCTGGGTGATGAAGAAACTCCACCCGAACTTGGCCCGCGATTCCGCCGAATGTATCCAGAGTTGATACACCAGAAGAGCCGCAATCAGCAGAAGCGCCGCCGCCGCAATCAGCGTGATGAGGTGAGCGATTTCATCCGCGCCCGTCAAGCGGCGCAGCAACGACCGTGAACTTCCCGTAAAGTCCGCCGGCGCTGCTGCGTTTGATGTACTGGCCATTTCGATGCGCTCGCCTTCCTGGCTTAAACATTTACTGGATCTGCGCGATCGCTTTCATTTCCTTGGCGACAACTTCCTTCGGCAACTTTGCATACGACAGGCCCTCGGCATATTGCTGCCCGTCGGTCAGCGCCCATTTCAGGAAGTCCTTCACCACATCACGCTTGGCGGGATCGCTGAATTTCGACGGAATCAGTAACCACGTGAAGCTGGAGATCGGATAGGCTGCCTTTCCTTCGGGGTTCGTGATCGAGACGCGGAAATCATCGGGAATAAACTTTGCCGCGGCCGCTGCTGCCGCCGATACGCTGGCGAGGTCCGCCTTTACAAATGCGCCCGAGGAATTCTTCACTTTTCCGTACGGCATCTTGTTCTGGATCGCGTAAATCAGCTCGACGTAGCCGAGTGACCCAGGTGTCTGCTGAACCAGCGCGGAAACGCCTTCATTGCCTTTTCCGCCCAGGCCGTCCACGGGCCACTTTACGGACGTCGCCTTGCCCACTTTCTGCTGCCATGCCGGGCTGACCTTGGAAAGATAGTCGGTCCAAATGTATGTCGTGCCGCTACCGTCAGAACGGTGCACGACAACGATATCGTCCCCCGGAAATTTCACGCCGGGATTCGCCGACGTGATGGCCGGGTCGTTCCACTTCGTGACCGTGCCCAGGAAAATTCCGGAAAGCGCTTCCGGCGTGAAATTCAAATCCCCCTGCACACCCGGCACATTATAACTGGGAACCGCCGCGCCCAAAACCGTCGGAAAGTGAAGTATCGGCACGCTGGCTTGCTTAAGCTGATCGTCGTTCATTGGCCCGTCGGACGCGCCGAAATCCACGGTCTTATCCAGAAGTTGGCGGATTCCGCCGCCGGAACCGATGGACTGATAGTTGATCTGCACGTTGGAGTGGCTGGTGTGATACAGATCGAACCACTTGGAATAAATCGGATAGGGGAATGTCGCGCCCGCGGCGTTCAACAATATTTGCCCCGAAGCGGCGGCGTAAGTGGCAACTGCCAGCAGAACGGCAAGCACGCACAGCACTTTTACGATTCGCATGTTTTCTCCTGGAAGTTTCGACACCGGATTTTGACTCCTAAATGTTACAGCCGTGTTACAAGGCGGTGAGGCCGGCATAAAATCGATAAATCTCTATAACTGTCCTGTTATGTGACTGCTACAGAGAAAGGGGAGATGGGCCGACGCCAGGGGAGCGTCGGCCCGGGGTGGGGTTGCAACACGAAGGTCGCTGTTCTGCACCAAAATTGTGCAGCGCAATTTAACTTCTCTTTTCCGGATAATTGGCTTCTTCGACAACCATCCGCGAGCGCCCGTGGCGCACATCGAGGCCCCGAACCCAGAAAATAATGTCTTCCGCGATGTTCGTCGAGTGGTCCGCAATGCGCTCGAGATACCGCGTGGCCAGCACGAATTGAAGCTGCGGCGCGGCCTGCCGGCCGTCTTCGGTCATGCGGTTGAGCAAGTGCTCGAAGATCTGGTCGCGATAGCGGTCCACCACATCGTCCGCCTCAAGCACCTCACCGGCCAGGATCACATTGCGAAAGATCAGCGCGCCCAGGCTGCGGCCCAGCATTCCACGGACGGCGCCGGCCATGGGTTCGATGTCGCGCGGTGTTTCGGTCACCTTCATTCCCGCGAGCGAAATTACGCGCTCGGAAATGTTCACGGCCAGGTCGCCGATGCGTTCCAGGTCGTTGGCGATTTTCTGGGAGGCGACGACTCGGCGGATTTCCTCGTCGTCCAGCAGCCCGGTCCGCAGCATGCGCACGGCGTGATCGTCGATCAAAATTTCCAGTTCGTTAACGCGCGGCTCGACCAGAAACACTTTGCTCGAAAGCTCCGCCGCTGCTTCCATATTTGGCCGCAGGAGCGCGTCAAGCGCGCTTCCCACGCTGCTTTCCACTGTGCGTGCCATGGAGATCAGGTAGTTTGCCAGCACGTCCTGGTAAATCGTTTGCATTTTGGAAACCTGGGTCGCCATTTCCCCACCTTCGGTCTAGTCTCTTGGCAAGGCCAGCATAATCACAATTTGTGACAAAAGGATGAAGCGAGAGTGAATATCAGGCGAAACGAAATGGGCTTTCACTGAGCCAATTCAAGTATGGTTTTCGCATACCGCGTTGTTCATAAATTCATTTGGGAGCGCTCTTGAGAGTTTGTCAGGCGCGGATGCCCCCGGCACGCCGCTCAAGCTCCTCCGCCTCTGCCAGACGGTTGGTTTTGCGCAAAAGTGCCGCGTAGCTATCCAGACTCCTTGCCACATTGGGGTGTTCAGGCCCGAACCTTTCTTCCGCGACCCGCAAAGCCTCTTGAGCAAGTGAAACGGCCTCCCCAAATTTCCCTTGGCAGTAGAGAGAGATAACCTTGCTGTTCATCTCTTCCCAACTCTCCTGCTGCGCAACCAGAGGAGCCACGAGTCCTGCAGCCAAGAGAAATATAGCCATGCCCCTCGTCAAAATTATGCGGAAAGGCAAGATGGACGGCTCCTTTGTCTGACCGTCTTTACGAAACAGAGAAATAAGGGAAGCAGCATCGCCTCTGGAACCCCAACTCTGCGTCTGCGCGGTGCGGAATTGGTTATATCCCTGTGCTCGGGCCGCGGTCAATCTGCACGCCAAATCGAACCAAAGGCCCCGCCCTCGCCGCGGCGAGCGTCAAGGACGGATATCCACACGGATGCCATAACTCAATATTGCCTTATGAGAGTGATATGATTCGTGGGTGAAGCGATGTGAGAACAAACCACAGCCCGTGCAACCCGCCCAGGAGTTGAATAATGCTGTTGAATTGGTGGATTACAGATAACCGGCTCTTGTCTCGGCAAGCGAACCAAACCTTTTTTTTGGCGTCCTGGGCAACAATGGCGGTCTTTGTAGCATGTCTGTTCATGTTGTATTGGCAGTTCAACTACTTATTGTCCGGGCGGCCAACGCCACTTCGATTTCCTCTGGTTCGGTTATTGCTTGGCTTGGTTGGTCTTTTGGGGGGGGCCGGAGGCGCCATATTGGTAAGCGCCATGGGGCGTTACTGGAGGTATTATGACAACTCATCACAACATGCTAAGAGATTTTGGTACTGGGTTTTGGTATTAGGGCTCAACTTTGGTTCCTGTTTGTATTATTTCTCGGTCTATCGAAATCAGATACAAAGAAGCAGCGTTCCAGACAATGATCGGTGACCTCAAGAGATTTGTGTTTCCGGTCCGAATGGTGATTTGTCTCGCCGTTCCCGGCCGCAGCATTTTTCCTCAAATCCCAAAGTCCTTTCCAGGAAGAGTACTGCTAGACTTATGTGTGGTGATTTTTGGACTCTTGCTAGTTACTTTTATAATCGACCTTCGATATACATATGTGGAGGGAATGAAGAAGGCCCAAGTGCGAGGTCCAAAACCGAAGTGAAATGATTTATAGTGAGGCGGGTTCCATACCAGCGGCCGTCCAGAAAAGTTCTTCCGCTCCGTGGTGGGCTGAGCAGTTTTCGACAGCGAGCCATTCATTTCAGCTGCGGACGTAATCTCGGATGGCCCACCCTTTGAGACGGTTTTGGCATTTCGCGTGGCCGCTCCTTCGTCCGCCGTGGCGGAAAGGGGCGGAAGGTATTCGAGGATTCAGGCCCGGACTTCCTCGACTGGTATTACTGGCACGATCCGCGCAACACGCTTCATGACTTTTTTGTTTTGCTCAGCCTTTTTCAGGTCGTAGGCTGCCTGCAACCGCATCCATACTTCCGGCGAGCCGCCAAACAGTCGGGACACCTTCAGGCACATGATGGCGGACATGGGCCTGCGCCCCGCCAGAATGTCGTGAAGCATCTGGCGGGACACGCCCAGAGCCTTCGCCGCGGCCTTTACGGACAGGCCGACAGAGGGCAGGATATCTTCCTTGATCATCTCGCCCGGATGGACAGGCGGCAGTCTGTTCTTTCTCTCCATAACTATCTCATTATAGTTCTCAAAATCGACATCCAGGGCGTTTTCGCCTGCCCAGCCGAAAGTGATCCGGTAATTTCCGGTGATGAAACACCTCGCGGTTTTTTGAGGAGTCGGAGAGTATGGTGTAGCTAGGAAACGCTGGGAATGCTGAAGTGGAAGCGGGAGCCCTGGCCGACGGCGCTTTCCACCCAGATGCGGCCGCCGTGGGCCTCCACGATATGGCGGGCGATCGCGAGACCCAGGCCGGTGCCGCCTGCCTCGCGCGATCTGGCGGCATCGACGCGGTAAAATCGTTCGAAAATGCGCTCCAGGTCGGATTCGGGAATGCCGATGCCTGTGTCGATGACTGTGAAAATGACCTCATGCCCGTTCGCGCGCGCCTTGACTTCAATTTGTCCGCCCGAGGGCGTGTATTGCAGCGCGTTGTCGATCAAATTCTGCAGGACTTCGCCGAGTTGCGCGCCGTCGCCGCGAACCGCCGGCGCGTTCTGCTGCAAGTCGACATGAATCTCGAGTCCTCTCGCTTTCGCATTGAGGCGCGACGTCTCGACGCAGCCGTTCACCAGCGCCTCCACACGGATCGGACGAATTTCGAGTTCGAGCCGGCCTGCTTCGATTCGCGAGAGTTTCAAAAGGTCATCGGTGAGCCGGGCCAGGCGCCGCGCGTGGTCGCGGATAATTTCGACGAAGCGATTGCGATTGGCTTTGTCGTCCAACGCGCCGCTAAGAAGAGTTTCGGCGAAGCCCTGTATCGCCGTCAGCGGCGTCTTGAATTCGTGCGAGACATTGGCCACAAAATCGCGCCGCACGCGCTCCAGGCGCCGTAACTCCGTGATGTCATGGAGCACCAGCACCGCTCCATTCGCACCTGCGGCGCGCACCGGCGCGGCCGTGACGCTGAAATTTCTCCGCCGCACTGTGCCTACCTCGACCTCGCCGGCTGATTCTTCCGCTCCAGAGAGTGCTTGCCTAACCAGAGCCACGAGGTCGGCCTGCCGCAACGCTTCTACAAGCGTCCTGCCCTGCGAGCTTCCCTCCGGCAATTCCAGGATCTGCTCCAACGCCCGGTTGCAGTAAAGAATTCGTTCATCTCCCGCGACCACGGCGACGCCCTCGACCATGCTCCCGAGAATCGCCGAGGAGCGATTGCGTTCATCGGTGAGCGTGTGAATGGTTTTCCCGAGCCCGGCAACTGTGCGGCCCAGCGCGTCTGCCAGGTCCGCGAGCTCGTCATGGCCGTGGTCGCGCTCCAGCGGAGTAAAATCGCCCGTCGCCGCGCGCTCCGTGAATTGCTTCAGGCGCCGGATGCGCGAGGTGACTGAGCGTGAGGAAAAGAAGAAACCGACTCCCGCAGCCACAAGGAATACGATCAGCAGGGCCCAGATTTTCGGCAGGGTTTCCGGAGAGTTCCATTGCACGGCAAGTAAAATCGCCGCCACCAGCGCCAGGCAAATCAAAACCGGCCGCCAGAATAGGCTTACGCGCAAGGGAAACTTACTCCTGTTTTTGCGATTGGCCTTCGCTCTCGAACATGTAGCCCGCGCCGCGCACGGTTTTCAGGAAGGCGGGATGGTCGGCATCGACCTCGACTTTTTCGCGCAGGCGGCGAATGTAGACATCCACGCTGCGCGGCGTCACAAAGCGCTCGGTGCCCCAGACGGCGTCCAGCAGCTGGTCGCGGGTGAACACGCGGTTCGGGCGCGTCGCTAGATAGTAGAGCAGTCGAAATTCGAGCGTCGAAAGCGTCACGGGCTTGCCGTCGCGCGCCACGCGATAGGAGGAAGGATCGATCGACAATCCGCGCGCCTCGATCACGCGCCGCGGCTCGTTCGCGGGCTCGGTGCGCCGCAGCAGCGCCTTCACGCGCGCGCCCAGCTCACGCGGACTGAAGGGCTTGGTCACGTAATCGTCCGCGCCCATTTCCAGACCCACCACGCGGTCCGCTTCCTCGCCCCGCGCCGTCAGCATCAGGATCGGCAGACGGTTCAGAGAAGTGTCGCGGCGGATTTCCTTGCAGATGTCCAGACCGGAAAGCTTCGGCAGCATCAAGTCCAGCAGCAGGATGTCCGGCGGCGTTTTGCGAACTTGCGCGAGCCCGCTGGCGCCGTCGGTTGCGGCGGCAACTTGAAAACCTTCGCGCTCGAGGTTGTAGCGAACGAGCTCGACAATGTCCCGGTCATCTTCGATCAGCAGAACCCGTTTCATCGCACCATCCCACGTCTTCGCACACCCCGCCCGGCACCAAACGCACTATATTACATAGAAGTGTGCGATGGCTATGTTACGGCAAGGTTAAAAGAAGGGCCTTGATGAACAGGCTGTTTAGGACCGCGGAACAGTCTTTCATCCCATGCAAAGAAATAATTCGGTTTGGTTCGCATCGATCCGATGCGCTGATGCAAGCCTTGAGCGTCAATTCAAAAGCCCCCCCAGAAAGGCTTCAAGGACGGGCACCCTCAAATGCCAAATCAAACGCCGGGCCACCAGCCCTATTGCAAATCGAGCGCGTAAATTTCCAGGATTCCTAGATCGCGCATGGCCAGCAAGGAATCGTCCATTGCGAGTCCGATCCAGTCTGGCCAAAACGACATTGGAGCGCGGCGCATGCCCTGAAGATTGATGATCTGCTCCTGTTTCATGTCGGGGAGGTTTACACGATGGACGACTTCATCGTCCTGGTCTTCAAAATAAGCGAATTTACCGTCATACGAGAATCCATAGTCGCCGACTGCCCCAGTGTTCGCTGCCGACCACTTTCCACTCTTGAAGTCTAAAATCATGAACTTGTGCGGGTCTCGACTTGCCGCGGCTAGATACTTTCCGTCCGGGGACCAGGCGGGCCCCCAAAGTTCATCCGACCCCGGTACCGGAGTCACTTTTCCGGTCTTCAGATCGACGATCTGAATTCCCAGGGTGCTGTCGCGGGTTAAGATCCGCCCATACGCGACAGACACGCCGTCCGGGGACCAGGCCGGGGAGAGCTGGCTTCGGTTTTCCACCAAAATAGGCTCGGGAATTCCTCCATCGATGGGGATCGTATACATTCTCCACGGCTTATCAGGCTCCAGTCCGGTGAACGCGATCCGTTTGCCGTCGGGGGACCATCGCGGCTGCACCACTGTCATCGGGGCATGTGTCAGCTGGCGGCGGTCACTGCCGTCCGCCTTGCTGCGCCAAAGTGTGTTCTCCGGATAGGCGACATAGGCAACCCATTGCCCGTCCCGCGAAAAATTCACATGGCCCGCTGAAATTCCTGACAGAAAAGGTACGAATTGGCCTGATCGCTTCTCGTACCGCACGAG